>TARA_R110000868_G_scaffold376060_3_pt1 | contig 12609 bp, 11 predicted proteins | sample TARA_R110000868 | Tara Oceans TARA_R110000868 (sample SAMEA4397489) | marine metagenome | biome: Polar Biome; feature: [SRF] surface water layer (ENVO:00010504); material: water (ENVO:00002006), including particulate matter (ENVO:01000060) such as... | depth 5 m | reverse complement strand
AAACCTACAAATGACTGGATTCTAAGCCTGTAATTGAGGCCTTTCGCCTTCTTTCATGCTACAAAATCGATGATTTTATCTGACAGAGGCAAGCTATGACACTCAGCAAAAAACCTTACCGCGGAACACGTGACTTCTTCCCAATTGATAAGAGAAAGCGTGACTATTTATTTAGTGCCATGACCAACACCGCTGAGCTTTTTGGTTACGAATCCTATGATGGCCCCCTGCTTGAAGAAGTTGATCTCTACCGCGCTAAATCCGGCGAAGAATTAATTAATGAGCAAATTTATAGCTTCACTGATCGCGGCGAAAGAGAAGTTGCAATTCGTCCAGAAATGACTCCAACTCTTGCCAGAATGGTGGCTCAAATCCATAAAGTCGAAACAAAACCCATTCGTTGGTACGCCATCCCAAATCTTATGCGCTATGAAAAACCGCAGCGTGGACGTCTTCGTGAACATTGGCAGTTTAACGTCGATATATTCGGTGCACCTGAGCATGCTGGCGAAATTGAAATCCTCCAAGTTGCCGTGACGTTAATGAAAAGACTTGGTGCCAATGAAAAGCACTTTGAAATTCTTTTAAATGATCGCAGAGTTGTGGATGCTCTCTTTAAACAGGCCATGGGTGCAAATGATGAGCAAGCCCTTAAACTCTATAAGATTGTAGATGCTGCTAAAAAGATTGGTACAGAAGGTGTTGCCAAAAAAGTTGCTGAACTCTCCCTGCCAAGCAATGCTCTAGAAATTTTCAATAAGTATTTGGCCTTAACAAATTTTGAAGGTCTAAGTCAGTTACTAAAAGAATACAAACAAGATGACGCTAGCTCATCTCTGCTCCAGTTCACTCAGAAACTAGATCAGATGGGCCTTTCTAATTTTGTTAAGTTTGACCCTGCTGTTGTACGCGGACTTGATTATTACACTGGTGTTGTTTTTGAAATCTTTGACAAGCACCCTGATAATCGCCGCGCTCTTTGTGGTGGTGGTGCTTATGCCAACCTTCTCAAGATATTTAATGAAGAGCCTGTCGCCGGCATTGGCTTTGGTCTCGGTGATGTTACGATGACTGATTTTCTTGAGACCCATGGATTAATGCCTAATTTTGAAGTGGCCAGCAACGATCTACTTATTGCGCCACTTGATGAGGAATCCATGACCAAGTCACAACTTCTTGCACAAGAACTTAGAGAACGTGGCGCAAAAGTTGTATGTGCTCTGGAGCCAATCAAGCTAAAAAAAGCTTTCCCGATGGCCGAGAAAAAAGGCGCAAAATTTGTCGCATTTATTGGCAATAACGAAATTCAAAATCAAACACTGCCGATCAAAAACCTTAAAGAAAAAAATCAGCAAGAATTTAAAATGAATGACATCGAAACGATCGCCAAGCATTTGCTTTCTGAAGGATAAGTTATGACTCAAGAACTTCCAAAGACCTACGAGCCGACAATCGCTGAAAAGAAATGGTATTCGACTTGGGAAAAGGGCGGCTATTTCAAGCCCAAAAAAGGCAAGAAAGATGAAGGTTATTGCATCATCATGCCTCCTCCCAACGTTACAGGTCGACTTCATGCTGGTCACGCCTTAGATATTACCACTCAAGATGCATTGATTAGATACAAGCGCATGAAAGGTTATGAGACATTATTTCTCCCCGGCATGGATCACGCCGGTATTGCGACCCAAAATGTAGTTGAGAAAATGCTCATGGAAACTGAGAAAAAGACACGCCACGATTATGGGCGCGAAGCTTTTTTAAAGAAAACATGGGAGTGGAAAGATGAATACGGCGGCATTATCGCCGAACAACAGCGAGTCATGGGGGCTAGCCCCGATTGGGATTACTCCATGTTCACCATGGACCCTGAGGCCAACGAAGCGGTACGAAAAGTTTTTGTCAGTCTCTATAATGAAGGCTTGATCTATCAATCTGACTATATCATCAACTGGGACCCAGTCCTTCAATCGGCCATCTCCGATGCTGAAGTTGAGCATAAAGAAGTTAAGGGTGCGTTCTACCATATTCTTTATAAGATTAAAGGCAGCGATGAAACTCTAGAGATTGCCACCACCAGACCCGAAACACTTTTGGCCGACACCGCCCTTTGCGTTCATCCCGATGATGAAAGATTCCAAAAGTTCATCGGCAAGACCGCCATCGTGCCACTTTGTGGTCGCGAAATTCCAATTCTTGCTGACGATTATGTCACTATGGACAAAGGAACAGGCTGCCTTAAGGTAACTCCTGGTCACGATTTTAACGACTTTGAAATCGGTCGCCGCCACAAACTTGAAATCATCACCATGCTCAATAAAGATGGAACACTGAACGATGTTGGCATGGAGTTTAAAGGCTTTGCTCCGCCAAAAGCTAGAAAGCTCATCGTTGAAAAACTTGAAGAACTTGGCCAACTGAAAGAAATAAAAAAGCACGTTCACCAAGTTGGTCACGGCGAGCGCTCTGGCGCCATCATCGAGCCACTTGTTTCCAAACAGTGGTTTGTCAATGTAACCGATATGTCTAAAGTTGCAGTTGAGGCCGTTGAAAATGATGACACAACCTTTTGGCCTAAGCAGTGGGAGAACACCTATTTCTCTTGGCTTCGTGAACCAAAAGACTGGTGCGTATCAAGACAACTTTGGTGGGGACATCAGATTCCCGTTTTCTATTGCAACGACTGTAATCACCAATGGGCAAGTGAAAGCGATGAAACTTCATGTACTAAATGTAAAAGCAAAAATGTTCATCAGGACCCCGATGTTTTAGACACTTGGTTCTCTTCAGCCCTTTGGCCATTTTCCACTCTAGGCTGGCCCAATGAACAACGTATGAAAGAAAAGAACTTTGAAACATTCTTTCCAACGGCATGTTTAGTTACTGGTTTTGATATCATTTTTTTCTGGGTCGCCAGAATGATGATGCTAACTCACAAGACATTAAATATTCGCCCATTCAAACACGTTTATATCCACGCCATCGTGCGCGATAAGTTTGGTCGAAAAATGTCAAAGTCACTTGGTAATGGCATTGATCCGCTCGAAACTGTCGCTGATTACGGCGCCGACGCTTTTAGGTTTACTCTAGCAGCTGGCTCTGGCTACAACCGAACTTTGAATCTCGATCCAGAGCGAATTAATGGTTACAAGGCTTTTGTAAACAAGCTTTGGAACGCCTTTAGATTTACTCACCCTTTCTTACAAGATGCGAGTGAACTACCTAAAGACCTGTCTCAACTTGATCACCACGAGCGTTGGATTCTAGCAGAGTTAAATACTGTGGCAGCGCAGATGAATCAGGGGCTGGACGAGTATCGCTTTGATGAAGCCTGCCATTCTATTTACCACTTTGTTTATGAGAAATTCTGTTCTTGGTTTATTGAGCTATCTAAACCGATTTTATACGGTGACGATCAAAAGCAAAAATCTCAACGGGCAGCTGTTTTGCGCTTCGCCTTTAGAGAGATTGTGACTCTACTTCATCCTATTACGCCATTTATTACGGAAGAGCTTTGGAGCCATCTTAAAAATGACGGCGATGATTTACTCATCGTACGCGACTACCCAGAGTTTAGAGAATCACTTCAGTTCACTACCGATCAAGAGCAAATGAATAAGTTCGTTGAGATTGTCTCAAGCACAAGGGCGCTTAGACAAAGTGTCGGCATCAAGCCAAAAGAAGAAGCGCCGGTAGAGATTTTCAGTGATGACCAGCAATTAATGGATTATCTCTCCAGCCAAATCGACGGCCTCAAGGATATGACCAAGGCCACTTACGTTAAGATTCAAAGCAAGGATTTAGATCGTCCGGCCAAGTCAGCTGTTTCAGCACTGACTCACTGCGAGATTTTTCTACCACTTGAAGGGCTCATTGATATCGATGATCAACTAGAAAGGCTTAACAAAGACATGACAAAGACAGAGGGTGAATTAGCTAAACTTACTAAGAAATTAACCAATCCACAGTTTATTGATAATGCGAAGCCAGAAATTGTTGAGAAAGTTAAGGCTGAAGCAAGTGAACTAGAAGAGAAGATTTCTTCTATTAAACGAAGCCTCGCAAACTTTAAGTAATATTTTTGACGTTCCAGCCACTAAGCTAAAAGGAGTTTTTATGAAATTATTAAGTATCCTCATGCTTTTAAGTGGTTCACTTTTCGCACAGTCGCTCGAGTCTGAGCTGGCCAAGAAGAGAAATAGCGGCAAAGCACCTCCCGAAGTCAAAATGGTCATGCAAGACGCCACTAAGAAGCTGCAAGAATCTGGCTTGGCCAAAAAGGCTGTCATACGTGGCAAAAAAGCCCCCGACTTTAACCTTGAAAGTTTTAAAGGTGGCAACTTTCGCTTGCGAGATGCTCTTAAAAAAGGTCCTGTTGTTGTGACTTTTTATCGCGGTGGCTGGTGTCCCTATTGTAATCTTCAACTCAAAGCCTACGAAGAAAGATACAACGACTTCAAAAAAGCCGGAGCTACGGTTATTGCAATCTCGCCAGAGCTTCCTGAAAATGCCAAGGCGACAGCTGATGCGAATAAAGTAAGCTTCGATCTTTTGTATGATAAAGATAATATGGTGGCAAAACGCTACGGACTTGTCTTTGACGTCGAAGAAGATCTGCAGAAAATTTACGAAGGCTTTGGTATTGACCTTAAAAAGTCTCAAGGTAATAACAAGTGGCAACTTCCTCTGGCGGCAACCTATGTCATCTCTAAAGACGCCACAGTGCTTTATTCTTTTGTAGAGGCTGACTACACCAAGCGTGCAGAGCCCCAGGTACTGCTTGATCTTCTAAATCGCCTATAAGCTAAAAATCTTATTGAGTGTATCAACAGAGGACTGCATATCGGTAACGATGCCGTCCCCTGCTCCATTAATCCATTTCGTAATAATCTCATCGCGTTCGATAAAGAGTTCAGCGCGATGATCAACGGTTTCCATTGATGGATAATCCGCTAGATCAAAAGCTAGGGCGACAGACTTATAGCCATAAAACTGAGCTAAGTTAGCAAACAAACTAGAATCAGAGATGACTCCAATTGCAGCACTCATAAAAAGAAGATTTGTTTTGTAGTGCGAACTTCCTATCACGAAGAACTCAGGCCCCTTTCGATCACTCAATTCCTTTTTCAAGGACTCGTTTTCAATATCTTGATCTACGACGACAACGAGATTTGTAGAAGACAATTCATCAAACCAATACTTCCAAATTTTCTCATGCCTGGTCCATTCACTCGCTCTAATGGCAACGAAGACATAACTCTCCAGAGCTTGTAACTGTACTTTTTCTTTTTCACTTGTTTCAATAATTGGTGCGTCGATTTTTTTAGGAATTTCCCCTTCAACGATCAGGTTTGCAAGTTGCAAGAACTGCAAATCGAGAAACTCCGAACACTCTTCCTTAACAAGTCCGTGAGTGAGCATTGGTTTTGTCATCGTGGTGGCAAAAGCGACACGCCTAGGCGCCTTAAGCGCAATCCCCATAGTGGCCGCGGCCGCGCCACCATGAAAGTCAATAAATGCCTTAACACCAAAGAGATTATTATTATTGTGTATCCAGGGAAACACCCCGAGCACTGTATCTTTTTCTTCTTCAATCAAGTGAACTTGATCAATATGCGGACAATAATCAAAGGCATGGGGTTTATTCTTTAGACAGATAATATCGATTAAGGGCGAATCAAGGCTTTCATACAGAAACTTAATCGCTGCAAAGCAGGCGATTTGCTCATGAATAGCATTTGGTGCCTTTATCGCAATCTTGGTTATATCACTCATGTTGTAATCAGCTTTTGATTATCAGAAAACAAAACAGTGAAGTAGACGACTGCATATGGCAGTAGAAATAAATTTAATACCGGTACAGCTATTAAAAACAAGAATACGGTTCCACCAAGTGTGTAAGGTACCATGCTGCGCTTAAGATCTGAGATACACTCACCCAGCTTCATCTCATGCCGCGACCAAGAGTAGTCAAGGAATCCAACTGCTAATAAAGTAGCGGAAATGACAACACTAATCGGAACCAAGAACGGAATCAGTGAAAAGAGAAATCCAACAAGCGACAAACTGATGATGAAGACTATTTTTTTTGATTCATTCCAAAGGATTCTTAAAATTCTTTTAAACATGACTGAGAAGCTCTCTCCAATCGATTGCTCTGCCTTACCTAGAATAGCGCGTTCGACCCGAGCGCTGATCACATCATTAAATGGCGAGGCAATAATTGAAATAATGAGAACAAAGGTCCAGCTAATGACGAAGTACAAAACCACCGTCATGATAATACCTATAAACCAAGTAATAACGTTGCCCCAAGTATCATTTGAAATGGCCTCTTTAACCCAGTCATTTCCCCAAGCTAAGACATCCCCATACATCCAGGCACCAAGCCAATAATATAACCCCAAACCAATCAAGACTGGGATCGTCGATAACAACATGATCCACTTGTCACCTTTCATCACACTTAATGATTTTGAAAATGCTTTTATAAAACTCATTGATCTACCTGCCATTGACTTGGATCTTGAAACTTAAACTTCGAGAGTTTTTCGAAGTCCTTAAGTTCGGGATTGTCGCTGATTGTTCGTGCGGTATTTTTAAATGTTTCCCAAGACAAGTTATTGTAAAGGACCTCTGATTCCACGTGAAGCTGCTCACTTTTGCTCATTTTTTTAAGCGCCCTGCGCCATTGACCTGTTGCTCCGGCCAAATTGCCATCACTCCAATGAAACAGCGCTGTCGCGACCTGTAAGACCGCCCAATAGATATAACGAGCATTATCTCCTGCATCCTCCAGCCACAGGTCCTCGAGCTCCTCGTGGCACTCCCAGTAGTGACCGCTATTATAGAGCTGGATGCCGCGTTTCATCTTAAGCAAATGCTCTGTTGAAAATTGTCCGTAGTAATAATCACTCACAATGTAACAGCCTCGTTTGCGGCGCGTAATTTTTCCGCTTTTACGCCTTATATGCTAGAAAATCCCAAAATATAGACACACTGGAAAGCCAATGCCCGTCAATCCACAAGAGATCTCCAAAAGTCTGGTACCAGACTCAATTAGAAACCTTCAAGTTTATCAAGCTGGTAAGCCTATTGATGAGCTGGCCCGTGAAAAAGGCTTAACCAGTATTTCAAAGTTGGCCAGCAATGAAAATCCTTTAGGCCCTTCACCTTTTGCAATTCGCGAAATGACCATGGGGCTTTGGAATGTTCACCGCTATCCGGACATGCATGCCTACGCACTAAAGCGCGCGCTGGCGGATAAGTATGATCTCAAGCTTGAGAATATCGTTCTTGGCAGTGGCTCAGAAGGCATCATGGGCTATATCGCTCGCGCATTTTTAAGTCCTGGTCTTGAAGTATTAACCAGCGAAAAAACTTTTATTGGTTTCACCATTCTAGCTCGCAGTGCCGGCGCCAAAATTACGACCGTGCCACAAACAGATGATCACCGCTATAATGTTAAGGCCATGGCGGCTGCCATCACTGATAAAACAAAAGTGATCTATATTGCTAATCCCAATAATCCAACTGGTACCTATATTACCAAGGCAGAGTTTGATCATTTGATGTCTCATGTCCCTGGTCACGTTTTAGTTATTTTGGATGAAGCTTATTTTGAATTTGCTAAAAACCAAGAAGACTACCCCGACTCTATGACCTACCGTTATGACAATGTCATTACACTTCGTACTTTTTCAAAAGCCTATGGTTTGTCTGGTGTGCGCGTTGGTTACGGCTTTGGTCATGAAGATCTGATCAGCAATTTGAATAAAACCAAACTGCCTTTTGAACCCAACTTGATTGCTCAATTGGGCGCCGTCGGTGCTTTAGAGGATGTTCCTCATCTTGAGCGCACACTGATGAATAATTCAGTTCAATACATTAGAACTTTTGAGTTTTTAAAGAACCTTGGCTTCAAGCCCATCTCATCAATTACAAACTTCATCACCATACCGACCGGCAGTGCCAAGGCCAGCGACGCTCTTTACTCACTTTTATTAGATGAAGGCGTGATCATTCGTCCTCTTAAGGCCAATGAGATGGCCGATTATGTAAGAGTGTCCCTTGGTACTCATAAAGAGATGGATCACTTCTTCACCGCAATGAAAAAGATTATGCCAATTTATCGTGATCAGTTTGGAGCGCATCTATGAAAATCTGTCGTTATTTCATTAACAATGATCCGTTTAAACAGGCTCGCATGGGTATTGTTTTAGAAGATGAAGGCGTTGTCATTGACCCGCAAACGGTATGGGCCTGTGACTATGAGCGCGAAGGCTACGCTCGCCCTTGGCAGCGAGCTCAAAGACAAATGCCCACTTCTCTTCACTACCTGCTCAATCATTTCGATGATCCATTTGATGCATTAGAAGAATCTTGGGGACTATATTTATTCCTACAAAAAGTAGGTGATCTCACCCTTAAAAATGGTGTTAGCATCGCCCACTCACTCAAAGACATCACACTCGTTAATCCAATGGATCGTATTAGTACTTATCGTGACTTCTATGCCCACGAAAAGCACGTTGCTGCTGGCTTCAAAAAAAGAAATGAACCAATCCCACCGGCCTGGTATGAAATTCCTGCTTATTACAAAGGGGCAACAGAAGGCTTTATTGGCGACGGTGAAGAAATTCTTTGGCCATCCTACACAGACATCCTAGATTACGAGCTCGAACTGGCCATGATCGTTGGGCGCGATGGGAAAAATATTAAAGAAGACGAAGCTAGTAGTCATATCTTCGGCTACGCCGTTCTCAACGATATCTCGGCCCGCGATATTCAAAAAAAGGAAATGGCGGTTAGACTTGGCCCGGCCAAGGGTAAAGATTTTTGCACAATACTTGGACCTGTCATTGTCACGGCCGATGAGTTTGAATATCAAGAGCCCAATCTTCTCATGACGGCCAAGGTTAATGGTAAGGAGTGGTCGAGAGGTCAGTCTGGTGACATTCACTACACTTGGGCGCAAATGCTTACTCATGTTTCAAAGGATGAGTGGGTTATGCCTGGGGATGTTTTTGGCTCAGGCACAGTGGGTACCGGTTGCGGTCTTGAGCTTGATAAGTGGATTCAACCCGGTGATAAGCTCGAGTTGAGTATTGAAGGCATTGGTACGCTCACAAATACTGTCGGTCAAAAGGTGAAGAGTTAATGGAAAGTTTTAAAGCATCAGGTACACATACTAAGCAAGCTCACGTCGATATTCCAAAGGGAACGTTTGAAGAAGAGCATGGTCGAAAAGGTTTTTTCGGTCGCGTTTCACAGCTCTATCATAAAAATGCTCCAGTCAGTTGGTCTAAGATTGAAGGCGATCTCAAGCCTCGCTGTCTACCGCCACTATTTGAAAAGAGTTTAAAGCATAATAACTTTATGGCCTTACTTAAAAACAAAGACGTCGTTATCTCTGCCGCCCATTTTGACATGAACTTCTCTCGTTTCTATAGAAATGCTGATTTTGATGAGCTCTTTTTTATTCATGCTGGCCAAGGTCGATTTGAAACAAGTTATGGCCACGTACCTTATACCAAGGGCGATTATATTGTGATGCCACGTGGGACCACGTACAAAGCATTCATTGATGAGCCAACTAAGTTTCTAAAAATTGAAAGCGCTTCAGAGTTTGAGCAACCTTCGCGGGGAATTCTTGGACCTAATGCTCTCTATGATCAAAGCGCTATTTTTACACCAACGGCAGCAGTTGGAAGCGAGCCTGATGGTGAGCATATCGTCGAAATAAAGCGTTTAGGCAAAATTACATCTGTAACCTACGATTTTAACCCTCTTGATGTTACAGGCTGGAAGGGTTCAGTCTATCCATGGAAAATCTCAATCTATGATATTTGTCCGGTAATGAGTCATCGCTACCATATTCCTCCAAGCGGCCACACCACTTTCGTAGCCAAAAATTTTGTTGTTTGCAGTTTCGTTGAACGTCCACTTGAGGATGCTAAACATAAAGTTTTAAAGGTTCCTTTTTATCACAGTAATATTGATTACGATGAAGTGCTTTTTTATCACCAAGGCAACTTCTTCTCCCGTGACAATATAGATGCTGGTGCGATTACCTTCCACCCTCAAGGCATTAATCACGGCCCTCACCCCAAAGCTTTTGCTTCAGTAGATGATAAAACTTGGACTGATGAATTCGCCGTGATGATCGACGCAAGAAACCCTTTGGAACCTACCACTTGGTTTTCTGAAAATGAGTTAAAAGACTATTGGAAGTCATGGATGGAGTCGTAATGAAAATGAAAAGCTTCAACACTGATGGTGAGTTCGCTAATAATTATAAGTTCTTAATTGGATCTATTTTGCCCAGACCAATCGCCTGGGTCTCAACACTCAATGAAGATGGAACGAATAACCTCGCCCCTTTTTCATTTTTTACCGCAGTCAGTGCCAAGCCAATGATTATTGCCTTTAGCCCTATGATTAGATCCAGCACTGGTGACCTCAAGGATACGGCCAAAAATATCCTGGCACATAAACAATTTGTTATTAATTTTGTCACCGAAGAGCTAGCTCCAAAAGCTAACGCTACAAGTGCAGAGCTGCCCTACGGCCAAGATGAGTTCGCCCACGCCGGACTTACACCTCTTGCCAGTGAGTCGATTAAGGCCATGCGCGTGGCCGAGAGTCCAATTCAATTTGAGTGCGTTTATCGTGATCATCTCTCCTACGGCGAGCAAGCTGGCGCCGGTATGATTATCACTGGAGAAGTTTTAAAGGTTCATGTTAACGAGACCCTTCTCGACGGTGATAAGATCAATACGGCCAGGTTTAATCCTGTTGGACGTGGCGCTGGCAATGACTGGTTTCGCTGTAAAGATACATTCGAAATGGAACGCCTCATGAAGGCCCAAATCCAAAAATAAAGGTAACCTGTTATATTTACAGGATCCCTTACGATTTTTCCAAATATTAGCTATGGTGTGCCCTCGGGGTGAACCATGTTTAAGACAATTACTATTTTATCGCTACTTTCAGCGCCAGTTTTGGCCGATGAGTATGAGCAAAAATTCGAACCTACTGTATGTCATGAAGGCCAGTCTTGCGTCATCACGACCACGGTTGCCAATAACCAATCGGTTTACAAGCTCATTCAAATTGAAGATGAAGACGGCCAAATTGTTGGTTCCAAACTTAGTGCAGGCTCATCAATTACAGATATTTTTTATGAAGGAGTAAGCGCTTGCTACAAAGGCTTGATCTCTGAAGTCTGTGACATCGGCGAACTCATGACTGGCAACACAAACGTTGATTACTCTCAAGGTGGACACACCAGCATTAAGTCATTTCATTGCTATTCCATAGATAACGTCATTAGTTTCGAGTATGAAGTTCAAAGTGACTACGCCGACGAGTTAGAAATTCAAAAGACTAAGCTTTCAAAATGTGAATAAAAAAGGAGCCTTTCGGCTCCTCTTTTTTTACTTTGCTGTTGTTACTTTTACTTTGCTTCTTAAGATATCAAATGTTTTTTCTTCGCGAATCGCGTACATCAGATTAGCTTTAAGCTTTTCATTTCCAAGGTAATACTCTTGGATCTTTTCTTTTTCTAGACCTGAAGTCTTGGCCATCTCATCAATTTTAGCAGTTAAATCAGTCTCTGTTGCTTCAACTTTATAATCTTTAGCAAGAGTATCAAGGATCAAACCTGATTTAACCTGAAACTCAGCTTTAGTTGTAACGTCATCGCTCCAACGAGTGAAGTATTCGCTAAGCATTTTGTCGTTAAAGCCCTGTTGCTTAAGGTTTCTAGAGATATCTTCTTTAACGTGTTGCTCTTGTTGTTCAACCATTCCTCTTGGAACATCAAACTTATTCTCTTCAATAAGCTTGTTCAGCATATCTTGGTGAAGCTTTTCTTTTGCTGCACGATCTTTTTGCTGAGTCAGCATATCCATATTTTTGGTTTTAAATTCAGCTGCATCCGCATAGCCAAATTCTTTAGCAAGCTCATCTGTAAGCTCAGGGAAGTTCTTCTCTTTAATCTCGAGAAGCTCAGTTTCAAAAGTAACCTTAGCTCCACGAAGAGTTTCCATGTGGTAATCGGCCGGGAAAGTTAGAACGATGTCCTTTTTCTCGCCTTTTTTCATACCCATCATGCCGTCTTCAAAACCAGGGATAAATTGGTTTGAACCGATCTCAAGAACGAATTCCTCACCTTTCATATTCTCTGGACGCTCGCCGTCTTCTTGAACACCTTGGAAATTAAGAACTGCAAACTGACCTTTTGATAGCTTAACAGCTGCATCAGTGACTTCAGTCATTTCTGCTTTTGAAGCAAGATAGTTCTTCTCAAGCTGAGCAAGGTCTTCATCGGTTACAGTGGTTGAATCCATTGTAAATGAAAGGCCTGCAACATCTTTAAGTTTAATTTCAGGAAAAACTTCAACTACAGCTTCAAAGCTTACGCTCTTGCCGGCATCGTATTTCATATTTTCAAAAGCAGGATAACCAACAACACGTAGCTTCTCTGAAGTGATAGCTTCGTAAACTTTGTTTTGAACAAAGCTATTAAGTGCTTCACCTTCAAGCTGTGGTCCGTAAATCTGCTCAACCATGGCCATAGGGGCTTTGCCTTTACGGAAACCCTTAAGA
>TARA_R110000868_G_scaffold20477_13_pt1 | contig 12609 bp, 20 predicted proteins | sample TARA_R110000868 | Tara Oceans TARA_R110000868 (sample SAMEA4397489) | marine metagenome | biome: Polar Biome; feature: [SRF] surface water layer (ENVO:00010504); material: water (ENVO:00002006), including particulate matter (ENVO:01000060) such as... | depth 5 m | reverse complement strand
AAGTTAAACTTGTTTGATAAGTAATGCTTATGGTTTGACCAGTAATTAAATTCTGATCACTAACAAAAACTCCAGTAGCCCAGAGAACACCAGCAGTAGAACTTTTTGCTGATGTACTAGAAAGGAATGCTCCTTTAATTGAAACTGATGCGTTTGCTGTGAAAACTATAGATGAGGAACTTGTCATTGTAGTTGTTCCTGCAGAAGATATAGGAGATGCCGGGTTCCATTGCCTTCTAGTTGCCTCAGTATATGCTACTGACTCTATCCAACCACTATGAACTGCAGCAGTGTCTAGAGTTGATAACGCACTAAAAGATGTAGTAGAAATTAAACCTATAAACCAGCTAGCACTTTGAGATCCAGCAGTAAATATATTGGTAAGGCCAAGGGCTCTGCCTTGATCTGTAGTACCATTGGAAAAACTTTCTTCCCATGCAACTGAACCATCAGGGTTAGTGCATACAGCTTTAAATAAACCTTGGCTAATACTTTTCATTTAATCTTCCTCGTATGATTGAACCGGAACTTAGTTGTGAAACAACATAGCTTGCATTCTCAAACTTTACGGCAACCATTGAGACAGGGTTGCCATGACTATCGCCAGAATCGTACACATCAAAGTACATAGGATAAATGTAGAAGTCTGGGTTTTTATCGTAAGCTATTATAACTGTGTATTTACCTGAAGACGAAGCAGTTCTAAGTAAATACTCTGCACCAAAGTGAAATATATCTAACACTGTACCAATCTTAGGCGCAGTAAATTGTTTTTCTAAAGCACCAACAGAATTAAAAAGAAGAACTAAAGGAGCATTATCAGGGGCCAATTTTTGCCCTAGTATTGATGAAGTAATTATCGGAATAAATACTTCGTCACCTTTTTGATAGTACCCTAGATAACTCATACTACTCCAAAAGTAAAGTTGGAGATTTTATTGTGACCACCTGCTGTGTAAGATACAACAATGTAGTAAAACTTTCCAACTTCATACAGATTGACAGTAGATACTGGAATGGATGCTTTATAAACACCTTGCACTATTAAGGTTGATGACCCTGACGAGTTAGCCATAACTGTTCCAAGAGGACCATAAACTGTGTATGTAGAAGCAGTTGTTATGGGCTCGTTGTAATCACCAACAACAGGGTAAACCGCTGTAAATGTCGTGCTATTATTGACAAATCCCATAAACATAATCTACTCCTCATCAAACAATATTTTTTTGTAACCGCTTCTTATTTCTAATTGATTCTTTTTTATACAGATAACATTAATCTGATTTACCATTGCTCCAGCTGGAAGAACATCAGCATTTAGAGAATCTATAATTCCCCTAAAGTCTTCAATAATTGTTACATCTTTAATTGGTTCAGCCAATGTTGCCTCCTAGCGGGAATGATGCAAGCCTAGGTCTAATGTAAGTGTCTGGCCCTGCACTTCTTCTCTGAATTACTTTACTGTCTGCAGCTTGAGCTTGTTTAACAGATGTCAAGTAAAGCTGATAAAGATCCGAAGCATTAGACTTGCTGCGTAACAAGCTAACTTGATACTCGCAACCACGAAGAAAAGGATCTAGCATTACACCTTGCTCAACATCAATAGGATCACTGATGGAATATTTTCTTCCGCTAAAAGTTGTGTATACGGGCTCATCAACAATGATCTGAGTTGAGCTTATAACTCCTACAATTTGTCGTTCATACTCTGCAATGTTGTCGCCGTCTAAACCCGTAGGGAAATCAGAGCTATCTGCGCTAATCCTTATAATTGATCCAGTTACAGAACTTGTAAAGGTTGCACCAGTAGCAGTAATTGTTGTGGTTGGGCCATTGCTTATGCTAGCAGCTACAGTGCCAGCAGTGTATAGCTCTATAGCCACCTGCCTAGCACCCTTCTGATATAGAAAATCAAATGATTTACTTGTAGAAGGCGATGGGTAAACTCTAAAACTTAATCTACCTTGCAGTGTCGAATGGCCAGTAATTGTATATATGTAAGGATCACTAGAATAGTTGTTGCCGTTCTCGACACTGCTTAACCATTCTCTTGGATGAACATAAGATAGGTTAGTAAAGTTGCTTTTGTTAAGACCCTCGTCTGCTGAAATAAATTCAAGCGGAAGAAGGTACTCGTCACAAAAGATAACAAACTTTGTACCTGCAGCAATATCTGCTTGTGGGCTTTGAGCTGAATCAAGCATTGCAATAGTAGATGACACTACAGAAGCTATCTTGTAGTTTGTGTCTCCAATCCTAATTGTTCCATCAGATGCCCATGCTGGAAAAGTACCGCCAGCTAATACAAGCATTCTCTCGTAAGCACCACCAGTAAAATCGTAAGATACAGTACCAGTAGCGTAGGCCCCGTTTGTATTGATTCTTCCATGATTGTAATAGTATGACCACCTATGCATTCTTGGAAATGTTCGGAGCGTATTTTGTATAGCTCGCCTAGCTGTTCTTAATGCTTCAGCACCAACATCTGCACCTAAAAAGTCAAGCAGGTGATTGATTGCATCTTGATAGGTAAACGATATACCACGAATAACAAACTGCTTTAACGGAGCTGAAGGTAGTGGCCTAGGATTGATGTTGATATTTGTCGTTGCCATTTTATACCACCGTAATAGTTGTAGGGTTGTTAGCCAAGTAAGCCTCGTCTAACACCCATAGATAGTATGTACCAACATCAAGCAGGAATGTAGCTGAACCAAAGGTATTAGTTCTACCGCTAGCAATTACATTGTCACCAGCAAGATCAGTAGAAACCCAGACAGCAGCTGCCACAACAGGAACATTGCCAGCAGTGCTATTGACCTGAACAGTGTGACTCTTAGCTCCAGTACCTGATGCAGATACAAAAGGCTGATCTAATTGCACAAGAACTTCTTCTTCCAGTGTTCCAGTAAAGCTTATACTTATGAGAACATATTGAGCACCAGACAGAAGGGCAGCATTAGGTATGTCTACCCGATACAAACCACCAGCCAAAGACTGATTAAGCTCTATAAAACCACCGCTAACCCAAGATGCAGATCCAGAAGCAAGGCTTACTAAAGCAAAGCTTACCGGAGCTGCACCTTCACGGGTATAACTTGACACTACACCAGCAGAATTGTAGGCTAAACCTTTCTTCGACTTCCCGGTATTTCCACGAATCTTCATTACTAAAGATTTTGCGCTGGAGTTAGGGGTTATTCGGTATGCCATGTATTCAGCCTCATCATTTAAAACACTTACCAAGCTATCGGTATTTAAAAACGGAAAACTCATAGCCTATAGTAACCTCTTATTCTAATTTTTCCACAGCTTTATACTGTTCTTGGGTTAAAAGTTTTGACTCTATAAGCCCTAGCTCTATAACTTCTAAGAAAGAACCTATTGCTTTGGCTATGTCTCGCCAGTCAACAGGCTTTTCATCAACAAACCAATCAATTATCTTTACAGCTATTTCGACATTAGGTACATCAAGAGAAGAAGTGCGAGGAACTAAGTTGTAAAAAATTTTAGATATCAGCTTAATAGCTTTGATTTTGTCATCATTGCTTTGAAGCATATCTTCTCTGTATAGGTCAACTAAAAGCTTGCAATCATTCCTTGCTTTCCAAATCATTTGTAAGCCTTTTTCTTATTTTTTCTAAGAAAGCTTTTGTATCGTCAACAACCGTAGGGTTATACGCTTTCCAATTTAGCAAGTGGCCCCAGACATAATGACAATTACCGGGTCCTTCACAGAGAGTCATCAGATTATCTTCAAGAAGTTCCCGGTTGGGATCAACATGATAAGGCAATTTGTGATGGCACTCAAGACTCTTAGTTCCACCACAAGCTGCGCAAGTAGGATTCTTTTTGATAAAAGCATCTCTTACTTTTTTCCAAGAGCTTGATCTTGGAGGCATACCAAAGAATGGTTTATTATTCCAAAACATTCTTTAATACCCTTACGGCAATTGCAATAATAAGCCACCAAGGAACAAACGCTTTAAGACCTTCTTCGTTGTTACCCTGCATAGCAAGGAACGATTCTAGAGTTAATGCATCATCTTCATCTGTCCTAGGCTCTGAGTTTTTAACAATTGGTTTTTGATTTTGAACTACTTGCTCAATACCATATCCAGCTACATTCCAAGCAGCTTGGTACACAAGCTTAATAGGTACATCTTTACCCCTAAGCTTATCAATCAAAGTTACTATAGCATCCGTAGGCATACTGTCTGGAAAATCAATCATCCTATTTCTCCTTTTTAAATTTGTCGTCAAAAAGCTTATCACTTATCTGTTGCACTTTTGAATCAATTGAACCTTGTACCGTTACAATCTTACCAATTAATTCTTGGAGCTGATCAATAAAAGACATATGCTTGTCTTTTAATGGCACTACAATGTGCATGCCTAACCACATCACTATCTTGTAAAATGCATACCCCATTCCAATCATTACTGCAACAGGTATACCGAGTTTATCTATAAGAACAACCCACTCTGATGACATACGAACCTCCTATGGGCTGCGTAAGTTGTAACAAAATAGGCATAAATACACAACAGAATTACATTCTCCAACTGACACTTTGGGTTGGAAACCCATCAAACTGCGAGTAAGCAAAACACTCATCTCTACATATCCAATCCATATCAGCCTCAGTAATCCAAAAACCGCCAGCTGGCTCTCCGTAGTTACCGCATGGCTCACCATGAACTGTGGTTCCCCAACTATTTAAAACATAAAAAATCCAGCCAAATTCAGGGTGATTTACCACCCCAATAACACACATCTGATGACCCCAAGAATCATTCTTTTTAGCTAGCCTTACTGCTGGAGTGCCAACAGCTTTAACTACCAAAGGGCTAGTGCCAAACATGCTGGCAATAGTCAATGGGTAATAGTTAAGCAATGCTTCTCTAGCATCTTTGCCACTCTTGATCTGCGCTGCACTCTTAACCAAATGCTTTCTGCTTAGGGAAAGCCATTTGTCTTTTATAGAATCACCATCAGACCATTCCATCTCAGCCTTGGAACCCCAAGTAAGACCACCAGAAGAAGTTGGCTGAGGTAATCCTTCAAGATCTGATTCTATTGTGCCATCTACTCGCATAGCTTCAGCTATAGCAGACCCAAAAGACCCCTCACCCCTACCGTGCATCCCGCCAATAGACCTAGACCTTCCATATGGCAATAGCCAGAAGGGAAGCTTTACTAATTCTGCGTCACCAAGCCTGATTGACTCAACAGCTTGAAGATACCACATAGCCTGACCACAACCATTACCAACGCAGCTCCCGGTTTGCTGATAAAAAGTCTCAAAATGCTTGCCGTTGTTAGCTTTCTTGGAGAAGTCCCAGAGGAACGCTCTGTCCTTTGGCTCATCAGTCTCACCTACCAGCTTAAATTCAACAAAGTTTTCCTTGGCAAGAGTATCTGTTTTCTTTTGATCTTCGCTCATGTCAGCAGGTGCAATCCTACCAAAATTCCAGTGTGTTTCTTCTTGCCCTAGGTATGGAACCTTGCCACCAACTGAACGGAAAAAAGATTCATTGCTCATGTAAGCCTCACTTTGAGAGTTTAGTAAGAGTATCTGCTATCATTTTAAATTCCCTAGCGAACAAGTCACGATCATTTTTGTTTATCATTTTTTCGGTAGATGTTGGAGCTAAACTATTAAGATATGACCCGATAAAATCTCTAACCTCAACAACCTCTTCAGCTGCCAAAGTAGACAGGGATATCTTTATGCCATATTCGTACAATTCTTTAATTGTTTGATACTTCTCATCTTGTGATGCTGTAGATAGTTTTGAGTACACAGATGATAGTGACCTAAGAGAGTCATTTTTCTTGGGATTTTGGCTTGCATCTATAAGAGACTTTAGCTTTGATTCAAACGCTGATGCAGGATCTACCGGAGTAGGTGGAACAGGGGGCGGTTGAGCACCAGCAACGGTAACTAAGCAAAGCTGCGGATCAGTAGGGATATCGTTTACTGAAGTATAAACAAAAATCCGGTAATCACCGGGGTTTGTAGCGCAAAAGATAGCCCACAATCCACTGTCTGACACAACAAGATCGTTCTCGTCTGATGCAGAAAACCATTTGACCATCTTTCCATTAGTTTGAACAGTTAACTTTAAAAGTCTTCCAGCTTTAGCTTGTACCTTCTCAGCTATCTTTATATATGGTTCGTCTTTTACTGCTGGCTTCTTTGGTTCTTGTGCATCTAGTGAGTAGCAAGACACAAGGATAACTAAAGCTGCAAATATCCTGATCATTGAAATGCCTCCATATGTATGTAACAAAGACGGGCTGTGGTGTTACTAATTGACTCGGTAAAATCAATGTCTTTTTAGGGAGCGCAACAAGCTTTCCCGTATGACCAGCCCGTCAGTTTCATCTAGGTGTATCTCCGCACCTAGATTGAACCGTTAAACCTGCGCCTTAAGTAATTTTCTGATCGCTTTAATTTCGTCTTTAGTCAAAAAAGAATCTTCTTGGTCTTTATCCCGTTTATCTTTGTCCGCTTTGCGTTTAGCTTTTTCTTCTTGAGTGATATCTTTCACTTTGATTTTCTGCTTCCATTTGCCGTTTACTTTTTTCGGGGCTTCAACTTCTATGTCTTGGGTCAGGTAGTCGGTCTGCGGTGTGTCCTCTATTTCAACCATGACATAAGTTGAGCCTTCAATCTCGCCACCAGTCCAGCCTTCCGCAAAGCTGGTTTGTGGATGGTCACGCTGTGGATAGGATGGAAACTCTAGGATCACATCGTCTTTTATTTTTGCGTAATTAGGCACTGTTCACCCCTTATGTTTCTTGGTATTAGTTGAATGTTACTAGGATCGTTATTCATTAGAATCGGTGTGCCTTCTGGCACTAGGCCAATTTCCTGCAATGCTGCCCATGCTTCTGGGCATGACATAGCGTTACGAATTTTTGCTGGTGATGGATGCCCTTGTGCAAGGATCTCTGCGTGTATTTCTTTTGCAACCCAAACAGTAAATTCATTTGCTGAGTTATGTTCAAACATCATCTCGTCTGTGTAACCATCTAAGCGTGTTGGCTCTGCGATCTCGTAGAGTTCGGCCAGAAGCTTTTCTAGGATAGCTATCTCTTGATGGTTTAAGATGTAAGCTTGCCGTTGGCTTTCTTGAACCGATTCTATTTCGATGATCTCGGCTTCTAGTTCCAGAATCTCATGCTCAAGGTTGCTCGTCTTTCGTAAGTATTCGAGTTTGGCTTTCTTTGCTTGAAACTTTTTAGCTCCAACTTCCTCTAAGGCTTTAGCTCGATGTCGGCCTTCCAAGAAACCTAAGAGCGTCTTGATCTTCTCCCAAGGTGTTTCACCGATCACTTGTGTACGATAGTTAAATTCCGAATTTAGTTTGCTTGGCATTGGTTTAACTTCCGTATGAGGATGCTGCAAGTTGGTTTCTAGCAGTTCCAACACCTGTGGTATCGGTTGAGACAACCCCTGTCGAACTGACAAGATTGACCGATGAGTTATAGTAGCCAGCATCGCCATAACCGAAAATTGCTTTGTCTGTTCCGTATCCTGCTGCTGCTAAAAGATATTTAGCATTACCAACACCTGTGGTATTGGCTGAGACAACTCCTGTGTTACTAACCAAGTTTGTAATTGAAAGTGGAGATCCATCATTGCCATATCCAAAGATTGCTTTGTCTGTTCCATACCCGGCTGCTGCTAGTTTTTGTCGATTCGAGCCAACTAATGCTACATTGCTTGCGACAACACCTGTGTTACTAACTAGATTGGTATAACCAGTAGGATAACCGAAGCTAAAAATTGCTTTGTCTGTTCCATACCCTGCTGCTGCAAGAAAAGTTCTTCCTGTGCCAACACCCGCTACATCTCCTGACACTACACCAGTATTTGACACTAGGTTTGTCATGGTATAACCGGGGTAAGCGCCTGCTCCATATCCGAAAATTGCTTTGTCTGTTCCATACCCTGCTGCTGCTAAAGCATTTCTTCCTGTGCCAACACCTGTTACATCTCCTGACACTACACCAGTATTTGACACTAGGTTTGTCGTGGAGAAAGCGTTCCCATTATTGTTATAGCAACCGTATCCAAATATAGCTTTGTCTGTTCCATACCCTGCTGCTGCAAGGTCGTATCTGATAGTACCAACACCTGTTACATCTTCTGATACTACACCAGTATTTGACACTAGGTTTGTCGTGGAAACAAAAACATTAAATGAACTATACCCATACCCAAAGATAGCTTTCTTGCCGCCACCCCTGCTCACACCCATGATTTTTCTTGTAATAGGCATTAGAAATTCTGGCCTCCTGTCATGGCATACCAAGTCGTGCCACCATCCCAAGTGTTTAAAACAAATATATCTACTTTTGCACTCGTAGATGTCAGCGTTGGAGCCGTACCGCCTGCCCATTTTACTGCTGCCGGCCATGTGACTGCTCGAGCTGTGCCATCCATCGTAAATGCAAGTGTAATTCCGAAAGCGTTTCCTGTGGTCGGGATATTGGAAATTGTGAGTGTCGTGATCGCTGCATTCAAGCTCACTGCGAACACATTGCCGAGCGAACAATTTAAAGTCAGCGTTCCGGTGGAGATCGCTGGTGCGGTTTTTGTTTCAACAAGGCTGGTAATGGTTGCCGTGGTTAGCGTTGGTGAGGTTGCGAAAACATTTGCCCCTGTTCCAGTTTCATCGGTCAATGCTGCTGCTAAGTTTGCTGATGTAGGGGTTGCCAAGAAGGTGGCAACATTCGTGCCAAGGCCAGAAACACCTGTGGAGACTGGCAAGCCAGTGCATGATGTCAGCGTTCCGCTTGAAGGTGTGCCAAGTGCCCCTGCTGGAACTAAATAGTCGGTAGATGCTACTGCTGCACTAATTGCAGTTCCATTACCTTTCAAAACCCCTGTGATTGATGTTGAGATGGTGATTGCTGGTGTGGTCGTTGCCGTTGCGACACTACCCGCAAAGCCATTTGCAGATGCTACGGATGCACTGGTGACTGTGCCACCTGCAGCACTGCCCCATGTTGGTGCGGATGCCCCGTTAGAGGTTAACACCTGACCCACAGTTCCCGCTGCGGTAAATGCAAGCTCGGTGCCGTTGCCGATTGCTGCACTGCCTGCCGTGGGTGTGTTCGATCCATTAATAATGATGCTCATAAAATTATCCACCTTTGCGCTGTGCCTATAGTTACGGTTACTGAAGTGTTCACGGTAATTGGGCCAAGGCTAATGCCGTTGCTCACTGCTGTAAGGGTTTTGGAGGTGCTGACTGTTTGCAGGTTTTCGAGTATGGGAGTTGATGCGCTTGCAGGTGATCCTATTAGATCACTGTAGTTCAAAGACCCAACCAAAATATTAGCACTGCCTGCTGCGTTAGTTACCCATATTTTACCATCAGCTACATTGACAGACATTTCTCCAGCCGAAGTAGCTGCCGGGACAGAAGAAGCTGTATATGATCTTTTTGGCTTTATTATGTTGGCCACTAAAATGTTCCTCCATCGACAGAAACTCCATCTAAAGCAGTAGCGGACAAGACTGTTGTTCCATTAATTTTATATTCTTTTCCAGTAACTAAGTTGACATGCTCAGAAAAATCCCATGAAGAAGTCCCGGTAGTATAGATAATCGTATGATCAGTTAGCCCATGCAAAGTAATACCGCCACCCGTTGCTGCTGCTTCAGTAGTAGAGCCATAAGCAAGCTCAATGTTTTTATCGGTTACAGTTAAAGTAGTTGAGCTAACTGTAGTAGTAGTGCCCGAAACTGTCAAATTGCCAGTTACGGTTAAAGCTCCCGAAACTGTACCGCCAGCTAAAGGAAGATAAGATAACGATGGAATGTCAGCAGACACTAAAGCCCTAAATGATGGTGTTGACACTGCACCAGTTGTTGGTCCAGCCCAAACATAGTTTGCTGTCTGCGTTGCTAAAGTTACAGCTAATGTGCCAGTTGAAGTAATTGGCGAACCAGAAACAGACATGATGTTAGGAACGGTCATTCCTATAGAAATTACTGTGCCGGGGTTAGGGGTAACATATTCGACATCTGTAGCACCAGCGTTTACAAGTATAACTTTACCAGCATTGCCAGCAAATGTGGGAAGAAGATTAGCTCTTGCTGTTGCTGCAGTTGACGCTCCAGTACCACCGTCAGCTATTGCTAAGTCTGTTATGCCAGTTATTGACCCACCAGTAATAGTAATGCTGGAAAATGTCTTTGCTCCAGATACAGTTTGAGTTGTACCAATTGTCATATAGGAGCCAGAACCAGCAATACCCACAACAGAGGAAGAAAAACCAACTCCACCGTCACCAAAACCGTAATACAAAGTATTGTCTGCCTCATTATAAGCAAGCTCGGCAGGGGCCAGAGTAGAAGGAGCACCTGCTGCGCCTCCTGAAGATCTTCGTTTAATGCGAATAGTATTTGCCATCATTGTTCCTTTTTAAAAGTTACCGCCATCCAAAGCAGATGAATTTACCCACTTAGAATTAGCAGTGTTATACTTAAGAAAATTATCGTTTGCTAGGCTTGTCAGCTGAACATCAGTAAGTGACGAAATAGATCCACCACCATTACTACCAACATCTACAACAACCCCAGATTGATTTTTGGTATAGACTCTTGAATCTGTTGAGTTTACTCCTAGTTCGCCTACCCCTAGCTGTGACGCTGTAGGTACATAACCTGCGCCAGTAAACTTTTTAATAGATATTTTTGGCTGATGAATTAAATTCATTTTTACACCATAGTCCAAAAAACTTTCATTCCTGAAAAGGTCGAATTTACATAGACCTTAGAAACATCGTCAATCGGGATCGTCATACTTTCGCCAGCGTACAACTCAAAACCATCTGTAGCAGAAGTCGTTCCGGGAGTTACTGTAGAAGGGCCAATATAAACATTTTCTGAATTAGCATTGGCACTCTTAACAATAATACCCCTAGTTGTAGGAGTAGAGCTAGAAACTAAAGCAACAGCCGTATTAGCGGTTGTAGACTTACTGCCAGTTACAACTGCTGCTGACACAGACTTGACTAAGTTGATCGGAAGTCCAGCAGCAAGGCTGACTAAAGTTATAGATCCGTCTGGACCATAAGCAATTTTGTCAACTACATACTTGATTCCACCAACATCGTCTGCGCCTATCGTATCCCCGCCTTCGCCGGGATTAAGAATAACATTATCTGCCATTTTTGACAACCTTCTTTAATGAGGATCTTGTTTTATGGATAAGGTCTATCTTTTCTTTTTTAGAAAGAACTTGCGTTCCCATGCGTTTTTCGGCATTTTCAACAACTATGTCATCCGCAACATCTTTCTTAAATCTTTCAGCAACCTTCTTAACTTTCCTAGAGATAGCCCCTTCCGCACCCCAACCGTTATCGTCAATTACTTTAGCTGCATGCGCCCTATCTGACACCCAAGCTTTAGGGTCGCCGGGGAAATGTGCAAGGCTGCTAAGATATATTTTTCCTTTGGTGCTTACTCCTGCTTTTTTTGCATAAGACTGATAGTAATCACCCATGCTCTGAGAACCTTCAAACTGATTGCCGTTGCAATGCCCATGAAGAAACTCTCTGTCTGTGCTTGCTCCGGGAGGAGTCCGTGAAGCAAGCATGTCAGCAAGCTTGGGAGAAACACCAGAAGCTATCATTTTACTATATTCCGAAGATGCCATAAATTCTCCATTTATTAACGCAATGGGTTGTTTGGTAATTTATCAGACGGATTAAAGAAATCACCATCAGGGTATTTTTCTCGTGGAATAGGACTAGGTGGGCCCGTGTAAGGGGTGTTGGGCCCCCTAGGAGCAAGAGGGTGTGGAACAGGTTTAGATGGATATAAACGAGTTCTATTTGGGTCCATAAATCTAGTTTGAGTTCCAAAAGGATTAGTGTTACCCATATTTCTGCCAAACCTACCTAAACCTCCAGTAAGCATTCCGGTAAGGGCTTCATTAATAATAGAAGAATTTCCAGAATTAAATTGATCCATATATTGTTGCTGACTACCAGTGTTACTTGCACCGCCAAGCTGTTCATTGTTTCTTTGTATTAAGTTTCTTTCATAATTTTTATCTTTATCAATATTAGCATTTATTTCCGTATTATGCCTACGCTCTTGATCTCTTCTTGCTCTTTCTCTTTCAGTAAAGTTGTTATGCTGTCTATCTGTAGGAGGTGGAGTACCGGGGCCACCAAACCCACCAGAACCGTCACCACTGTACGGATTAGAAAAAGTGCGTGGCTTTCCTCCATTTGAATTTCCAGATCCACCAAATCCACCAGATCCAGTTCCGGTTCCAGAAAGTGGATAACCAGTCAATCCAGCATTGTTACCAACAGGAGGAGTAGGTGTTGGCGAAGGTGAAGGCGAAGGGGAAGGAGAAGGGGAAACATCATTGGCAAAACCAGTGTCACCCTCACCTAAATTTGAACTTGGTTGATCATTCCCAAGGTTACTAAAATCAGGGTTATCCATTGGATTAGTTGCAGTAGAGTTATTATTGCCACCACTTAATTCATCTAAAAGAGGCGAGCTAGATGAATCTGGAGCATAAAACCCCGGACCAGTGTTATTACCAGAGTAATAATCCTTTTCG
>TARA_R110000868_G_scaffold129581_3_pt1 | contig 12623 bp, 13 predicted proteins | sample TARA_R110000868 | Tara Oceans TARA_R110000868 (sample SAMEA4397489) | marine metagenome | biome: Polar Biome; feature: [SRF] surface water layer (ENVO:00010504); material: water (ENVO:00002006), including particulate matter (ENVO:01000060) such as... | depth 5 m | reverse complement strand
ATCCACCATCACCTCGGCGGCGCGGCCGCGGGTGTTGTAGTTGGAACTCATGACAAAGCCATAAGCACCGGCCGAGCACACTGCCAGCAGGTCGCCTTCCGCGAGTGCCAGTTCGCGGTCTTTCGCGAGGAAGTCCCCAGTTTCGCAAATCGGCCCGACGATGTCGTAATTACGGGTAGCGCTGTCGCGCGGCTCAACTGCGATCACATCCATCCAGGCTTGGTACAGCGCCGGGCGGATCAGGTCGTTCATCGCCGCATCGACGATGGCAAAGTCTTTGTGCTCGGTGTGCTTGAGGTATTCGACCCGAGTTAGTAGCACGCCGGCGTTGGCGACGATCGAACGGCCCGGCTCGAATACCAGCTTCAGATCACGTCCGGCAATGCGCTCACGCACCGCTTTGATGTAATCGCCAGCCAGCGGTGGCAGTTCGTCACGGTATTGCACGCCGAGGCCGCCGCCCAAGTCCAGGTGCTTAATCTGGATACCTTGCTCGGCCAGGTTGTCGATCAGCGCAAGCAGGCGCTCTAGGGCATCGAGAAACGGCGGCAGCGTGGTCAGCTGCGAACCGATATGGCAATCCACACCGACTACCTGCAGGTTCGGCAACGCCGCAGCGCGGGCGTACACGGCCGGGGCATCGGCGATGGCGATACCGAATTTATTCTCTTTCAGCCCGGTGGAAATGTACGGGTGCGTGCCCGCGTCCACATCCGGGTTGACCCGCAGCGAGATCGCCGCCGTCTTGCCGAGTTCAGCGGCCACCACTTGCAGGCGCTCTAGCTCGTCGGTGGATTCGACGTTGAAGCAGTGCACGCCCACTTCCAGGGCGCGACGCATGTCGTCACGGCTTTTGCCGACACCGGAGAAGACGATCTTGCTCGCCTCGCCACCGGCGGCCAGTACACGCTCCAACTCGCCGCGGGAGACGATGTCAAAACCGGCACCAAGGCGCGCCAATACGTTCAATACGCCAATATTGGAGTTGGCTTTGACCGCAAAGCACACCAGATGCACCATGCCCTGCAGAGCATCAGCATAGGCGCGGTACTGCGCTTCGATGTGTGCACGCGAATAGACATAAGTCGGCGTGCCGAAACGTTGGGCGATGGCGGACAACGCCACCCCTTCCGCGAACAGCGCACCGTCGCGGTAGTTGAAGGCGTTCATGCGCTGTCCTTATTCGGTTTGTGCAGGTTCAGCTGCGGGTTCAGCCTGAGACGGCACGGACGCACTTTCTTCCGGCAGGAACAACGGGCCTTTCTGGCCACAGCCAACGAGCAGTGTGCTGATAGCAACCACGGTGAAGAGGGCAGTAAACAACCGCTTCATGATGAAATCCCTGTAAAAAGCATGATTGCGCCGGAGTATACCGAGCCCCCGACGCCTTGCCTATGCGCTGGGTTTCCCGTCTGGCGGGGCTTTGTCTGTATCGTTCGCCCTAGTGCCCGCTACCGCTGATGAGGAGGCCGGATGGACAACCCTGTAGCTGTGAGCCGTTCAGTTTCAGTCGCCTATTTGCAAGGCTTGCTGGATTACTTGGGGCGTCAGGAGCTCGACACTGCGGCGTTGCTCGAGTCAGTGCAGCTGAGTCCGCAGGTGCTCGCGCAACGTGATCAGCGCATTAGCATCTGCAGCTGCTCGGGCATGGCGCACGCCTGACCGGTGATGAGCAGCTCGGGCTGCATCTGGGCGAAGCTATACGCCCGGGTTATTGCGGCGTGCTGGGTTACTTGATGATGAGTTGCGCGACCCTCGCCGATGCATCGCCAGGCCCGTTACGTTGCGTTGGTCGCTAACCTGGGTCAGGTAGATTTAGCGGATGAGCCCGCGTGTGCCGATTTGGAACCGCTGGTGGCGCTCAGGTGGTGGCCCTTGCTGCCTCAGCAGAAGCGTCAGCTCAGCGAGGAAACCTTGGCCGGCTGTGTGACCTTCGGCTACTGGATCAGCGGCGTGGACATCCCGCCGAATGAAGTGCGCTTTCAGCATGCCGCACCCATTGATGGGGCGGAGTATCAGCGGATATTCCGCTGTCCGGTGCTGTTTGAGCAGGTCGATAATGCGCTGGTCTTCCCCAAGCGCTTGCTCGCCACACCGCTTGGCCAGGCCGATGCTCAAGTACGTCTGATGCTTGACGCTTATGCTGACCGTCTGCTTGGAGAAATTCGGCAGGGCCGCAGTGTGCTCGATAGCGCGCGCCTAGAGCTGTCACGGCAACTACCGGAAATGGGTGCGGGTCTGCAACAAATCGCCGGGCGTTTGGCGCTGAGTCCGCGTACCCTGCAGCGGCGTTTGCGCGAAGCCGAGTTATCCTTCAACCAGTTGATGGATGAAACACGCCAGCAACTGGTGCTGCATTATCTGCGTGATCCAGCGCTGGAGCTGGCGCAGATCGCCTTTCTGGTTGGCTTCAGTGAAGCCGGTTCATTGGCTCGCGCGTGTCGTCGCTGGACCGGGCAGAGTCCCGGCGAATATCGCCGCCAATTGAGCGACAGTTAATCACTGCAGTCCACGTTCTTTTCTGGCTGCTGAATTTTTAGAGGTATGTCGTAATGAGTTTGACCGAAGCCCGCTTTCACGATCTGGTCGATGCCACCCAACAGGCGGTGGAAGATATTTTTGATGATTGCGATCTGGATGTTGACCTGGAAAATTCCGCCGGGGTGTTGACCGTGCGTTTCGAAAACGGCACTCAGTTGATCTTCAGCCGGCAGGAGCCGCTGCGCCAACTCTGGTTGGCGGCACGTTCCGGTGGTTTTCATTTCGATTACGACCAGGCTAGCGAACGCTGGATGTGTGACAGCAGCGATGAGCAGTTAGGTGAAATGCTCGCGCGCATCACCTTGGATCAGTCCGGTGCCGACCTTGAGTTCGAAGAGCTCTGAGGTTGTGGGCGAGCCGGTTGTCTCGCCCTGCCGCCGCCAGTGCTGCTTGGATGAGCAGGATGTTTGCCTGGGCTGCGGTCGTACGCTGCAGGATATTCTCGACTGGAGTAAAGCCGACCGGCTGCGCCAGCGCGCAATTTTCGCAGCGGCTGAGATGCGCCTGCAGCAACGTAGCAGCAACCCTTGACCGGGCGGTCTTGTTTATTTGAGTAGCTGTGTTACGGTCAGCAAAATCTTGCAAAACCCCGTCTTCGTGATGGGGTTTTGCTTTTTTCACGATCCGTAAAGGGGACATACCCGCACCATGACCAGCACATCTTCGCTCACCATCACCCGTCTTGACCTGCAGCGTTTGGAGCATTTGCTCGACAGTCTCGATGACTTAGGCCCCAATGCCGTGGCGTTGCAGGCTGAACTCGATCGTGCCGATGTGGTGGGTCATGACGAGGTGCCGGCCGGGGTGGTGACCATGAATTCTCGCGTGCATTGCCGCGAAGAAAGCAGTGGTAAGGATTACCACCTGACGCTGGTCTATCCGCAGGATGCCGGTGGCGAAGGCAGTGTTTCGGTCCTGGCGCCGGTCGGCACCGCTCTGCTCGGCCTGTCAGTAGGTCAGCATATCGACTGGGTCGCGCCCGGCGGCAAAGTGCTCAAGCTGATGCTGCTGGCAGTGGAATATCAGCCAGAAGCAGCGGGCGAATACAGCCGCGGTTGAGCCATGCACTCAGGCCTTTTGCAGTGCCTGATTCAAAGCCGCTTCCAGGCGGCTCTTGTAGCGCAGGTAATGCACGCTCTGCATATGCCCTTCGCCGAGTACAGCCGACAGATCTAAGTCAGTGATATAGCAGGGGTAGCGTGCACTATCGCGGCGTCGCGCGAGAATGTGCTGGGCGACGGCGGCGAACAGGTCGCCGGCGTATTCCAGCTCAGAAAATTCCCGGTGATTACAATACAACGTGACGTGCGAGCGCCTGCCATCGCCCGGTTCGATGATGGCCTGCACGTCATAGAACGGATGGCTAATCGGAGACAACGGCGGCGCTCGCCGCTCCAGGCGCTGCGCGCGTACCGGCGCATCCGGTAGCACTTGGTAATAGAGAATATCCAGCGGCTGATGCGCCGGCAGGTTATCCAGAGGCAGCAGGGCGTTACGTCGGTACAGCACGGACTGCAGAAAACGCTGCAGCGGCGTTAACAGGCTCTGCTCATCCCGGTACGGCATTTGTTGGCGCCAAAGCGCATTGTGCTCGTCGAGCACAGTCAGCTCGGCCTGGCCATTGGCCTCGTTCAGCCGGTAGAACACCTGGATGCACTGCGGCCGGCCAAGTGGCAGGATCAGTGCCAGGTCTTCACCTTCTAAGGCGCTGCGATCCAGGTGCAAGTCGCTGTAACCGGGTAGCTCGGCGCCCAGGTGTTCGACCAGCGAGGGTAGGTCTTTCAGGCTGATATGGCTGACGTGGCCGGGCTTCAGTTCGAGCAGGTGATACTGCTGTTTGATTTGCAGCAGGTAGCGGTTGGCTTGTTTGCTGCTGAAGCTGCCGAGAGTTTCGCGGAACAGCTCTTCGACCCGTTCAGCAATCGCCGTGGCGCGGTTACGGCAAAAACAACGCACCCTTAGGTTAGGCTTGCGGCCATGGGCGGGCAGGTTGTTGAGAAAGTCGCGCAGGCAGTCGAGCAGTGCTGTTGGGCCGTCATAGCGGGTGACCAGCAATTCGTTCCAGCTGTTCAGGGTGACCTGGTCGAGGGTCAAAATCAGGTTTTCGCGCACCCCGGAATAACCCAGAGCATCGGTGCGCTCGCTGGTCATGTGCATGTTCATCTGGCTGAACTGCTTAAGCGGATCAATGCCGACATTGACCAGCAACAGTACCTCGCTGGGCACGCTGGCGCTGAGTAAAGCGCTTTCGTCGATCGCGGCTAGCGGCAGGGGTATCGCTTGCTGCAGGCTGCTGAGCAGGTTGGACAGTTCAAATTCGCTGAGGTCGCTGTTGCCGGGGTGCAGTGACAGGCGTGTACTGTTATCAATCACGCCATTACGCTGGCACCACGCGAGTAGTTCGATCAGCGCGCGCGAGCGCTTGAGCGGCGAGAAGTCGGCCAGGTCTTGTGCATTAACGCTGCCGCTGTAGAGCGCCCAGAGGGTTTCATTGGGCTCGTCCGGGCTGGGGCTCTGGGCCAGCGTCAGGGTGTCTTCGGCGAGGTCCGGGGCAATGCCGGGGTTAATAAATTCGATCTTGCCGGCCTTGCGCTCGAACGCAGCATACAGGCGGCGGCCGAGAATGCCGAGATCGCGGCTATTGAGCGAGCTACCAACGTCTGCGTTACGGGCGAACTGCGATAGAAAGCGGTAGCTGTAAGTCAGCTCATTGACCAGCATGCGCCGCTCTACGCTGACCTGGCGCACCTTCCACTGGCTGCGGCTGTCGAGCATGGCGAGCTGGCGGCTGTCCCAATTCCAGTCGTGGGTCAGGCGTTCCAGTAGCAGGCGTTGCCAGCTCTTGCGATTGTTACGCGGTGGGCGGCTGAGCTTTTTATCGACCTTGAGGTACAGGCAGCGGCGGATCAGCTCCAAGCGTTCGTGTTCGCCGCGGCCGACCAGGTATTCCTCTAAACGGCGATACACCACGATATAAGGGTCGAGCTCATCGACGTCCAGGCGGTTGGCGAACACCGCCTGCTTGAAACGCAGCGACAGGCACTCAACCTTGGGGTGTTCGCTGGCGTAGACCTCGGTCAGCAGCAGTTTAAGCACCGATTTGTAGGGTGACTCGATGCCCTTAAACAGCTGCCACATGCCCGCGCCGATAAACTCCTCCGGCGGGATGCGTGCCAAGTGCCCTAGGTCGATGACGTCTTCGCCGCGGACGAAACGCTTGGCCAGTAGGGTGCTGGTGTAATGCGGGTAACGATGTTCTTCATATACCGGGACCAGCCACCACAGCGGGGTGCGCCCGCCGAGCCAGATTGCTGTGCGGTAGAACTCATCAAGCAGCAAGTAGTGCTGGGTGGTACCGCAGTCATCCGAAGTCAGTTGCGCGTCGCGCTCGCCCTGGGTGAAGCGTGCAGGGTCGATCAGAAAAAAATGCGCCTCGGCACCGAAAGTCGCCGCCCAGCTTTCCAGCAGTGCACATTTCTTGTTCAGCTCATGCAGCTGTTGCGGGCTGAGGTCGCTGGCGTGGCACACCCACAGGTCCATATCGCTCTGCTCGGCCTGAGCGACGGTGCCCAGGCTACCCATCAGAAACAGCCCGTGAATGGGTAGCTGCTCTGAGCTGCGATAAGGCTTGTAGGTGAATGAGCGGGTTAGGCGCTGCACCTCGGCAAGCAACTCATCATCCGGGGTGAAGCCGCTGAGGCCTGCCGGAGTGAGCCCAGAGACGTAGCCAGGGAGCAGTGGATGATTGACGTGGAACAGCAGCGGCAGCAGTTTCAGTACCAGTTGCTGGCGCGTCGACAGTGCCTGCATGGCGCGCTGCAGGCGACCCTTATTGAGCTTTAGGAAGCGTGCACGTAGCTGGGTCAGTACCTTGCGATCGATACCGTCTTCAATGTCCGGGCGAATTTCCTCGGTATGACTCATGCTCGGGCTCTGCGGGGCTATGCGCGATCATGCCTGGCCAGGTGGCTGGCGAACGGCTCTGTATACGGGGATGTTGCCTGCGTCGCGGGCCGCTTGAGCGTGCCGCTACAACGCAGGCTAGGACGGTTAGGCGGTTTCGGTCACGTTGAGAATAGTCAGCAGAGTTTGTGCGTGTTGGGCCGCATCCAGGCCGAGGCTGGTCAGGTAGCCACCATCGGCTTGGCTGATCAGGCCTTTGTCATGCAGGCGTATCGCGGCGGCAATCGCCGAGGGGGTGGCCGTGTGGTGAACCTTGATGCCTTCCTGGGTGGTGCCCAGGTTGAACAGCACGAGGATTTCCAGTTCGGCAATCAGTTCGAAGGTAAAGGCCATAAGTACTCCAGCTTCATGTTTTAGTGAGCTGCGGCCGGCGGCGGCAGCACCCGCTGCGGTAAATCGGCTGAAACAAAACAGCCTGCCAAGGCAGTGTAGTGAAGCGCCGTGCAGTCTGCTGTGGCTTGATGCTGCCAGAACTCGGCAGGGAGTGGGGTAAAAATCTGCGGACTTTTTACGATGCCTGTTCCGGCAGCTCGGGCAAGGCGCGCAGACCTTGCTCGTAGCGGGCGAGGTCGAAGGCACGGTCATCGCGCAGCATCACCTCGATTTCATCGGCCAACACCAGCGCCATCAGCTCGATGATCGCTTCGCGCTCGTAGCCGACCAGCGTCAGCTTGTTCAGTACGGACTGGACGAATGCCGGTTCGCCGGCTTCGAGCTGGTTCTCAATGGCCTGGATCAGGGTGTCCTCGGCAAATGCTTCGTCGTCTTGCTCGCTCATGTGTTGCTCCGAAAATGGTTGGCTCAGCTGTGGGCAAAGTCCAGCAAGGCCTGGCCGGTAAGGCGGTAGGTGGTCCACTCGTCCTGCGGGCAGGCGCCGAACGATTGGTAAAAATCAATGGCCGGTTGATTCCAATCCAGCACGGCCCACTCGAAACGACCGCAGCCTTTACCTACCGCCAGTTGCGCCAGGTGACGCAGCAGGGCTTTGCCCGCGCCCACACCACGCTTTTCCGGTGTGATGTAAAGGTCTTCAAGAAACAACCCGTGCTTGCCGAGCCAGGTCGAGTAGTTGAAGAAGTACACGGCATAGCCAATGGGCTGGCCGGCGTATTCGCAGATCAGCGCGTGGGTGCGGCTGTCCGGGCTGAACAGGCTTGCTTCTATGCCGGCCACGTCGGTTTTCACCTCGTGTTCGGCTTTTTCGTAGATCGCCAGGTCGGTGATAAAGCCCAGGATCAGGGCCGCGTCTGCGACTGTGGCGGGACGGATGTGCAGGGGCATGTGGAGCTCGCAGAAAGGGCTAACTCAGCCGTAGAAAAATGCCAGCGTAACTAGATGTAAGGCAATCAGGCAAAGAAAACCGCACGCACCGATCCCGCAGCCGTCGGTAATGTCTGGGAGTACAGCCTAACGGCGGCCGGTGAGGACCTGCGACCGATCGTCATGGCCCTCGGTCATTGGGGTGCCCAGTGGATCGGCAGTCGCCTGCGTGACGATCAACTTGATGCCGGACTGCTGATGTGGGGCGTGCGCCGATTTGTCCATCTCGAGGCGTTTCCATCTTGTCCGTTGGTCATCCAGTTCAGCTTTCGCGACGCGCGCTCAGGTGAGGGGCGTTGGTGGCTGGTGGTCGAAGAGGGTGTTGCAGACCTGTGCCGTGACGATCCGGGGCGCGAGCTGACTCTGCTGGTCGAGGGCACCGTGCGCGCCTTGACCGAAGTGTGGGCGTGGGATCGAACGCCGAAAGAAGTTATCCACACCCATGAATTAAGCGTAGACGGGCGAGCGGCGGATACGCAGAGCCTTTGGCTGTGGTTATGTACCAGCGCCTTCGCCGAGACCCGGCGTAAGCGGTCCGCTGAGCAAACTTGCCAACGCGGGCGACAGCAAGGGTTATGCCGGCGGCGCATTGCGCGCCGCCGTGTACAGAGCGGGCTAGCGATCGCCTAACAAGCCAGGCCGCGCTTGACCGCTGCGCGCACCTGATTCGGCGAGGTGCCGCCGATATGGTCGCGGGCATTCACCGAGCCTTCCAGCGTCAATACGGCGAACACGTCCTGTTCGATCTGTTCGCTGAACTGGCGCAGTTCTTCCAGGCTCATCTCGGCCAGGTCCTTGCCGCTGTTGACGGTGTACTTCACCGCATGGCCGACGATATCGTGACAGTCACGGAACGGCAGAGCCTTGCGTACCAGGTAGTCGGCCAGGTCGGTAGCGGTGGAGAAACCGTGCAGCGCCGCTTCGCGCATGATCGCGGCTTTTGGCTTGATCGCCGGAATAATATCGGCAAAGGCAGCGCAGGCTGCCACGCAGGTTTTCAGCGGCGTCGAACAGCGCGTGCGGCACAAACCGTGAGTGAGCCGAGGCGATCGTGTGATCGCCGCAGAGGGGACACTACTGGCGTGGGGATGGGTTGGCGGGAGTGCTTCTTATGTGCAAGGCAAGCCCACCGCTTTTAGTGCGCGCTTGAAAAACTGCAACTGGTAGCCGGAATTTGCAGCCTTGCTACACATATTGTTGTTATACGAGCGGTATTCAGCGATGAAGACAGCCTTGCCCTGTTGCCTAAACAGACGGTAATCGTCGCATTCTTTGTAGGCATAGCAGCTTTCGTTAAGAGCGAAGTCGAAGTCGTCGACTAGGGCGGGAATCAGTTCCACGGCGTTTTTCAACGCAATAGCCAGATCATGGCTGTGCGCCTGCTGACTCAACCAACGGTTGTAATCGATCTGATCCGCCTTACTCAACTGTAGGCCATTGCTGTTGCTGTAACCGTCGACATTATCTGGCTCCACGGCATCGCACCCCTTCTCTGCCGCCAGCTGTATGCGCTGCGCCATGAGCATGCGCACTGCGGGGTGGCGTATATCCACCCAGCGCTCACCGGGCCAGCCGTCAAGTTGCGCGCCGAGAGCTTCTTTGGGGTACAAGGCGGCATCCGTTCGCCAATCCTCCCAGCTACCTGCGCTGAAATAGCAGACCACTATGCGTCCCTGACCTTTGAGGTTGGTGATGGTCGTCGTCGAGGTATCAAACAGGTCGATGTCATAGACCTGACGATCTGGTGTTTTCAGGTTGCCACTGAGTTGCCAATGCCAGCTTGCCTGGCTGGGAATGACTATTGGCGTGGCATTGACACAGGCTGCGAGGGTGAGTGTGCCGATACTTGCGAATAAGCGTTGGATAATTTTCATGACTTTCTCCAGTGCTGAGACAAGTGCCGGGCGGCAGGAGCTCGCGTTCAGAAGAAAGTATTGGGCCCACATGACGGGCCAAGCCAGCGGGTGAAGGTGGATTTTTATGTGTTTTGCTAGCTTGTTAGCAATTTGACGCTGTTTTTTTGGCATTGCTCTGACTGCGAGTGACTCAGTGGTCGAGTAACCGCCGAACTTAGCGGGCGCGGGTGCCGCGCCCGTTTTTATCAGCGCGCAGTGAGCAGCTCACGTCCGCGCGTTACAGCGGCACATACCTGATTTGGCGCGGTGCCGCCGATATGGTCGCGGGCATTGACTGAGCCTTCCAGCGTCAATACGGCGAACACGTCTTGTTCGATCTGTTCGCTGAACTGGCGCAGTTCTTCCAGGCTCATCTCGGCCAGGTCCTTGCCGCTGTCGACGCCGTATTTCACCGCATGGCCGACGATCTCGTGGCAGTCACGGAACGGCAGGCCCTTGCGTACTAGGTAGTCGGCCAGGTCGGTAGCGGTGGAGAAGCCGCGCAGCGCCGCTTCGCGCATGATCGCGTGCTTGGGCTTGATCGCCGGGATCATGTCAGCGAAGGCGCGCAGGCTGTCACGCAAGGTGTCGGCGGCGTCGAACAGCGGTTCTTTGTCTTCCTGGTTGTCCTTGTTGTAGGCCAGCGGCTGGCCTTTCATAAGGGTCAGCAGGCCCATTAGCGCGCCGAATACACGGCCGGTTTTGCCGCGTACCAGCTCGGGCACGTCGGGATTTTTCTTCTGCGGCATGATCGAACTGCCAGTGCAGAAGCGATCGGGCAGATCAATAAACTGGAATTGGGCAGAGGTCCACAACACCAGTTCTTCCGAGAAACGCGACAGGTGCATCATGGCAATCGCGGCAGCGGCGCAGAATTCAATAGCGAAGTCGCGATCCGATACGCCATCCAGCGAGTTGCCGCCCACAGCGTCGAAGCCGAGCAGTTGCGCGGTCATCTCTCGCTGAATCGGGTAGGTGGTGCCCGCCAGTGCCGCCGAGCCCAGTGGCATGCGGTTGGTACGCTTGCGGCAGTCGACCAGGCGCTCGTAGTCACGGCTGAGCATTTCAAACCAAGCTAACAGATGATGGCCGAAGGTTACCGGCTGCGCGGTCTGCAGGTGGGTGAAACCGGGCATGATGGTCTCGGCTTCACGCTCGGCCTGCTCCAGCAGGCCCTGCTGCAGGCGGGTGATCTCGGCCAGGATCAGGTCGATTTCGTCGCGCAGCCACAGACGGATATCGGTCGCCACCTGGTCGTTGCGGCTGCGGCCGGTGTGCAGCTTCTTGCCGGTAACGCCGATGCGGTCAGTCAGGCGCGCCTCGATGTTCATGTGCACGTCCTCCAGGTCGACACGCCAGTCGAACTGGCCAGCCTCGATCTCGCCCTGAATGGCCTGCAGGCCATCGATGATGCTGTCGCGCTCGGCATCGCTGAGTACGCCAACTTTGGCCAACATGGTGGCGTGGGCGATCGAACCCATGATGTCGTGACGATACAGGCGCTTGTCGAATTCGACGGAGGCGGTAAAGCGGGCAACAAAGGCGTCGACGGGCTCGCTGAAACGGCCGCCCCAGGATTGATTAGTTTTTTCAGTGCTCATGGGCTTCGCTCGGCTGGTGCGCAATAACAGCCTGACCGCATGGCGCGGCCGGCAAGACAGAAAGTGAGCTGATAATAACAGGCTGGCCGACAAATTCGCCGCATCGCGTTGTCTGGGAGGCAGCTAGGCTTAACCGTGACATTGATGCGCCGGTCACAGTTTTATTGCCTTAGGGGCATTTCGGCGCTTTATTTTGCCCGGCCGGAGCTGACTACCTTGCCGCTGGGGCGGCCCGCGCGGAAACTGCGCCGATGAAAATAAAAAGTTTGTTATCAGAAAAGCCATCACCCACGGTCGATGACTTCTTCGTTCCTGAGCTGTGCGAGCCAGAAGCCTTGTTAAGCATGGTGCTGCTGGCCGAGTTGCTGGTGCTGGTTCTGGTGCTCTCCGAGCCGATGCTGCCGGGCTTCGACTGGGTGCGCTTGGCGCTGACCTCGCTGTTTGTGCAATGGATCGTGTTGCTCTCGGCCGCCGTGCTGTGCCGTTTGCGCTCGTTGATGGCGCGCATGCGAGCAGCAACGGCGGGTACTTTGTGCTGCGCCATTGTGGTCGCCCTGACCTTGAGCTGTACTGCCGTCGCCGATTATTACGAGCTGGGCGGGCCGCTACCGCGTATTGGCGAGGTCAACCTGTACCTGCGTCATGCCTTGATCAGCTTGATCATGTCGGCGCTGCTGTTACGTTACTTCTACCTGCAAAGCCAATGGCGCAAGCAGGAACAGGCGGAATTGCGCGCACGCATTGAGTCGCTGCAGGCGCGTATCCGGCCGCACTTTCTGTTCAATAGCTTGAACAGCATCGCCAGCTTAGTGGTTGTCGATCCGTACAAGGCCGAACAGGCGGTGCTCGACCTGTCTGATCTGTTCCGTGCCAGCCTGGCCAAGCCCGGCAGTCTGGTGCCTTGGCGTGAAGAGCTGGAGCTGGCGCAACGATATTTATCGATTGAGCGCTATCGGCTCGGCGAGCGTCTACAGTTGCAATGGGAGGTTGCTGGTGTGCCGGACGATCTGCCGATTCCACAACTGACGCTGCAGCCCTTACTGGAAAACGCCTTGATCTACGGCATTGCGCCGCGCATCGAAGGCGGCTTGGTGCAGATCGAGGCGAGTTATCACGAGGGGGTATTCCAGTTGTGCGTGAGCAATCCATATGAGCAGCTAGGCGAGCAGCCGCCATCGCGCGGTACGCATCAAGGGCTAAGCAACATCGATGCGCGGCTGGTGGCACTTTTCGGCCCGCGGGCCAGTCTTAGTGTAGAGCGTCGTGATGGTCGCCACTTCACGTGTCTACGCTATCCTTGTGT
>TARA_R110000868_G_scaffold111489_1_pt1 | contig 12629 bp, 11 predicted proteins | sample TARA_R110000868 | Tara Oceans TARA_R110000868 (sample SAMEA4397489) | marine metagenome | biome: Polar Biome; feature: [SRF] surface water layer (ENVO:00010504); material: water (ENVO:00002006), including particulate matter (ENVO:01000060) such as... | depth 5 m | reverse complement strand
ACGATTATTTTAACCTTCAGAAAGATATAAGTGATATTAATATTAAACTCCAAGACAGTATTTACGCAAAGCAGATTAATGAAATAGATTCCTTGCAAGTTTTATACAAAAAAGTCATGTTAAAAGAGGCTGATAAGCCTATGCAAGGCACTAATATAAGTTTAGGAGAAAGTGGTGGACAAGACAACAAAGAGCTTTCTTTGGTTAACAAATTAGAAGAGCTAAAAACTAGTTTAGTAGAATTGAATGAAGAAAAAGCGAACAAATCCAGTATTTTAAATGTGATTTCCGCCTTTCCAAGAAAAGGGGTCGAAGTTAAGGGAATATTAAATAGCTATAAGTTTTTAATTCCAACAATACTTTTGAGTGTTGCAATACTTGTTTTGGGTCTATTGTCATTAAATAAATACCTTAAAAACTATAAAATTAAATAGGGATGAACATTTTAATTACAGGCGGTGCTGGATTCATAGGTTCCCATGTGGTTCGTAGAATTGTAAATAATTATCCAAACTATAAAGTTTTTAATCTGGATGCATTGACCTATGCTGGAAATCTTGAAAACTTAAAAGACATCCAAAATTTACCCAATTATACTTTTCTGAAAGGTGATATTACCGATGCCACTTACATTAATATAATTTTTAAGAAATATAAATTTGATGGTATTATTCATTTGGCTGCTGAGTCACACGTAGATAGATCAATTACCAATCCTCTAGAATTTGTAATGACTAATGTAATAGGGACCGTTAATTTATTAAATGCAGCCAAAGAACTTTGGAGAGACAACATGGATGGAAAACTTTTTTACCATGTCAGTACTGATGAAGTATATGGTTCTTTAGGGGAAAATGGGCTTTTTACGGAAACTACACCATATGATCCAAATTCTCCATATTCTGCATCCAAAGCAAGTTCAGATCACTTTGTAAGAGCCTATGGTGAAACCTATAATTTACCATTTGTAATTTCAAACTGTTCCAATAATTATGGGCCAAACCATTTTCCTGAAAAATTAATTCCATTATTTATAAATAATATAATACAAAAAAAGCCTCTACCAGTATATGGAGATGGAAATTATACTAGAGACTGGTTATATGTTGAGGATCATGCCGCCGCAATAGATTTGGTTTTTCATAAAGGAAAAAATCATGAAACCTATAATATCGGTGGATTTAATGAATGGAAAAACATTGATTTGGTTAAATTATTATGCGCGTTAATGGATCAAAAGTTAAATCGAAAAACAGGAGAAAGTGCAAAATTAATTAGCTACGTAAAAGATAGACCAGGTCACGATTTACGTTATGCTATTGATGCAACAAAAATAAACCAAGTACTAGGCTGGAAACCTTCTGTAACTTTTGAACAAGGACTAGCTAAAACTATTGATTGGTTTTTAGATAACCAAGAATGGTTAGAAAATGTTACGTCAGGTGACTACAAGGAATATTATTCAAAGATGTATCAATAACAACTAATTGAAAATAGTATGAAAGGTATAATTTTAGCAGGAGGATCAGGAACAAGATTACATCCATTAACATTATCTGTAAGTAAGCAATTAATGCCTATTTATGATAAGCCTATGATTTACTATCCCCTTTCCACGCTAATTTATGCTGGGATAAGTGATATATTAATTATTTCTACTCCAAAAGATCTTCCTCTTTTTGAAGATTTATTAGGTGATGGCACAAAATACGGCTGTAAATTTGAATATGAGGTACAAGAGGCTCCGAATGGATTAGCAGAAGCTTTTATCATTGGCGAAAAATTTATTGGAAAAGATAAAGTAGCCTTGATATTAGGAGATAATATTTTTTATGGTTCTGGATTGGCTAAATTATTACAGTCTAATAATAACCCCGATGGCGGCATCATATATGCCTATAGGGTTCATGATCCAGAACGTTATGGCGTTGTCGAATTTAACGATGATGGGAAAGCAATCAGCATAGAAGAAAAACCTCTAGAACCAAAATCAAATTTTGCGGTTCCGGGTATCTATTTTTATGATAATTCAGTAATAGAGATTGCAAAAAACATTCCTCCAAGCCCGAGAGGAGAATTAGAAATTACTGACGTAAATAAAGTTTATTTAGAAAAAAATAAACTCAGTGTTAGTATTTTAGATAGAGGTACTGCATGGTTAGATACGGGTACCTTCCAATCTTTAATGCAAGCGTCACAATTTGTGGAAGTAATAGAAGAACGACAAGGTTTAAAAATTGGAGCTATCGAAGGAGCTGCTTATGAAATGGGCTTAATTAACAAAGAACAATTTAAAGCTCTAGCTGAACCTCTTATGAAAAGTGGATACGGCAAAAATCTTTTAGGAATATTGAATAAAAATTAATGAACGCAATAGAAACCCCATTACAAGGCTGTTATATACTAGAGCCCAATATTTTTGAAGATGATAGAGGCTATTTTTTTGAGAGTTTTAATGCCAATAAATTTAATTCCGCCATTGGACAAGAAGTATTCTTTGTCCAAGATAATCAGTCTTTCTCAAACAAAGGCGTCATACGTGCTATTCATTACCAAATAGGAGAATACGCTCAAGCAAAGCTAGTTCGCGTATTAAGTGGTGCTGTATTAGATGTGGCAGTCGATTTGCGAAAAGAATCTCCAACATTTGGACAACATTTTGCAATAGAATTAACTGCTGACAATAAAAAACAACTTTTTATCCCAAAAGGTTTTGGCCATGGCTTTGCTGTTTTAAGTGAAACTGCAGAATTCTTCTATAAATGTGATAACTTTTACAATAAAAGTTCGGAAGGAGGTATAATATATAACGATGATACTTTAAATATAGATTGGCAGTTGCCGGAAGAATTAATAAAAGTTTCTGAAAAAGATTTAGAATTGCCTACTTTAGAAAAAGTAAAACTATAAATGGCTAATAAACTAAAAATTTTAATAACAGGTGCTAATGGTCAATTAGGTCTATGCCTAAAAGATATATCAGTTGAATATCCATTGTACAATTTTGATTTCAAGACTTCTAAACAATTAGATATCACAAATAGAAATGAAGTAAGTACTTTGTTCTTAAGTGAAAACTATGACTATTGCATTAATTGTGCAGCCTATACTGCCGTAGATAAGGCGGAGAGTGAAAAAGAACAAGCTTTTTTAGTAAATGCTGAAGCAGTTAAATATCTTGCTGAAACCTGTAAAATTACCAATACTGTTTTAATACATATTTCTACAGATTTTGTTTTTGACGGAACTAAAGATTCTCCCTACACAGAAGAAGACCAACCAAACCCAATAAATATTTATGGAGCCTCTAAACTTAAAGGAGAACAATATGTTCAAAATATTTTAACTAACTATTTCATTATTAGAACCTCTTGGGTATATTCAGAGCATGGTAATAACTTTGTAAAAACAATGCTTAGATTAGCCAATGAACGAGATGAAATAAGCGTGGTAAATGACCAGATTGGCTCACCAACTTATGCAAGAGATTTAGCCGAGGTTATTATGGAAATAATAAACTACCATTCAACGGATTTTGGCCTTCATCATTATTGTAATAAAGGATCAATTAGTTGGTATGATTTTGCAATTGAATTATTTAAGCAAAGACAAATAAAAATTAAAGTGAAGCCAATATCAACTTTGGAATATAAAACCGCCGCTAAAAGACCTAAATACAGTGTTTTAAAAACAACCATAGCTAATGTCAAAAACTGGAAGGTAAGTCTCTCTTGTTATAAGTCATTTAAATAAGCACTATTTTGAAAAAAAATATTAAGCTTAGTGAAAAAAACCAAAATATAGTTAGAAATTTTTCTGCACTAACTCTAATTCAAGCTCTAAATTATTTATTTCCACTTATTTTAGTGCCTTATGTCGTTAGAATTATTAACGCAGACAAATTTGGACTAATTACCTATTATAACGAAATTTTAGTTTATTTCATCATATTAGTTAATTTTGGATTTGAATTTACTGCCACAAGGCAACTAGCGTTGAATATAGACAACAAAGAAAAAACTAGGAAAATATTTTGGGAAACATCTTTCGTGAGAACCATACTTTTAATTGTAAGTGTGGTTTCAATTATTATTATAAGTACCCTAATTCAGGATCAAGCAAATCATATCCTATATTTAATAATATTTGCGAAAATTCTTGGATTAGCTTTTTTACCAACTTGGTTTCTGAATGGAATAGAAAAAAATAATATTACAATTCTTTTTTTATTCTTTACAAGATTAATTTCTGCAATCTATATTTTTCTTTATTTGGAAAATGAAAGTCAATATTTAATTTACCCCATTGCTTTAACAATTGCCGAAATTATCATGGGAATTTCGCTTTTTATCTATATAATTAAAAAATTCGATTTAGGTAAAATCCATTATCCTAAGATGAAAAATATAATTATTATTTTTAAAGAAAACTTCTTTATCTTTTTAAATATAGTTTCCAATCAGTATGTAACCCTTAATTTTTTTATTTTAGGTTTTTTCGTAAGTGATCAAATGTTGGGATATTATTCTGGTGCTTTTAAAATAATTATGCCAATAATGATTATAACATGGCTACCATTGAATCAATCAATGTACCCAATTATGAATAGGGCTTTCAAAGAAGATTTTAAAAAAGGAGTATATACGTTTAAAAAAAACCTAAAACCTATTATAATATTTAATTTATTTTTAAGTATTTCTATCTATTTTACTGCACCTTTATTAGTTAAAATAGTTTTAGGCAATGGATTTGATAGGTCAATTGAAATTTTAAAAATATTTTCATTGCTTCCAATTTTTGTAACTTTAACGAACTATTTTACAATTCAAGGTCTTTATGTTATGAAGTTGGAGAATATTGCTCCATATATAGGGGTTTCAATAGGTCTTTTATGTATTATATCTAATTTATTATTTACAAATATTTTCGGCATTAAAGCCGCAGCTTATATATGGGTGTTATGTCAAATTTTGGCAGTCATTATAACAGGTTATATTTTAAACATCAAGATGAAAAAATATATTAAATAAGATTATTAGCTTATAAAAATAAACTACCCACCAATGATGAAAATTATAAAGTTAATCTCCTACTTTTTAAGTTATTTTATCAATTATAGCTATTTTCGCTATTATAAATTTTTTAGGAATAATATATATTCATATAGTGTTAAAAGAAATTTGAGATCTTGTGGGAATAATTTTTATGTTGAATACCCCATTTTTTTATTAGGAGGAAAACATATTTCAATTGGAGATGACTTTTATTGCTTTGAAAGATTAAGAATTGAAGCTTACGAAAAGCACAACCATACTCGTTTTAATCCAGAAATAATCCTTGGAAATAATGTTAGTATTAATTACGATTGCCATATAGGATGTATTAATAGAATTGTAATTGGAGATAATGTCTTAATAGCCAGCAGAGTTTTTATTACCGATCATTATCATGGCTATGCTGAAAGCTCTCAATTATATTTACCACCAAACAAAAGAATATTAGTATCAAAGGGTCCCGTAATTATTGAAAATAATGTTTGGATTGGTGAAGGTGTATGTATTATGCCAAATGTTACCATTGGTGCAAATTCTATAATAGGAGCAAATAGTGTAGTTACAAAAAGTTTCCCTCCAAATTCAATAATTGGTGGAGTCCCCGCAAAATTAATCAAATCAATCAGCACTGAAAATGAATAAAAGTTTAGATGGTTTTAGTATTGCAATTCCTGCATACAGCAGACCAGCAGAATTTCAAGAATTATTATCTTCAATATATCATATGGACCTATTACCCAATGAAGTGGTGATATGCGAGGATGGATCCAAGGAAAGAGATGAATTATCTATTATAGCTAAATCTTGGGAGAAGAAATATGACTCCCAAAATTGTAAGATTCGATTTATTGAAAATGAAATAAATTTAGGGTATGACCAAAATGTTAGAAAATTAATTGAAGTGTCTTATTACAAATGGGTAATTTTAATTGGAAATGATGATCTTTTTTTAAAAGATGGATTAGTAATATTAAAGGAATTCATTGCTAGAAATAAAAATATCGCAATGGTTTCTCGCCCATTTATTCGATTTGACACTAATATTTTAAAGCCTTTAGGCACATCTCGTATTGATAATAAAGAGAATATTTATAGTAGAAATAATAAAACATCTTCAAAAATGATTTTTAGATCTTGCGGTTTTGTCGGAGGTCTGGTAGTAAATAGAGATTTTGCATTACCACTATCAACCAATAAATATGATGGCTCATTATATTATCAAATATATCTTGCTTGTCATGCATTCTGTCAAGAAGGCATTGGTTACTTAAAAAATCCGATTGTAGGAGGCAGGGCCGGAAATCCTCCATTGTTTGGCTCAGCTGCTAATGAATCAGAAGTCCATGTTCCTGGTTCATATTCTTCAAAAGGTCGAACAACAATGTGGAAATCAATCCTTGATATTTCACAGGACGTAGGTGATATTTACAAAATAAATTTATATGATGACATTCGAAAAGAGCTTATGATTCGTCAATCATTTCATGTTTTTGAAATGAATGTTGGAGCGAGTAAAGAAAAACTATCCGAACTAAAGGCCGAATTAAAAAAAATTAATTTATTTAATAATTATTTCCCGAAATTTCTATTTTTCATTAATTACCATTTCGGCCGGAAGGCGTATTACTTTTATAAAATAACAAGAACCATTCTTCAATAGAATTTTCAATTTTGATTAGAATTAAAAAAAAAATTTCTTGGTTAAAAACTGTAATGGTTATTGCAATTATTTTCAATATAATTTTCCCAAAAGGAGGATTTGCCATTGGGAATATTCCAATTACTTGGGGCTATATAATCATATTTATTTTAATTCTACATAGCATAATAAAAGGGCTTACTATTAATAAATTAAACGCATATAGGTTTAAATCATTTTTACTTGCATTGCCTTTTATGGTTTATTTTATTATATATTTATTTTATGTAAATGAATATCCATCAAATGGAATTTTGATTTCTTTAGTTATTAGCTTTATTATATTTCCAACAATTTTTCTGTTATTTTTTGATGATATATACTATTATATACTGAAAAACGAAATTTTTTTTAATTTAATAATTCGCAGGGCGATTTTATTTATAAGTATTTATGGTATAGTATTATTCTTGTACAAGATTATTGCTGGAAGCTATTTTGAAATTCCATATCTCAGCGTAAATATTAAAGATTACGGCTTAATTGATCAAAAACATAATAACAGAGGGGATGGATTGTTTAAACTAATCTCAACGTACAACAATGGTAATATTTTTGGAGTATGCATGTTCTTTCTATTACCCTTTACTCAAAACCATAAAATTCATAAAATTCTTCTAAAGATTGCTATGGTTTTAACTCTTTCGCGAACGGTATGGGTGGGATTGATTATTTACGAAATAATAACGCACAGAAAGCATGTTGTGAAAATGCTTTATATTGGATTTAGTATTTTAATAATTCTTCTTTTTGTACTAGTAATAATATTGAAAAAAGATATTTTTTATCTTTTTGACCCAACATTAAACAACCGCTTGAATGGTGATCTTTTTCAAAAAATACATTTTTTCTTTTATGACAAAAAATTTATAGGAATTGTTGAAATGACATACAAAAGTATTTTAGAACAGATGGGGATTTTAGGGTTATTTCTTTTTTGTCAATTTTTATTTTCTCCCTTCCTTGTTTTGTATGAAAAAGCAAGAAAAACTAAAACGCGAAAATACTCCCAACTTAAAATAGGAATTTTAACTTATTTAATAATAGCTTTTCTAGATGGTGCCTTTATGTTTATTCCTGTTAGCCTATTTTTTTGGTTTTTTTCTTCATTAATATTAAATGAATCATTGTTAATGAAAAATAATGAATAAACTAAAATATCTTCTACTATTGCTGGCATTGACATTTCCTTATGAAAAATGGAGTTCTATCTTTTTAATTTTATTCTTCATAATTCAAATTACTACTTTTTATAAAAATAAAGGCTTTAAAAATATTTCAAATAATGATTTCAATTTTCCAATAGTACTTCTTTTTCTTACTACGTTAATATTCATGAAATTAAGAATTCCACTTGGTAATTGGGATAGAGATCTTTCTCTCTTATTAGTTCCAATTAGCTTTTATGGGGTGAAAATTACCGAAAAAGATATAATACTAATTTTAAAGTACTACATCTATCTATTAGCACTTCTAATATCCTATGCCTTAATAAATGAGTATATATTACAATATATATATAAGGATTATTTAAATTTATGGAAACTAAACGAACATTACCATAACAATTCCCTCTTATATTTTATACATTCAATTTCTGAAAGATTAGATTTTCATCATATTTATTTATCGTATTTCTTATTTTTTGGTTTTATAAGTGGTCATCAATTGATACAAACTGAATCCCTGAAGTCTAAGTTTGAACGAATATTAATAAGTTTTTTAATTATAAGTTTTTTAATTTTTACCATTCTTTCACTTTCACGAATGGCTATTTTTTGTTTTTTACTTTATTTTTTATTTATTATGCTCCGCCATTTTTTAAAGCAAAATAAAAGACCAAAACTTTTATTTGTATTGATAATACTTAGTTCCGTTTTCGCCTTTTGCCAACTTAAGCCATTTGCTAAAAAAATGAATAATCTTGATAAAGATCCCAGAATACTTTTATTTCAACAAGCTTTTTCTGTATCTAAAGAAAAATTATTTTTTGGATATGGATCAAAAAGAGGTGGTGAAGTATTCTTAAAAAAACAGAAGTTAGATGGCGCAAAAAACATATATAATAATCCACATAATCAATATTTAGATTACTTATTAAAAGGTGGAATATTTATGGCTTTATCCTTTTTAATAATAATTTATTTGTTACTCGTACAGTATGTTAAAAATAAAAATAAATTAGGCTTAATTTTTATTGTCTTTTTTTTAATACAATGCTTTACAGAAGCTCTTTTGGAAAGATATCGCGGGATTTTATTTTTTGCGATATTTACAACTATTTTTTATCAAACTAAAAAAAAGAAAAATTCAATTTAGAGCTTTAAATAAATTTTTCTAATTTCGAAAAACAAGTAAAAATTTCTAAAATAAAAAATATTATCTTCAAATTATAAGCTTTAAAACAAGTATCTTCTTATTTTTACAAAATAAAAAAAATAATGTCGACAGCTTTTGTATTTGGTGGCTCTGGTTACATAGGAAAATATTTGCTTATAGAACTGATAGATAGAAACTTTTTTGATGCTATTTACGTGTTAGATAAAAACCAATTAAAAGGATTTGAAAAAGAACTGGAACTAAAAAAAATTATATTTCAAACTTTAGATGTTCGAGAACCTATAAATATTCAAATTCCGTCAATAGACATCAAAAAAAGCTGGATATTTAATTTTGCTGCCATACACAGAGAGCCAGGACATGAATATCAAGAATATTTTGATACTAATATTCCAGGAGCAGCAAATATTAATGAATTCGCAAGAAAAATAGGTATTAAAAACATGTTTTTCACTAGTAGTATAGCTCCTTACGGTAAGTCAATAACCCAACAAACTGAAGAATCAACTTTATATCCAGAAACTGCTTATGGTATTTCTAAGGCTTTAGCTGAAAAAATACACCAAAATTGGCAGGTTGAAGACAATTCCAGAAGACTAATAATTGTTAGACCAAGCGTTATATTTGGCCCTAATGACCCAGGAAACGTTTATCGTATGATTAAGAGTTTAAAAAACGGTACATTTGTTTTGCCTAATGGCGGAAACATTATAAAAGGATACGGATATGTCTATGGTTTAATTGAAAGTATTTTATTTACAATGGCAAAAGAAGAAAGTCTTATAATTTATAATTATGCCGAGTACCCTTTAGAATCATTAAAAGAAATGGTTAAAACTGTAAAAACAGAATTGAACTATACAAAACCGACTGTAAAATTATCTGTTAAATCATTAACTTTAATTGCTTATTTTCTTCAAAAAGGTTCTAAATTAATTGGAAAAACAATTGATATACATCCAGTCAGAGTTAAAAAAGCAGGATTTCCAACAAACATTAAACCGCAATATTTAATTGATAATAATTTCGAATTCAAATATGATTTTAAGGCTGCACTTAAGCACTGGAAATCGATAGCACCAGAAGATTTCATCTAATGAAAGTGGCAATTATACATTATTGGTTTATTACACGTAGAGGTGGAGAAAAAGTTGTGGAGTCTATATTAAAGCTTTTTCCCGAAGCCGATATATATACGCTCTTTTATGATAAAGAAATTTATGGTAATTATATTGAGAACCATGAAATAACTACCTCCATTTTAAATTCAAAATTTTTTAAGAAAAGATATCAAAAAATATTTCCTTTATATCCTATTGGAATTAAAACCCTCAAACTTAAAAAAAACTACGATTTAATAATTTCTTCTGAATCGGGACCAGCTAAGGGTATAAGGATTCCCAATAATTGTCCTCACATTTGCTACATTCATTCGCCTATGAGATATTGTTGGGGTTTTACTCAAGATTATCTAAATAGCATGCCTAAACTAATTAGGCCAATAGCAAGTTTCTTTTTTAAACTATTAAGAAATTGGGATAAAACAACTATAAATAACGTAACATATTATATTGCCAACTCTTATAATGTAAAAGATAGAGTAAATAAATATTATAATCGTGATTCAGCGGTAATACATCCACCAATAGATTTAAAATTATTTGAACATGAGCTAGTGAATGCAAAAAAAGATGTATATCTAAGTTTTGGTGCTATTACACCTTACAAAAGAATAGATTTATTAGTCGATACTTTTAATCAAAATGGAAAAAAATTAATCATAATTGGAGATGGTTCTGAAAAAAATAAATTACAGTTGAAAGCTAAAAAGAACATACAGTTTCTTGGAGTTTTGAAGTGGGAGGAAATTGAAACTGTTTTCACTAGAACTCGCGCATTAATTTTTCCTGGAGAAGAGGATTTTGGAATGATTCCATTAGAAATTATGGCTTATGGTATACCCGTTCTTGCTTTTAAAAAAGGTGGTGCTTTGGAAACGGTAATTGTAGATGAAAAATCTACAGCTAAATCTACAGGATTATTTTTTGAATTTCAAAATACTGAATCAATTCAAAAATGTATTGATGAATTTGAAATTGTAGAAAAAAAATTTGATCCTAATTGGATAAAGAATCACGCAAGAAATTTTAACGAAAACATTTTCTTGGAAAAATTTAAATTGTTTTTAAAAGAAAAACTTAATTTGCCAAATGTTCTTCAAACAAGGTAGATATTCAGGATTCATTACTCCAATTTCTTATGTAATAGATTTATTGGTGCTTAACTTGTTTGCATACTTTTTACCTATAAACGTTGAAACACCTGTTATTTTTCATTGTTATATTAGTATTGCCTGGATTATTGTAGCATTAAAAAATGAGTTCTATTCAGTACATAGATATACAAAAGTTACCAATATCATTAAATTACTTTTTGCACAGTTTCTATTCTTTTTTTTGGTTTTATATGCATTTATAGGGTTTTTTAAGCAGCCCAATATTAGTCGATTAGCATTGGCTAAATACTTTATTTTTATATCAATAGCAGTATTCGTACTAAAATTCATCAACTATATTTTGTTGATGAAATACCGTCAGCGTGTAAAAGGTAATCTTAGACAAGTTGTTGTGATTGGTAAAAACAAAAAAACAGAACAATTAATCAATGTATTTAATAATAGAGCTGAGTATGGTTATCATTTTATAAAGCAGTTTAATACTGATGACAAACAATTTGATCTTATTAAAACATTCGAATTTATTCATGAAAATAAAATTGATGAAATTTACTGCTCCGTCTCTGAACTTAGTAATAGTGAATTATCATTATTCATAAATTTTGCGGATAACAACTTAAAAACTTTAAAGTTCATTCCAGACAATAAAAATATTTTTGCTAAAAAACTAAAGTTTGAATATTATGATTATGTTCCTGTTTTATCACTTAGAGATATACCACTTCATAATCCAATAAATTCCTTTCTAAAAAGAGGCTTTGATATACTATTTTCACTAATAATTATTTTAGGTGTTTTATCCTGGTTAACCCCTCTATTGGCCATAATAATACGGTTAGAATCTAAAGGACCCATCTTTTTTCGGCAAACAAGAAACGGAATAGATAATAGAGAATTTTACTGTTACAAGTTCAGGTCTATGGCTCCGAATGATAATGCTGATAGTGCAATGGCAATAAAAAATGACATGCGTATAACTAAAGTTGGAAAATTTATCCGTAGAACTAGTATTGATGAATTACCACAATTTTATAATGTTCTTTTTGGAACAATGTCAGTAGTAGGTCCGAGACCTCATATGGTTAAACATACTAATGAATATGCCAATAAAGTGGATAAATATATGCTACGACATTTCGTAAAACCCGGAATTACCGGTCTTGCACAAGTAAGAGGATATCGCGGTGAAATTGAAAATGATAATGATATTTTAAACAGAATAAAATTTGATATCTTTTATGTAGAAAACTGGTCGTTGTTTCTTGACATTAAAATTATTGTACAAACAATTATAAACGCC
>TARA_R110000868_G_scaffold182762_3_pt1 | contig 12631 bp, 17 predicted proteins | sample TARA_R110000868 | Tara Oceans TARA_R110000868 (sample SAMEA4397489) | marine metagenome | biome: Polar Biome; feature: [SRF] surface water layer (ENVO:00010504); material: water (ENVO:00002006), including particulate matter (ENVO:01000060) such as... | depth 5 m | reverse complement strand
GGCTTTCAGCAATGGTCACTTGGATATGATGCGGGCGCAGGAGCTACAGGACATCTAAAATCCAGAGTATTAGGAATATTTCAAAATATTCTTACTACGACCAATACCTATGAAACTTTAGCTGTCGATAAAGATAATTTATACAGATACAATGAAACTACCAATGAATTTGATTTAATTCCATTCGGTGGAAGCCTCGCAGCTGTAACATCCTTTAATATCGCAAGTAATGAATACTATATTACTGGAACTACTTATCCATTTGGTGATGGAACAAATAGATTTGTCTTTACTAGCAAGGGAATGACCAAAGTATATTTCTATGACGGGACAAATGTTTTAGACTATACAGATGGAGGTGTTGGTAATGATAATCCTGATTATATAGCTTTTGCTACTGGTAATATTATCAATGCTGTTCGTGTATTTTGGTTTGGCGAGCGTTTAAACTTTATTGCTCCTAAGATAGGCACTCAAGAATACCCTCAAGGAATGCTATTTTCTGCTATTAGAACCGCTTCAGGTAATGGCGATAACTATAACATTTCTGGTGCAGGCCTACTTGAAATCGATACATATGAGCATATTATTGGTGCCGCTATTCTAGGTGATAAAATTGTTCTTAATGTAAATAAATCCAACTGGCTTATTGAAAAAACCAAGGATGCTTTTAATCCGTACTTTTCACGTAAGATCCCATCTGTTTTAGGTACTGATGCTTCTTTTTCCCCTGTTGTATGGAATGGTGAAGTCCGTTCCATGGGTAAGACTGGCATCATCATGACCGATGGACGACAATCCACCAGAGTAGATAATAAGATCCCATACTTCACTCAGGATGATATAGACTCTAATACCTTTGAATTAATATATGGTGGTTTTGATCGTTCAACCTCGCAGTTCCTGTGGGCTTATCTAAGTAATAATGAAGATGGAATTACAACCTCTACTCAAGATAAGGTATTAGCTTACAACTATGATTTCCCTTCTTACTCAGTCTATGACATGCGATTCAGCGTATTTGGAGAATCTACTAATGGTCAAAATTTATCTTGGGACGCTATCCACAATGACGCTGGGGCTCACCCTGAATGGGCTACTTGGGATGAAACCGAAGATCTTTGGAATAAGATTGGATTATCTGCTACCGTTCAAAAGACTCTTGCAGGTGATGATTTAGGATTTATCTATGAGTTAGATCGTGATTTTGACGATTATCGAGTTGAAATTATCGCTCCAGGCATTTCTAACGCTTCAAATGCCGTTATTACTACAAATGATCATGCTTTTATGGTTGGCGATACCGTTATTCTTGAAGATGTTGTAGGAATGCTAGGTTTAAATGGCAGTTCCTTAAACGACATCTTTACAAAAGTAACCGCTACAACCGCTAACACTATTTCTATAGATCAAAACACTACTGATTTCACGGCTTGGACAAGTGGTGGATACGTATCAAAACCGATCGATTTCTATGCAGAAACCATTCCATTTAATCCCTTTCGTCCAAATGGTCTACAAATTCAAATTTCACATATTGAATTTCTGATCGATAATAATGGTGCTAATCTTCTCGTTGATATTTATATGGATGGTGATACATCTCCATTTAAACAAGATGTGCTTCTCGCTACTTCAGGCGGTTACAAAGCTAGAGAATGGCTTACCATCTCAGTTAATAATACATGCGATTTTATGACCCTTAAAATGAAGCAGGAATCAGCTTCTATTCAAGTTCGTATTACAAGCATTCGTATTCACTGCAAACCAGGAGGTTTTTCAAATGGCTAAACTACCTGACTCATATCCTATCGGTGATAAGAATCTTCTGAACGTTGAAAGACTTGTTGAAATCATCGAGGATATCTACCGTGAATTGGCTATTGCTATCAATAAAAAACCTGATATTATACAAAGAATAACAGACGGCCAAACTAGCGATACTTTTCTTTCGAATGGCGATATAAATATCAATACATCAACGCTTAACGTTGAAATATTAACTGAACACACTGATCCAGCCAATGTTATTTGGACTCAAATCAGTTAAAGGAGAACCATATGGATCCATTCACAGGGGCATTAGTTGGTGCAGGAGCTAATTTCTTAGCATCATCCGCATCTTCGCTGTTTGCCCCTAAGCCAAAAAAATCTAAAGTACAGCAAATGAAAGAACTAACCATGGACGATATTATGGCTGGTATTCGTGGAGAAGGTCCGTATTCTTATTTATTCAATATGGATGAATCAGCCTTTCAGAGAGGCGTTGCAGATCCCGCTATGGCTAGATTCAATAATCAATGGGCACCACAAATTCAACAACAGTATATTTCTTCTGGACAACAACGTGGTACTGGCCTAGAAGATACTCTTACTAGAGCAGGCGTTGATCTTAACCAACAAATTAATGAACAATATTGGAATGCTCAGCAACAAGCCAACCAAAATAAATTGGGAGCTCTTACAGGCTCTTTAAATTGGCAAGATCCTTATTCGGAGCAACCAAGTGCTTTTGATTCGTTCTTAAGCGGTGGTGCAGGTTATTTGCAATCGTCCGGAGCAAGATCCGATATTGGAGCTATCCTTGATGCAGCCAAGAAAAGATCTCCTATAAGCCCACAACAACCTTCAAACTTAGCAAAGGGTTCTTCAGAATGATGACATTTGATCAACGTATACAGCAAGGAATGGACATCGGTCGTAATGTGGGCACAAATATCGGTGGTGCTTTTCAAGATGCCCGTGATACTTCATCCTTAGACCAACTAATTGAAGAAGCAAAAGCATCTAACGATACTAGCAAGCTCGAACAGATCCTTGGTCGAATTCAAGATCCTCAGAAAAGAGATCAAGGCGTTAGATTAATTAAAGAAAAGATGGCTAAGACTGAAACACAAAATCAGTCTATTAAAGATTATCAAAAACTAATTGATCTTGGATTTAATCCTGAGGAAGCTAAACAGTATTCTCAGATTTTAGCAAATATCCCTGTAGGAGCTCAAACTGAAACATGGAAACAGATTTTTGATATTAAGAAACGAATGCCTAAACAACCTTCTTCTCAATCAAAGAATCCATTGACACAGGATGCTGATCCCGAAAAACCAGGCTACCAAGAACCCGATATCGATAATTTTATAGGGATGACTCCATCCGAGCGTATTAAATCACAATCCGAATTTCGTAAAATAAATTTACCTATTTGGGAGCAGGCTAAAAATGGATACAAAAGCGCTCAAGCAGAAATTAGAGCTGTAGATCAACTAGCTCGAATTGATGCTACAGGGAAACTTCCAAAAGGATTAGAAAGACTTAATATTAATCCATCTTCAGGCGAGCTTATTTTTCCTGCTGCGTCCAATGCTGAAACCCAACTTTATGTAAAAACAATTAATGATTTTACCACTAAAGCAAAAGATTCTTACGGCGGAAGAGTTACTAACTTTGAATTGGCTCGTTTTATGCAGCGCTTGCCATCGCCTGCCAATACAAAAGAAGGACGTGAACTTATAGCAAAAGCAATGACATCTATTGCTAAAATTAACGCTCTTCAACAAAAAACACTTGTCGATGTTTACCGAAAACATGGAGCACAAAATATTGATCCTATTCAGGCCGAAGAAATTGCTGAACAAAAGATGAAGCCTGAGTTGGACAAACTAATCACTGAATATGAAGCGATTATTCCTGAGCAGGCGCAAGAAGTAGGACTCCCTCCTGGAAACATCAAAGCTGAAATTAACGGTCAGCAATTCTCAATTCCAGAAGGGAAAAGAGAGGAATTCCTTAAAATGGGTGGTAAAATTTTATGAATAATTTCTCACCACAACAGCAACAATATCCTGCTTGGATGGTCCCTTTGAAACAAATGGAGTCCACGGAAGAACAGGCAGTTACTGCCCAGCCTGCGGCATCTCAGTACCCTGAGTGGATGACGCCTCTCACTAAGCAATCAGAAGAACCCAAAGCCGAGCCTTCCGAAGAATCATACCTTGACCTAGCTAAAAGAACTGTTGGCAGGACTGCTGCACGGGTTGGTGAGACAGCTATTGGCATACCTGCCGCTATTCGTGACACTGCCCAAATGGGTACTGAATTCGTTGCTGACCAAGTTAGAAAACTATTTGGAAAAGAACCACTTACAGCAGAACAGAAGCAACAGGCTAGGGAGCGAGCAAGCAGTGGAGGTTCACCAGCTAGTCGTGCGGTATCTGCATTACCCTCTTCTCAAGATGTTCGTCAAGGGGTTACACAAAAGCTTACTGGGGGGTATTTAGAGCCCCAAGGTGCTGGCGAAGAGTTCATAGACGAGGTTGCTCAAGATATAACCGCTCTTTCTGTGGGTGGACCTGGCAGTTTCCTGCGTAAATTAGGAACTTCCGTTGCTGCAAATGCTGGAAAAGAGACTGCTAAAGCTTTAAATGTTGGCGAAGGTGGCCAGGCAGCCACTAAAATTGGTGTTCTAATGCTAGGTGGATGGGCAGGTCAACGATCGCCAAAGGAAATGACTGCGGAGCTATACAATGATGCCTATAAAGCTATTCCTAAAGATGCTAAATATAACGCCTCCACTTTAGCGACTGATCTAAAAGAATTTCGAAAAGATATTATGGTGGGTGGGGCAACGCCTGCAAAAAATCCAACTATTATCAGCATGAAACAGCTAGATAATAAGATTCGAGCAGGTAACGGACAAATTGATGTAGTAGAACTGCCAGGCTTTAGAAATGCAGTCAATGAAATTCGTTTCGGAACAGATCGACTAAGCGCAGCCGCACAAAATTGGCTTAATAAATATGATTCTATTTTAAATAAGCACCTAGACATATATGGATCCACTAATCCAGCATTTCTAAAGAATTACAGAGACGCGAATCTAGGATTCAGCGGATTAAAACAAAGCAACAAAATAGCAAACTTCATCAGTAGAAAAGTGCCCGTTGGTGATATTGACGCTAGAACAGCAACTATATTAATGCACGCATCGCCAGGAGCTATGAAATCTGCTGGGATTGCGATACCAGTTGCCTTGAGCTACCAAATGTTGCATCGAATGACCATGAATCCCGTGCTTAGAAAGCACTATCTTGAAGTCGTTAAAGCTGCTAGCAAGGAAAATGCAGTTGCAACCGCTAGGGCAGTACAAGAATTTGATAAAGCTGTAAAAGGTGAGGAAAATTAGACGTTAAAGCAGTAGCTACAAGTGATTTATATCAATATAGTCATCATCTTTTCGTGGTCTTTCAAAGTATAAAATAGCTATAAATCCTGCTATAATCCAAAATATATGCATTAGTGTTGTCCAAGTAAATTTAATTATACCATTTAATTTCTTTTGTTTTCTTACCACCAAAGAGAAGTCCCTTTAGAAATAATGCTCCAAAAACGGCAATAATTTGAAACATTTTAAACACTCCAAGTGTATTTATTTAAGCTAATTATAACAGAACTAACATTTAATAAAAATAAGACAAAATGTTTTAAATTATATTTCTTCTATTCTCTACTACTTTTTTGTGCTTTAGATACGCATCACTTGCCACAGCTGATCCGATCACTTCAATCTTTGCTACGGCTTGACAGAGATAACGGAAACTGTCGCTTGCGTGGTCGTGCTTATCCGAGTGCGGTTCGTCGATATAGCGTCCTTGAGGCTCACTCCACTTCTTTCTATACTTCCCAAGATGATCGAGCAGTGGTTTCACTCTACCCAAAGCGAAAACACACCGCTCGAACTTCACTTTTGCGTGAGCAATTCCGTTATTGATATCACTGCGCTCTAGTACTGTAATCTTTGCTCCAGTTCCAGCAAAAAGACGTCTAAAGTCCCGCTCAAACGTATTGTCTACTTGTATTAGCGCTCTTTTTGTTGAGTCATGCGGAAGAAAAATCGTGTGATAAAGATACTTCTTATCTTGCAGCATAAATCTAGCATAGTGCTCAGAGCCTTTATTATTATCTTCGTAGTAGTCTATAATCCTTATCTCACCGTGCGCTACTTGAAAGAAGATTAAAACTGTCAGGTCATTCACTCCGATATCCATAGCCACATACACAGGAAGCAAAGCATCGTACAAACTAGTATGTAGGCATCGATTAGAGTTATATGCCTTCTCTATCAGCTCAGCGTAGTAATAAGCGTCCGAAGAGCTTAAGAATGCTTCATTCGGTGTTGATGGGTACTCTTGGGAAATCTTGTCACCCAAAAGCTTTTTTTGCTGTGCATACCAATAGCGCTGTTTCTGATCGATTTTTATGTACATCTCTTTTTCGATACGATTAAAGTAATCTGTAAGCTCTATATCGTACGCTACTTTTTCTTCTTGTTGATAGTTTGGATCAGTTGCCCAATTGAAAAAAAATAACTTGTAATCATAGGGGGATAAATTTTCGTTTCCCCTAGCCACGGCAGTTGTGCACATTTCTGCAAAAAAACCATCGCACCCTTCACCGGTGGACTCGATAACTACCCGGCCGTCTTTCGATACAGCTTGCAGAGTACCTGTTACTACTTCCTCAGCCTTTTGTGGGCTTCTAGCGCATGTCTTACCGAATTCGGATACCAGTACAGATTGATAAGATCCTCCTCTCAAGCTAGTATCAACACGTAAATAGCTACCATTTGCAAAAGTAATCTCTCTTGCTGATTGTGTTTGTACGCCTACAAGCGGTTTAAGGGATGGATGCATAGTCTCTAGTGCGTGACCGATAATACGCTTATAGATATGCTGTGCGTGCTCTAAAGAGTATGAAACAATTCCCCCTGCATAGTTAGGATTGAAAAGCACGTCATCTAAAAGGTCAAGAACGGCGTAGGTTGACATTCCTAATTGGCGAGCTTTAAGACAAAGCTTCCTCTTGTGTGGATCTTCAGCAACGATTCTTTGCACTGAGTTTAATTGAAACGGGATCGATCGTCCCGTCTTATCTACGATGCGATAAAGATTATTCAATCGCCATATCTTGTCAACAAACGGGTTCTGGGTCACTTCTGTGAAAGATCTCCGGCGTTTGCTTTCTCAGCTAGCTTATCTAAGGTTTCAGCTTGCGCAGCGATCTCTTTTTGCTTTAGGGAGCTTTCAAAGGTCTTTTCTTCGTGATCATAGATACGATAAAGAGCATCATGCTGAGAAACGTCACGCATCTTCATTCGTTCTGTATATGCACTATCAATCGGTTTTTCTCTTGCATTTAAAGCAATCGTATCCTTCGCACACTTAAGAGCTTCGTTAAAGTATGGCGATTCGTCTCTCCATTCATACAGCTTTGTAGCGTATGTACCCCTTTCTTTTGCGAACTGCGCTAAATGTATAGAATCTTTTTTATTAGCCCATTCGAGAAGGGCTTCCGCCTCTTTATCTAAATCTATTAGGGATCTAGGACGCCCCATTACCATTTTTAATACCCCTTATTATAGTTAAAACCTAAGCTTACATAATAGTTTAACTTTTAGCAAGTAAGACTTTTGTCAAGTGCTTCTTTTATTTAAATATGCGTGCAATTTTGCTTGTGTGCAAAAGTGCAGATATGATATAGTGTGTGTATCAAAGCAATGAATAAGGGATAGGCGTGAAAAAAAAATCAGCAAACAAGGAAGAAAAAGGAAACTTAACAGTACGGATACCCATTAAGCAATTGGAGCATTTGAGAAAGTTAAGTCATCGAATGAGTCTAAACGAAAGCCGTAATGTAAACTTAAACATGCTAACTAAAACAGCCCTTGAAAAGACGTATCCAATGCCAGGAGAACAAATGAACTTTAACTTTGACAAGGATATTACCAATGATCTCGCCTGAACCGTCACCCCTATTTAGAAGTAAAGCATCATGGAATTTACCGTCTTTGATAGAGAAGCCAAAGTTATCCGATCGCATTAAAAGATTATTTAGATCGATTGTATTGGAAAAGATGAGGATATAAATACTCTTGAGTTTTTGGTAAATATTTGATACATGTTTATTTACATCGGAGGTCGTTATGGAGCCAGTTCCTCAAGTAAATAATAATCAAGAAATTGCAAAAGATGATACAAAGAAGCGTCGAATTGTGTGCGCTTCTGCGTGTTGCGGGGGTCGACAAGTTGTGGAGATTGATGACCATTCTTCAGAAACAACTGAGAAGACTACAAAGGTTGGGAAAAACTGCTGCGTCATTTTGTAGCGTACTTATTTCGCCGCTTCAGTGTCTATATACTCAAGTAATTCATATAAAGTTTTTATGATTTGTCTAGAGCCATCAAAATGAACATTAATTATCGGGTTACTTTGATCTGACTGATTTACAATGCTATTCAAGTTGCATTCTAATGTAAATATATTTTTTTTGATAAGCTCGATTATTTCGCTCTTAATAGCTGTTTCCTCATCATTGATCAAACCTTCAATCATTTTCTTTGTATCATCATACATTTGATTCCAAACTTCTTCTGTCCACTTATCAGTTCCGCTAATTGCTTCAAGACCATTAATCCAATTTTTGTATAAACGTTTTTTTGCTTTAGATAGCTCACGATATTCTGGTAGTTGTAATCTAGCCACTCCTCCCTTTTCAAGAGAACTTGAAGGTTGTTGTGTTAGCTCTGTAAGCAATCTCAGGAGTCTATCTCTTTTGCTGTGTAAATCTCCGTCTATTGATTCTTCCCCCGTTTTATTGGTCACTTTTGGCCACCAGCTTTTTATAGATTAATTTTACCCTTTCTATTGCACTTGGATTTCCTGTTTGTGCTTCTTTCCACAACATATCCAACTCTTCGTAAACTCCTCGGCTTCTCTTCAATGGATACGGGATGGGGAATTGTGGTTCTTGCCAATCAATCATACAAACCTCCTAGTCCTCGAAATTTTTGCTATCGCCAAAGATATAAATTAACATCTGCCAGTCTCGATCTGAGATTTCTTTATGACCGTTTTCCCAAAAAGATATCTTCGAGAGCCCGCAGATCATACCCATTCTTCTACAGAAATGAAGCAGAGTAGATTGAGTCCAACCTAATTGCAACCTTTTATTTTTAAGTATCTTACCTCTTGGAATTTTCATGATTTTCTCACTTATTATCGCAGGTTTCAGGATTGAAAGCGACGATATTTATCTCAGTTCGAGGGATTAAATCGTATTTTTTTTCTGCTACATATTTATAAATTTGAGCATCGTCGACATAAACAGTTTTGTTCATGCAGTCAAAATATTTCTTACATAAATTATCACCGTCAGGTTTTTTCGTGTGTTTTATTTCCCCACGTATGGCTTGATCTATGCGTTTTTTCGACCAAGAAGCAGGAATAGGCATAAAGAATACGATTGTGAGTTCTATGGGGCTTTCTATCGGTTTATGAGGCCATTGTGAGAGAACGGTTACTTTGATAGCATCGGACTCCTTTTTTCCAGGATCGTAGACTGATACAAAGCTGCCGCGTTTTGCGAATTTGGGTCTAGGTTTAGCGATTGGATCGCCAGGTATGATAATTTTATACATCTTCCCCTACAAAAAACATGAATCAAAATACTTCTAGGCTCAAGTTTGAGCGAAGTTATATCAATTCCGTTGTAGCAGATTTATTAAAAAAATGTCCACACGTCACGATTTATTTTTTTAGTAGTTCATAAATCGATTTACCTGAAGTGTTAACTTCTATTTCGATTTTATGAGTTCGGGAGATAATCATACCTAGCAATTCTTTTTGCTCGATTGTATCTGCATTTTCAAATAGATTTTTTGCATCTACTCTAATGCGTTCGCATTGTTCTAGTACATACCAATTGCTTGATCTCATCTCTCTCTTCCTTTAAAAAAACTATCTACTACAATTAATAAAAAAGATGTCACCATCAAGCCTTGCAGAAAACCCAACAAAACAAGGGAAAAACTATCTACTTCAAATGTGATCATGACTATCTCTGAGTACGTTAACTATTGAAACAAAAACTTGCCGTCTTTGTTTTTGTTTTCTTGATAACGCTTCCCAAGGAATAATGCAAGGGTGGACTTTAAGAAGAGTATTTTTTTCTCTGCTGAATTTCCATCCATTATCTTTTTTTTGTTTACACCAATGTTCGTGCCATTCTTTCGGAGTAATTGATTCCACGCTATGGATGTATCGAACCTCATCAATAAATTCTTGTCGCATTTCGAGCGGCAGAAGATCCCAGCTAATCTGATTTGCCTTTACGCCGTTTGATGCTTGATCGACTTCGTAGCAAATGATTGCAATGTCCTCAATTCTCATTTAAAAGGGCGCTCCTTGCGTTTGTTCAGGTTCATCCATGTTTGGGTAGTCTGAATTGAATTCTTGCTTTGGTGAAGGAATTAGGGGCTTAATTTGCAAATTGCATTCTGCAAAGAACTTCTTAGTGAACTCTGGATCTGTAAACTCCATAAGGGGGACCCACTGATCTTTGAGTTTAATGGTTTGGAATGTGCAAAACGGATGTCCTGCCTTAGATTTACATACCTTCAAAATAAACTTAGCATTCTTGCCCATTTCGACTATTGCGAATCCGAGCTGGTGTTCTCCATATGGCTGAGCTGTGTATGATAAAATTTTTATTACTGACATGGTGGTTCCTTAAGTAGTGCCCCACCATGAGTGGGGCTTAATTAAATTTTATGCTTCAAAATCAATAAATGCTAGCTCAGATGCCATACTCAACAACTCGCTATCAATTTCTGAGGTCATTGGAACAAAAGGAAGAAATAATTTCAATTCTTTTATATACTGCAATAGAACTGATTCAGCAAAATTTCTCGATTTGAAGAAACCGATTTCAGCATATCCAGGCTTATCAAGACGATCATAATATTCTCTTCTGTGCAATCTGATTACTTGGTCACACATTTTTATGTAATCACGATTATCGTTGTTTAAATCACGCAATGTTGCGTCATGCGTAGGCGAGTTGTTCATTGCAAGTGGGATGCCAATAAAAATAGTTGTATTATACTCTCTTGAATAAGCATTTATGTTGATCAGTATATCAGAAACTTTATCTTGTAGAGATTTTTTTTTATCTGTTTCTTTTGCTACACAATCAAGCAAGTTTGGTATAAAAATAATTTTTGGATAATCTTGATTATAACCACCGAATTGATTCCATTCCCAAGCTTTGCTTTGTTGAATTTGGTGAATATAATGTTTCCCATCTTCAAGAAAATTACACGCTATTGAACCAACAACTCTTTGTGTTTCTAGGCCATCCATTCCAAATAATGCGTTTTTTTCACCAACTTCCGCGTCTAACATGATTAACTCTGAAATAATATCTTCATTTCCAGCCCAAGCTATACGTTTTCCTTTTGTGAATAACTTTAATGCAATATTCTTAAGGAGGGATTCTACTCCAATGCCAGCAACGCCAGCAACTCCAATAACTTCTCCCTGTTTAAGCATTAATTGTTTATCTAAATCATGATAACCAGTTAATACGTAATGATCTGTATTTAAAAAACCACCATTTTCTGATATGCTATATTTCATATATTTCCTTTTTTTGTGCCTGCATTTTTTGCAGTGCTTTTTAAAGGATGCTACTTTTGTAGATAATTGTCACTTCTTTTTGCTAAAATGCTTATTTATTAACAAAGTTAGGTTATTTTTAAAATTACTTGTGTGTATTGTTAATGTTTCATTTTCTTTACAATCATCATTCCCTAAATTTGCAAATACAATTTCCGTAGATGAAACATAGCATTTTTTTCCTGTCTTTTGTGAAACCTTACTATCAAATTTTTTACAAGCTTGAAGCAACTTTTTATTTTCTTGGCTTTTATCTTCTGGATTTTCATTGTCTGTCCAAGAATCCCATCTGCTCAAAATTGTATTACAAGCTATTTCATCGCCTTCTCGATTTGTCCACGCTTTAACTCTATCAACAAGTTTCTTTGCTTTGTCATCGTGCTGACATTTTTTCATTATATATTTTTTGAAATCAACAGATAACTCTAAATCTTCTAAGCAAGAAAAAACAACAACAGGCGGAGGCGAAGCCGTAGCTTTTGCCGAAGGCTTGTTGTTGTTTTCTTCTTTCTTAATATATAGATCTTTCTTATTAGGGGGCGATTTTACCGTCGGCGGGAAAACACCGTCGGCGGGAAAACCACCGTTTCGGTGAAATTTTTTGAATTCTTCAGGGTCCATAGGTTCTTCAAAGAAATGCCAATCCCATCCTTGCAATCTTCCGCTCTTATCATGATTCGTAACACGATACAAATAGCCAGCATTTTCTAACTCTTTTAGTCCAGAATCAAGAGCAGATTCACCATCGGAAGAGTGCTTTAAAATTTCTGACTTATAAAATTTCCAATTATTTGGTCTAGAAAATGCATATGTAAGTATGCCTTTTGCTTTCCAACTTAGCCTGGCATCTACTGCAATATTTTTATGGAATCTTACGAATGGGTCATCTGCGCGATGGTTGTGGCAAATTGTCATAATTAATTCCCCCCGCCTATTTTATACTTAGTGGAAACTTTTTGACATTCATTCAAATTTAATGATTCTTTTGTTATACCCCTTATTTTTGAGGGGTCGACAGAATTATTTGAATTTTCACCATCCGTTATGTAAATCTTTCTTTTCGTTCGGATTAGAACACCTCTTTGATCTTCTGCTGTGTCATGTTCCTTTGTTGTTTCAC
>TARA_R110000868_G_scaffold58431_3_pt1 | contig 12633 bp, 9 predicted proteins | sample TARA_R110000868 | Tara Oceans TARA_R110000868 (sample SAMEA4397489) | marine metagenome | biome: Polar Biome; feature: [SRF] surface water layer (ENVO:00010504); material: water (ENVO:00002006), including particulate matter (ENVO:01000060) such as... | depth 5 m | reverse complement strand
TATATTAACATTTTGCCTATCTACATATTGAGTATTTGCTTGGTCAGTTGATGCGGCTAATGCTTCTGCTCCTAAAGGAAATAACCCCGGTCTATATGTTTGATTATATCTTGTGTAAGGTAAGAATGTTGGAGAATATCCAAATTGAGGTGGTCTTGGTGTAATTTTATAACAAGTATCAGCAGCATCAGCATTAACAGACGGAGGTGTTAATTTTAAATAAGGCGGTATCCTACCTTCATTATTAATGTTACTTAATTGACAACCAGCCCTTAATTTATTACCAATATTATTAGCAGTATGTAATTTACTAAACTCAAATCTATTATTTACTCCATTATAACTTAATTCTGGATTATTTGCTCCAATATAGGTCTGTGTTTGATAAGGTGAAATATCATTTGCTACATTAGCACCGGTACTCTGGAATAATGTTGTTCCATCTGGTCTTTCTATTAAACCAACTCCATCATCTAAATCAGTACCTATATCATTAAAAGTATAACCACTATGAGGAGTAATTACAGCAGTAGAATAAGCAGTAGCATGAAAATCAAAACCGATTCTTCTCTTCATACTGAGTTCAAGATTTAATGCGTCAGTAAAAAATTCTCTTGGAATACCACCAGCCAAGTCTGTGGATAATTGGATTAAATAAAGTGGGTCTTGTCCAGCACCATTTAGAATTTTGTAAGGCATAGCAAAACCATATACTAAACCATCAACAGTATAACTTGTATAACTACTAGGTTCGATATATGTATCTCTTGTATCATTTTCCCATTTAGTAAAAATAGGTAAGGTTGCCATATTAATATTATTGGGTGCGGCTCTATCTACAAAAGCATCATCACCGAAAGCATCATTATGGATTGGAATACCAGTATTATTTGTATATTTATTCATATGTAAAAATCTTGTATTCTCTTCAGTTAAAATACTTCCATTAGTTCTTGTTTCATTATAACAATCTGTATTAGGTAAGGATGTCCATAATTCTGGGTAAAGTGCTTGTGCATCAAAATAATCTCTCATCAATCTTAAATGTGTTTCAGTAAATTCTAAATTAATAATAATTTTATATGTAAAAGTATTTTTGGTAACATCGGCACCAATTGGTATCCACTGATTAACTGTTTGGAAACCATCATCAGCACCATCTAATTGTGGAATAATTACTTGATCGGCAATATCCTTTATAACTGGTGTATTTAAAACAAGTTCTCCTAATTTCCGACCGGTTTCCCATATTTCTGGACGCTTCACAGCAATATAAGCAAATGTAGAAATATAATCAACTGCTAATTGTGGGGCTACTTGTGTTGATAAATCATGGTCTCTATAACTTGCCCAAGTTGCTGAATTAGTATAGAATGAATTCTGACAATTAATAGGTTTATATGTTGAGTTTTCTATGGTCTTTGTAAGTGGTCTAACAAATCCAGTTGTATCTTTCATGGCGAAATTATCAATCTTTTTAGTTTTATTTAATTGTTCTGTAATCTGTTTAGCAATTGCCGATGGAGTATTAAATCCTTTATTTACTTCGATATCAATTCTATCTCTCACTCGATAATAGATTGATTCTGAAAATACACCACTATGAGATTTTTTAGGAAACTGCAAGTAGTAATCTGCTACTGAAGTTGTATAGGCTACAAAATTTTTAACAAATAAAGTAAATCTTGTATTATCTACTTTTTGTTTATAACCTTCTATTGCTCCATTAGCAGCATTTAATAATTGTCTTTTTGTCCAATCTGCTTCTAAAATACAACGAGAATCAATACTATGATAAGCACCCCCAGTTTGCGGTCCATCCTTTTGAAAAAACTTCTCTGATCTTAAATATGTACCTAACTGACCACGAGTATCAGCACCACCACAATACCGCCTTGGTTGCTGTGTATAATTAGGATATTCATTACATGTAATATAATAACCAAAAATCAAAGCTGCTAAATTATCTCTTAATTCTACTTCTTCATTTTCTACTTCATATGATCTAATACTTCGATAATAGCCTAATCTGTATTCCGGTGTATATGTGGTTTCTTGTTTGTAATTAAAATCATTTGGTTCTATTAATGTGTGTTTGGCTACAAGATTAACACCTTTAACATTTCCCTTAAATTCTATGGTTTGTGGATTACCAGCACCAACTTCAGAAATAAATGCTCTCTCTAATGAAATTTTATCCCCTACATTTAATTTTACAGATTGTTGTAAAGGGTTAGTAAAGATTGCTGGATTACTATTATTATTGGTTCTTGCCTCTACTGATGCTGACCTATTGCAGTTAATTAATGTTGTATCAGTATAAGCACTCATCTTTATAATGATATAGATATAAAAAAAATGGATAAAAAACTTAATTAATTAATAACTGTAGAATTTAAAAGCATCTGATACTTATCAAAATGCTTCTCTTTAAAACCTTCTATATTATCTTTTTTCTTATAGTAATTGTATAGCGACTTTACCCTTAACAATTCTTTATTCTCTTCATACCTATCTTTTTTCATATCCTTTCCCTTGCTATGATAATGGGCTTTCGCCCTCTCACGATTCTTAATTTTAAAATCTTCACTATTTTTAGTTACATCATGATAATATTTATTTTCACGATCTCGCTTATTTTTATAGTTTGTAAGAATTTTATTGATTTGTTCTTCAGAATAATTATTAAATGTTGTCATTTACTTATTATATATATAACATATAGATTTTAATTTTAAATATTAAACGAATTTTAAACTCTTGCTTTTCTGATGTGGAATACAACAATAGTTTTTCCACTTAATGCAGTACATAAGGTTTCATTATCATAAACAATATCAATATCAAAACTATTAATTAAAATTTCATCTGTATTACCAAGAGAGATATATGTTTTTTCATGTGGTTCAAAGTATAAGCCACCGGTTTCATTTCCACTATTATCGAAGCGAGGAAGATGTCCAACAATTTTAGAGAGTGTTCCTTGACGAGCATTGATAGAGTTTTGAGTAAAATTATTTAATCTAATAAATAACGATACATCACCAACTAATACTGGAACAGAAGTAGAGAATGTGGTTTGGACTTCTGCAACATTAGTTAATGGTTCGCTTACTGGATCATTCTGGAAACCAAGTAACCTTCCAGCAGTAGCATTATTAGTAATCTCTTCTCCATACTCAATAGAAGGTGCTGTAATAATTCTACTTTCATAATCAATATAATAGGGTTGTCCAGCACCAGTATGAGTTACTATCGGAATTAATAGACCATCACCAGCAAGACCACCAGTAAGAACACTGATTCTATTCCAAAATCTCTTTTCAATATCAAAGCACCACTGGGTAAGCATAGTAGATTGAGAATAACCCCAGAAATCATAATTAGTATATGTTGCTGCTGTCCATGAAGGATAATTAGCATATGCCGAGAGTTCTACCATGGTGGCGGTTTTACCAGTTCCAGTAGAACAAGCGACTACTGGATATAAAGCCATTTTCGGAGCACAGATAGGAGCAGTAAGATTTCCTTTGGTTGCTCCTTTGGATTCCATAACCTTAAAATCAGCAAGTAATACCCAAGTATTCATCGCAATTATACCAATATAAATTGACATATGTTCATTATCTAAAGTATATTTTACACCATCATAAGGAGTTCCCATGAATCCAGTATTAGTTCTTAAATTGTAAGGAGCAGCAAAATTAGTATTATGAGCACCCCAATATTTAATCGCTTGTGTTCCGGTTGAAGTATTAGAAGCACATCCATTCTGCCATACCCATAGCAATTCACCAACTCTTCCAATACCAACATCACAATAAACGGATTGTCCTTGGGCACGAGGAAGCCGAATAGTATTCTGTGCTTCTATTCCTAATTTAGTCCCAGAATTAAAATATTGCGGTTCTTCGACAACATCACCATTTTTATTATTTGTTTCTCTATTAATTCTGGTTAATCCAGCGACCCAAGGACTTATTTGACTGGCAGTATTCATACCACCCCATTCTAAAACACATGATGATTTTGCTTGCGATAAAGGATATTCTTTATTAACTACATGAAAACCAGCAGCACCGCCGACGACTTGACCATTTGCTTGCGATGCTGGTGGTTTTGCTTTATTCATAGATACATCAGTCCATACAGCACCATCAACAGCCCCAGTGCGTTTAGTAGTCGCTAAATTTTGAGTAGCAACAAATTTAAATCCTTTAAAAGAATTAGTAGTAGCATCAACATCTACTGAAACAACAATATCTTTAGGAGTAGATGATTGGATTAATACTGGGTTAAATGCTGCTGCATTAATTCCAGATTGTATATCTTTTGCTAAATCCTCAACATTTCTTTCTGCCTTACCACCAGCATTAAATAATTCACCCTTACCGATCACAGCCGGAAAAGGTGTCTGTGTCGAGTAAGTAAGGTCTGGGGCAGTTGCCGTCCCAAGTGGTACTCCAAAATAATGATTAAATTGAGAGTTCGCCCTATCAACTATAGCAAGACCATTTTTATTAATTTTTACAGATTGTAAAGCGACTTCACTATTAGCTGGAATTCTCATGGTATTCAGTAACCGATTCTGATAGGAATAAGGTTTGAATACTTGACTTGTATCCGGTTTATCATCCAGAGAGATATTTGATGTAATCACTAAACTCATTTTATAATATATAAATATAAAATAAATATGCTTTAAAAAATAAAATATATTATTTAATATAATGAAAAAAAAGAAAGGTAAAATAGTCTATGTGAAACCAGTTGTAAATCATGATATATTACAATTCGATATTATGCAAGAAAAAGGAGAAAAGAAACCAACCCCAGATAAGATATTTGAGGGTTACAGCAAAGAAATAAAATCTAAACCAAAGAAAAAAACGAAAAAATAATTATTCATCATCACTATCATCATGTGTAAAAACTAATTTCTCATTTAAATCGAATTTATCATATTTGTAATGGTTATTATATTCTTGTCTTAATACATCAACTGATTGGATTACAACCATATTACCAGTAGTTTTAAATTGTAATGATGGAGATATTTTCCTTATCTTTTTCCAGAACTGAACATTATTTACTTTGTAATCGTGTTGTCCGAAAATATTGCTTTCTGTATAAATTTTATGTAAATCGCTTTTCTTAATGGTATAGGGTTTATTTAACCATCTTCCATGAATTCTCTTTTTCTCCAATACATTAGCCCAGAATAATTCAGCCGTATCCATATTTAATTCTACTTGATCATTATGTAATTTAGTTTTAATAATTTTAGTTGGATCATAATCAGTAATATCAATACTATATAAATAATTTGTTAAATCTTGTATGTTAGTATTTACTAATGTAGTATAGTAATTTTTATCATGTTTAGTTTCACTGCATTCAATCATCTGCCATCTCCTATCATTTTGATTCACTCCAATAATCCAATCGCTATTCGATGTAATTACTACATTAGCATAATTATCAATATTATATGTCTTAACTCCTTTTTGATTAATAGTTAATGTATCTTCTGTAATGAATTCTTTTAATCTTCCTTCCTTCTTCTTATCTCCCCCCCATAGACATTCATTCATGTTAATCAATATCTTTGCTTCAGCATCAGCATTAAAATTACCGATTAGATGTTCTAAATTACTTGTACTATAATAATATTCAGAACCAATAATATTTTTGATTAAATTTAAGATAATGTTTTTACCAACTCCCTCGGCTTCACTCCTCCATACTAATCCTACCTTTGTTTTATTCCAAGGTGTTTGGATAATCTGTGCAAACCATTTAATCACATATTCAGCGAGTTCTTCATCTCCATCACAGATAATATTTTTAATGTGTTGAACAAAGGGTTTAATATTATCTACATTGTATTCACCGGTATTTTCATACTTGTAACCTTTCCAGATATTGTATTTAGAATGAGTTTCTTTTCCAGAAGGATCAAAAATAATATCAGTAATATCTCTTCTATCAATATTGTTAATCCAAATATCGAATGGATTAATACTTACATCTTTATCATCTTTATCTTTTACAACAAAAGTAAATTTAGAATAATAATCTTTAGCGTTTGCTTTCTTTGCTCTGAAATAATAATCATTATCAATAATAATTATATCTTGTGATTTAGTATGATACATACATTCCATATTCATGTTAGAAACAAATGAATTAAAATCATTAATGTACCAACCTTCATATTTATTTTTACAAGGATAATCCTCAACATTCCATCTAATAAATTGCTTGTAACTTAATTTATTATTATCGCCGTTCATAGTTTCATATTTTTCTCTTAATTTCTTTTTACCTTCATATCCTTCATCATCTTTTTTAGAGTATTCATTCCAGAAATTTAATCCAACATCATTACCTTTAAAATTGTTATAACAAACAAAACCAACCATTAGCCAATCATTATATTGATATCGTGGTTTAAATGAATTGATATGTTTATTAAAATCTTCTTCTGTGCAGATAGGAGTATTAAATGTAGCAATAGTAATTGGTATATCTTCTTCTACTAATACTAATTTTTTAGGAGATGATGGTGGCGATGAAGCCGGTGAATTAACAAAGTTCATTTTAGTTACATTAAAATATTGTTTAATATCTTTCCAATCATATTCTTTAATAGTTCCATTAATAATTCTACCTTTAGTTTCCCATATGTTATTTGTCTTAATTAAATCAACATCAATATCTTTATTGATATGAATCTTCTGTTGATTTTTATATTGCTCGATATTCTTAATCTTAATATAATAATGAGATCCTTTTTTAGTTTCGGTATATGCAACACAATCATTATTTAATCTTTCATATAATTCACAATCTACATCATGAGTATCATAATCAATAACATATAAATCTGGAATATGTTTCACAGATAAAGATAATGTATTAGAATTAATATTACCTCTATTTAATTTAATTTGTTCAATACTTAAATCATTCTTTTCTCCCATGGGTATTTTATTACCTTTGGCATTGAGGGTTACATTGATATGTCGATAGATACTTAATTTAGTTTGGGCTTCGATACTTTTAAAGAAAACCTCAACATCCATATTATTATTATCCATCATTTTAATATTGTTATCCAAATTAGTTTTAAATATCTTTTGTCTATCCATTTATAACTTAATATAGATAAAAATTTTGAGAAATTAACGCAACCCTTTAACCATGTTCTAAATAATAATCTAATTGTGTTTCTAATTGTATTTCATATTGAAGTTGTAGCCGAGCATCAGTTACTTCATCTAAAATATAATTACCAATTAATATATCTGTTTCTAAATAATCATCCATCATGGAAAGTTCATCCCATACAATATTACTTGTATAATTAATTTCTTCGATTACATCTTTAAAATTATTCTTATAGTGTTCATTCATTGCAGTGATTCTATTCTCTTTGAATATTAATTGTTTTATTTCGGTTGGTAGATCATTAAAGTTTAACATTATCTATATATTGTCTATATATATAATAATTTTAAGTAATAATCCGTTATTATACCTCAAATAACCCTTATAATCCATTATTATACCACTTAAAGGAGTGGTCGCCCTAAAAAAAACACATATATTTTAAAATATATGTCAAAAAAGGGCGACCACTTCTCTTTAAATAGGTATAATCCTTGATTATAGGGTATAATAGTGGATTATAGAGGGTATAAAGATAGATTAATCTTAATTATGGATAGAAAGATCACTTAACTTACTTATAAATTCATTATTGATATGTGCAACATCAACCCATTCTTCACAGCCTCTTTTATTTGTACCACCAGTTCCCCATGATAGTTGTGATTCATTTAATTCCCAGCAATACCAATCATCATTACATTCCCAAGTATAAAATACTCTCATACCTCTCTCTATATATTCTCGACCTTTAATAATCTTACTTTTATTTACCATCAATGTTGGATGTTGTCCGAAATAAATTCTTCTTCTTTTGTATTCGACAGCATATCTTTCTTTATCTGTTTCGATATATTTATCTGTCTTAAAATCTATTGGATGATATTTAAAATGATTATTGTTATTATACAATTTACCAAATACTAATTCTAATTGAGGCTGTGCTTTTTGTTCCATACTTAATCCATATTGTAAATCTGCTGCTTTAACTTTATTCATTATATATTCTACATAGATAATAATTATACATTATAACCGCATCTATCAACAGCAACTTTAAATATCTCTTCATCCTTCTCAATACCTATAAAATTTCTATTCATATTGTTACATGCTACACCGGTTGAACCACTACCCATGGTAGGATCAAATATAGTGTCACCTTCTTTACTATAATATTTAAATATCCATTCCATTAATGCAACTGGCTTCTCGGTTGAGTGTTTCCCTCTTGTTGATTTGATTTCCAACATAGATACTGGTAAGGGTGGATCATACTTAATATCCTCTAATCTATCAATCTTACAATACAAACCACCTTTATTACTATTATTGTCTTTTACTTTTCTTTCTTTACCAGTCGCCCCACCAGTTTCTTCTTTGGCTTGTGCTTTTGATATTTGTGTTTTTTCTTCTTTAACAACTGATACTGGAAGAGGTGGGTCCCACCTCGCTCCGCTTGTAATGGGTTGTTTAATTTGTAAAGTTCCATATGTGCTATTCTTTACTTCAACTGAAAAATCTTTATTATTAGATAACTCTTTACCAGTCGCCCCACCAGTTTCTTCTTTAACAATTGATACTGGAAGTGGTGGATCGTATAACCCACTTTTATTTCTATATAAAACTTCTTTCCCTTCATAAACTTTATTTCCGTCTATTTTTCCTTTTGTATTATCTTTATCAATGAATTTATGTTTATGAGAACTTAAATCATAGAAAGGTAATTTCTCATAGAATACATAAATCATTTCATGCTTTCTCATAGGCATCTTTTTCGCAGATAAAAATCCGGCTGGGGCAGATTTAACCCAAACTAAATCATATCTAAAATGACACTTCTTCGGTGCTGAATTAATTAATGATACTCCGAATTTAGTTGTTGTCGTCATAAAGATAGGTGTATTTAATTTCTTAATTCTCATTACTTCTTTCCAAAACACATCTAAATCAATACAACAATCCCACTTACATGATGTCTGTCCATAAGGTAGATCACAGAATATTAAATCAATTGATTTATCTTCGATATCTTTCATGAGTTCTAAACAATCTCCGTTTAACAATAACATATTTATATACTTATAATATTTTAATTTTGATAAATAAACTAATCAAAACTTACTAATATTGGATTCTCTTCTGTTGCATATTTTATGGTTAATTTATTTATATGTTGTTGTTTAATTATTTTATTATTCTGTAATTCATCTTGAACTTCATCTGATATAATTGGATTAATATTATTGATACAATAAACACTATTATTATAAAATCTACATGCTCTCCTTACACTTGGTAAATCTCCCCATTTATGAATAAACATAACATCATCATAAGGCTGTGTTTTAGTTTCATACAATCCATCAAAAATATAATCATTTTTACCCCACTTAATAATCTTCTTACATTTAAACATTATCTCATTTTTTAATTTACTTGGAGGACGCTGTTTATTACTTGGAGTTTTTAAATAATCAATTAATTCAGTGCAGTTTTTAATTTTATCATTATACTTACAATCATGAATTTTATTTTCTAAATTTTTTGTAATTTGTGATTTACTTAATTCATCATCGAGATCAACACCAAGATTATGAAAAAGAAATACTATATCTTTTTTGGAATGAGTTTTATCAATATACATTTATTTTATATTATTCATTAGATTTTATTTTTATGTTTTATACTTATAAAAGATGGCGACAGAATTAACTACTGCAGAAATTAGGAAACTTATTAAAGCACATAATATTCTTGTATCAATTAAAATACCACCGAAAGCAACACGGCTACAAATCATAAAATTAATTGAGGATAAAGGATATGTTGTTGATCATGTTAAAAAACAATTAACACCAACTAAACAACCCAAACTAAAACCAGTTAAATTATCTGAAGCCGATAAAATATTAAAGAAACCAGAGAAAACTGCATTACAGAAACAGAAGGCAGAAGAATCTAAAGCAAAGAAAGCAGAGGCACAGAAAAAGAGAGAGCGAGAACTTAAAAAAGAGGCAGTTAGTAAAGCAACCAAAGTTTTAGTTAAGAAACCAGTTGTTAAAAAGGATGTTAAAAAACCTATGAAACCCATGAAGAAAGAGGATGAAGTTCGTAAGGCAAGACAACCTTATCCGACAATTCCTAAAAATGTTAAGGGTAAGCGTATTAAAAAATCTACAAAAGAAGATGATGTTAGACCAGCTGAAACAGCAAAGAAACCAGCACCACGACCATTACTTCTTGAGGATAAAAAGAAAGGTCAAGTAATTAAACAACCAGTTAAACAATCTTTAAAAGATAAATTAATTGCTAAAGATAGAAAGGGTGAAGCAGATAAGAAAGACGCAGTTAAACAGAGAAAGGAAGCAAAGAAACCTTACAAACCTTCTGCCGATACTTCTATCAAGGAATTGATGTTTAAATTATTTGATTATTTTGAGAAAGATAAAAATAAAGTTGGAAAAACATTTAAATCAGTTGCCGAGGTTAATACTGCAATAGGTAACGTATTCAGTAGTATTAAAGGTGAGGAAGGTGACCCATTAGCCAGTTTAGGTTCGAGTGATAGAAAATACTTTATTAAATTAATGAATTCCATGTTAAGAAATAGTAGTATTGAAAAAGATGGTGTCGAGGTTACTAAACAATCATTAAGAAAATATAAAGGTTGGTATAGTGCTACTGCTTTTGCTGAAGGTAAAGAAGCACAGAGGAGAAAGGAAACAGCACCAGCAAGATTAGAAAAGAAACTATTAAAAGCCGGTTCTCAATTAGAAGATAAACCAGCAATTAGAGCAAGAGAAAAAGCAGATAAACTTAAAGCAAAAGAAAAAGAGGAAAAGAAACAAGTTAAGAAAACTGGAAAACCAGTAGTAAAGAGCGTACCAGATACTTTCGATTATGAAGAAACCAGCGGATATAGTACTGCATTAAAATCAGCATTAAAACAATTATATAAACTCGCTAATAGTATTATTAATGAAATCAATAAATTAAAACCAAAAGATTTTGTAGAAAGTGATCAGAAACTTGTATTCTCAAATAAATTTACCGATGGTTCGGACGATTTAAGTGCGGATTTAGATGACGATGATATTGATATCTTTAATGAGGTATTCGAAGAATTAGATAATGAATTAAATAATGCCATGACTGATGTACTTGGTAAAAATAGAGAATCTACTGGTTGGACACCACCCATACCTAAACTATCAACACTGCAAGCGAAATACAAGAAAGCACTTGCTGGCGGTGGTTCTCGCAAAACACTTACCGAAAAATTAAAAGCACAGATTATTAAATATTATAAAGAATCAGATGTGCCAAAAAACAATGAGGAATCGGTCGCCATAAAGAAATCGGAAGAGAAGGTAGATATACCAAATAAAGACATAGAATTTTATATTAAAAACAAAGTACAACCTTACCCAGATTTAGCGTATGATATTAGGTCAGCAGACACCGTAGTCTTCTTAGCTTTCGCGGCTGGTGATGAAACACCACAGATTAGTAATTTTCAAAGTAAGGGTCGTCTCGCAAGCACCGCTCGGGGGTTATTTAATAAACAATTAAATAATGAAGGGTTCGAATATATTATGGGGTGGGGGGGATTACCAGCCAAACCAAACAGCCAATCAAACGCTTCCGAACTTAAATCATACGACACCTTATTAAAATTAATGAATGACTATAGAGATAAAAGCAATTTAACAACAGCGAAGGCGTGGAAGAAACTTGTCACGCTATCCGAAAAGAATAAATAATTATTGGGCTTCCTTTACATATGTATCTAATGCTACACCCTTACTATGCCCCATCACCTTATTATCCTTCTCTAATTCCTTCTTCATGTCACCATATTTAGATGACAAATAAATCTTTCTTAAAAGGGTTGTTGAGATGGACTTACTCATATACTTTTTAGAAAATTTAATTAACAATTTTGATAATTCAGTTCTCGTAATTGATTTTCCAGTAGATGTCTTAAACAAAACACCCATTCCATTATGTTTCAAATAAAATCTAATAATGGTTCTTAATGCTTTATCTTCTATAGGTAAATCTAATTCCTCATATTTCTTTGAGGTTTTATATTTATTTAATACAAAAAACATTCCATTCTTTTCTAACACTAACCAATTCTCTGCCTTCTTATCTTCTTCGCTTAATTTATTATATGCTCGTTTTTGTATCGTTTTCATTCCGGCTACATCGTTTCTCATAGGCATTCTCGCATAAATATTAAACAATGTAAATGCTTGCAGTAATGAAAATTCTTTTTTACTTAATTCAGTTTTCTTTTTGATCGGTTTTAATTCAGTAGCCATTTGATTAATCATCTCATAAACCTCTTCGATAGTAGCAAAATTAGCAGATTGTTTATCTGATATAACTCCACTCTTTTGTTCATCAGAATATTTATCATTAAATTCATCTCTTAATTTTCCATATTCTTGT
>TARA_R110000868_G_scaffold99515_11_pt1 | contig 12635 bp, 16 predicted proteins | sample TARA_R110000868 | Tara Oceans TARA_R110000868 (sample SAMEA4397489) | marine metagenome | biome: Polar Biome; feature: [SRF] surface water layer (ENVO:00010504); material: water (ENVO:00002006), including particulate matter (ENVO:01000060) such as... | depth 5 m | reverse complement strand
ATTTCATAGTTAAAGTATTTTCGTTAGAGAACCATGGATGAAGTACCCTGCACCCAGTAAGCCAACTCCACTAATATAACAACTCCAAAAATTTAGATTCAGCCTTTCGGCTAATAAAAATGGAATGAAAAAAAGAAGTGAGACTGGAATGGCCACAAAAACACTTTTGGCATACTCAACAGACTGTCTTGAATCGCCCCATTCGACTTGAGAAAATGCTAATGCAAGCAATGTCGTAAGAGGAAGGGCTGTCAAAAAGCCTGCAAGACCCGTTTTCTTACCAGATAGCCAAGATACAAAAGTAATCAGGCTTGCAGCAACAACAAGCTTCGCAATTGTTAGCCACATTTTACTTACCGCTAAAGTTTGCCGCCACAAACTCCCCAGAAAGCTTTAAGAAAATATATAGCGTCTTATTCTTAGGGTCTTTATCGTTCTTATAAGTAACGACCCACTCTGTATTACCTCCAAACAACTTCTTCTCGCTTTTATCATAAATGGCATTAGACCAAGACGAATCGATTTTTTTGTCTTTAACCAAACGCTCAACATGCTTTCTAGCAATTTCTTTTGTTTTTGCCTCACTCACTTCTGGTGCATTGTGCGAGTGACCATGTCCGTGAGAATGGCCTTTACCTGGGCCAGCAAAAGAGATTGATGTAATTAGTACGGTGGCTATTAAGATTATTTTTTTCATAATTTCTCCTTATAAACTTTCGTGTATTTGTTCTTGTTGATAGAGAGTTGATTGCTCCATTTGCATATGGTGATGCAGATGATTATCTTCACTAAAGCCAAACTCATCTGGATTTGATGTGTGTAAATAACCATGCAGTTGCATAAGTAGTAACATAAAACCTGCTAGGACGAGTCCATCATTGGCAACTCTTGAGAACCTCGTAAACAACGCAGACTTTCTAAACCCGGCCAGAATTATAAGCATGAGTGTGAGGGCTGCAATTTGTCCAAGTTCAACGCCAGCGTTAAATGAGATGATCCTCATCAGCATCGCACTGCCTTTTTCCCCCAGCGGAAGCTGTTGTAGCCTAGTAGATAGGCCAAAGCCGTGGATGAGACCGAAGATGAATACCATCCATAGTAGGTTCGGTGCTTTCTTGAATCCAAGATAACTCTTAAAACCATTATTATTATCAAATCCCTTGTAGCAAACACTCAATGCAATAACCGCATCAATTAACCAATAATTAGCTGTAATACCCATAAAGGTTGCGGCAATGAGCGTGATACTATGGCCAATAGTAAAAACGGTAATAAATTTAACGATGTCTTTGAAGTTCGCTAGGAAAAAGATCACGCCAAATAGAAACAGAAGATGATCGTATCCCGTCACCATATGTTCCGCCCCTAATAGTACATACCTGAAGTACCCGCCATTTATCATGGCAGCTTTAGCCTCTTCGCTTACCCCATGAGCAAACAAGTCGCTTGAGACAAGCAAAGAAGTAAGTGCAATTATAAAACTTTGCATTTTATCTCCTTAGTTATTTTAAATTATTATTTTTAAAACAACCTAGGCGATAGGAGGTCTGAATATTGCGAAAGGATAAGCATTTGAAGTGAGATATTTCTCGTAAAAGCCATTTTTGCTTTCACTTAATTGGAAGTTTGTTGAGATGGCTGACGAGTTGGTAATTATTCTAAAGTCTGACTGAATGTGCTTTGAGTGATCGTGGTGATGCTCGTGCTCAGCTCCATCTTCAGAATGTTTGTGTCGGTGAGAGTGCACCTTGTCATCTATATTATCATGATGATTGGCGTTGTATTTCGAGTAATTACTAAGATGAAGCTCAAGTGAATTTTGGATTGATAATATACTGTTTTGCTGGCCTATAAGGCAAAGCGTACTGAAAGTGATGAATAAGACTTTAAGATACATTTTCATTTCGCTTTATCATAGCGATAACAAAGTGATTTAGTAAACAAACTGTTAGAGGTCGGACAATTAATTTAAATTCAACTATCCGATTTCATGTGTATTCCTCTGTTATTACTAGTTAGGGTCTTTGGCGAAAATGCTGTAGACTTAGTCGACATTCAAGATAGGAGCATAAATGAATATACAAGTTAGAACTGACAATAATATCGAAGGAAGTGAAGAGCTCAATAATTTTATTGAAACTAGTTTACTCGATTCCTTTCAGCGCTTCTCTGGTGCCATCACTCGCATCGAAGTGCATCTAGCCGATGAAAACGGCTCTAAAAATGTTGGAGACGATAAGCGCTGTACGCTTGAAGCCCGCGTTGCCAATCACTCGCCGGTAGTTGTTACTCATCACTCTGATAGTATCCACCGCGCTTTTGAAGCGGCCTCTCATAAGCTTTTAACTTCGCTCGATAAAATGGCGGCGAAACTTACAACACGCGATAGCGTTAAGGACTTTTCTTCTGAGAAACAAAATGAAAATGAGTTTGAGGAAGAAGAGTAAAGAAAATAAAGAAATGGTTCCAGCTGTCTTGGCCGGAACCATTTTGAGAATTTATTAGTTAAGCTTTTCAGCTGTGAAGTGATGCTTAAGTTGAACTTCCTTGCCATTAATACGGTCATAAAATTTCTGCTCAAATTCGATTGAAGTATTAACAAATGGGTAAACCATAATATGTGGGCAAGTCATGCGGCTGTAGTCACGAACAGTGATCTTTTCAAAAGCGCCGTCGACTGGACGGTCATCTCTTTCAGCAGTGTAAGTCGTAATATTACACTCATCAGTTTCAAACTCTAGGTATTCAATTTCAAACTGTCTAAATGGCATAACAAAAGCGCAAAGAGCGTTGATTGGACAACTCCATGGAAGAACGAAGTTAAGAACGATTTTGTCGTTTCTAAAATCAATCTTGATGTCGGATTGAACAATTTCAAGGCTTGCTAGCGGTGAGTTGTTATCGAAGTCATGTCTTAGGATACGAGCATTAAGCTGTGTCTTAAGGCTTGTGGCCGAGACTGATAGGGATATCAATGCTGTTGCGATAAGGATCAGGTTTTTCATAAATAGCGCCTCCGTAAGGATTATTGTTTGGTGAGTGCGTTATACCCAAGTGCGGCGCTCCACAATAGGTTTATTTAATAAAATATTTACTCTATACTTAATAAAATACTTAATCTTGTGGATGTAAGTGCCCGTTTATGAAAAATAATGTCTTCGACTTTAGCGATTATAAAGAATATCTGCACGATAAGATCAATTCTTCGCCGGCCAAGGGTCGCGGACTTAAACTGCAAATGGCGCAAGCACTAGGGGTGCAAACCGCCTACGTCTCCCAGGTACTGAATAAGGAGCCACACTTCAATCTAGAGCAGGCCATGAAGCTCAATAAGTTCTGGGGTCACTCTAAAGAGGAGTCGCGCTTTTTTTGCTTACTGATTAACTACGCCCGTGCAGGCACCCATGAACTGCGGGAGTTTATTAAAGAAGAGATGCATGATGTGCATGAAAAACGAAAGAGTCTAAAGAATCGTCTCGATATTAAAAACTCCCTGACTGAGGCCAATCAGCATATCTATTACTCCAGCTGGACCTACGCCGCTATCCACATTCTAACCTCTATTCCAGAATTTCAAACGGTAGATAAGATTGTCGAGCGACTGCATTTATCGCGCGATCGCGTGCATGAAAATTTGCACTTTCTGGTTGAAACTGGACTAGTGCTGGAGCAGGGTGGGCGGTATGTGATTGGTACAACCCGTATTCATCTTGATGCCGATTCTCTACAGATCAGACGACATCACTATAATTGGCGCAGTCAATCGGTGATTTCTGTCGATCGCGGTTTTAAAGAAGATCTGCATTATTCAAATGTCGTGAGTATTGCCAAAGATGATGTGCCGAAAGTGAAAGAGATTTTGGTTAAGGCGATTGAAGAGTGTCGCGCCATCATCCGCGAATCCCCAGAAGAAGAGATCCAGGTCATCACGGTCGATTCGTTTCAGTTATAGTTTTTTACAGCTAACTTTAAATTGTAGCTTTGCGGCCGAGTAGTACTGAGTGAGTTTGGTTTTAAGTCCCGACTCATTAGTGCTGCAACTTGAATTGGCACAAATTGTAAGTGCCTTGCCATTAACTTCCACCGACAGATTCTGTAGTCCCCATTGTGGTAGCTCATCAAGAGGGTATTGATCACCGTCGATATTATTACCAAGCACTAGGCCCGAATCCCAAAGGTGATCAGGAATAACTGCTGGGACATTTCTAGTAATTTCGAACTCACTTATCAAAAGCCAAGAAACTCTAAGTCCAGAATCGAGTAGAAGTTTTGCCTGACATTCGTGGGTTGGCAGCAAAATATTGGCCATGCCAGTAGGGTTGTTCTGTGTACTTGGGGCGAGGCGACCGCCAGAGCTTTCCGCTCCTTGCAGAATCTTTCTGATGTCCTCAAGTTGCAGTTTCAAAGTAGGGATATCGTAATTGATTGCAGGCAGACCGATACATTCTTTAGGAGTGAGAGACAGCCTCGATTCACTGGAATTACACAGCAAATTAGTGTTTTGCGCTTGGGCATTAAAACCAAACAGCGCAACTAGCGAGAATATTAAGAGGCCAGACTTCATAAAATAACTCCAAGATGCTCACTTCTACGCCTTGAAGCCCAGCTTGTCGATGGTCCTAAATATTTTACAAATAGAGCTAGCGGGCCAAGAAGGCGTTGACCTCTTGTCTGCTTCGAAGCCTGTGAAAGTTCAGGTGGGCATAGCTTGGATCGATCAATCGCTCTTCATAGCGCTGGATATTGCTCTTATAGGTCTTAATCAGCCAAAGCAGAATTGAATCCTTAGAAAACATTCGTAGAAACGACTCGGTATTACCAGTTCCAGGCCACAGCTCTTTTCTGACTATGGCGCGCTTTATGGAGCGACTAAAGTTTTGATAGAAGGTTTGAATGAATGGCAAATCAATCCAAACCACAGTATCGGCCTTATGCCAGGTCAGATGGTGAGTGCGACCATAATTACCATCAATGATCCAGTGATCACCTGAAATAGCTTCTTCAATCTTTTTGAAAAACGCGGGATCTTCTTCACCTTGCCAATCAGCTTTCCAAAAAAGTGAATCTAATTGGATATGGGGATAAGACAATTTAGCGGCAAGCGCCTTGGCCAGAGTTGATTTTCCGCTGCCGGTTGTTCCGATAATGATAATCCGTTTCATGGAAATACCTCAGGGTTAGTTGGCAGCAAAGATAGTCGAAATTATAGCCTCATAAAATAGCTGGTTCTAGGGAAATTAAGTGTGCTGGACTCCACTTTAAACTTCTCTATAATATCTAAAACTGGAGGAGCCAATGAAAGCTACAGGAAATTGTCTGTGCAAAGCAGTTAAGTTTTCGTTTGATTTAAAACATCAACATTTTGATGCCTGCCATTGTTCTATGTGTAGAAGTTGGGGCGGCGGTCCAGCTCTAACTGTCGAGTCGGCTGGCAATATTGAATTCTCAGGCGAGGAGAATGTTACGGTTTATAGTTCAAGCGAATGGGCAGAGCGTGGCTTTTGCAATAAATGTGGAAGTAATCTCTTTTATCGTCTCAAAGATAAAAGCCATAAATTTTGCAACTTTAATCTTGGAACTTTGAATAAGAATGAAGACTTTAAATTTACGACACAAATTTATATCGATGCTAAGCCGAGCAATTACTCCTTTTCAAATGAAACTAAAAATATGACAGAAAAAGAAGTTCTGGAAGCTTTTGGTATCTCTGAGTGATTAGAATACTTTCAGGTAGTTACCTCCTGGGAGCTTGGGAAGTGATATGAACCTCATGTCTGATAGTATCATATGATACTATCAGACTTAGAAATCTCTCTATCAAATCACCGATGACTTCATCAGTTTTGTCGCTCAGAATACGCTGGTGATAGTTCTGGTTATATTGAGACTAGATATTAGTTAAGGCCTCGGCCAGCATAGAGTAATGGCTCTCATTAACCTTGATATGCTTAAATCCATCTGGAGTGCTGACGTCATTTTCAGTTTGAACTCCAAAACCAATATCTTCCCTCCACTCTCTGACGGGATCAAAGCTCTTTTTACTATCTATTGCCACAATATCTCTAATATCAACTACGACAATGGTATTTTCTTTTTCTGCTAAATAATCTTGAAAAACTTGGACGCGGTATCTGCGATAAATTTGTGGTTGCTCTTGGACTCTTTCAAAGACTGTTTCGATCTTACCATTTTCTAAATCCTTAATCTTAATTGGCTTCGAAGAAAAATGAGCCAATAGCTGAGTCATTGTAGCGTCGAAACTCTTTTGTATTTTGATGATGCGAAAGCTTGAGGCAGATTCCACTGCAGGCTCGTTGAGCTGGGCGCATCCACTATAGAAAAGAGAGAAGATTAAGATAATCTGGAGTTGTTTTAAATGTCTCATACTTAAACCTAGCACGCTGTAAATTCATTCAATGCATGCTTTGGATAAGTGATTGTTATTAAGAATATACTGACTGAATGCTGTGCCTGAGAAAGTGGTCGAATGGGGAGAGGGTTAAAAATATGTAACTTAAAAAATCCTCATATTTGGCGCCAAGGGGAGAGCTCGGGTTTTGTGATAAAATTAAAATGAAACTTCATTACAAACTAGGAAGTACTATTAAGCTTAAATTCAAAAAACCATCATTGATTGAATGGCTATTACTTCTAGGTGTAGTAGGAGTGCTTATGTTTAAAAATCAGGAAACCGATACAAGGCGTGACAGTTATAATGGACCGATACTTTGGGATGGAGTTGATCCAGAGATTAATAGAAGACAGATAGAGCTGAAAGCGCGATGAACACTAGTCCAAAAACTGAGCAAGAAAAAAATAAGAAGTTTTGGGATAAGTTTCTTGATTATGTGGCACATGTAGTTAGTTCGATATCTGGTTTTTTAAATTGAAATCGGTCCTATACACTTGGCCAGATGCTTTGCTTCCAGAAAAGTGTTTTGGAACCAGTATAAAATTGGAGCAACTTTTGGAGCGACAAGCGGGTTTATTCAAGCTGGTTATCAATACTCTCAAGGCAATGTCTCGGAAAGTGAGGCTTTGACTCTTTTTGGAGCATCTATTGGTGCAGGTGCTTTAACTTTTGGTGCTGCAAAAGGTTTATTTCCTAGTTATGGTGTATTATTTGGGGCAGGTGTATCAGCGGGTGAAGCTGCTGTCTATATTTATCTACCTGATGGCGGGAGTAATTAGATATGAGTGGTTTTGTAAAAATATTTATATATAAAGTAATAAATTCTATAGCATTTTTTGCATTGGGAACATTTATAATATCAATGTTTATGAAACTGAGAGGGAAAGTCGTTGATAACAACCTATTATTATCGTTTATGCTCATGTTTACATTATTATCATGTGCAATAGCTATGGGAGAAGTTCGTCGGTTGAAAAAAGATAATATCTTTGAACCTGAAACTTTTAAATTCTCTTATAAAAGAACATTGATCATATTCTTTTGTTTTGTTCCCCTTGCTTTATTGGTTGTTTATAATTTTGTGCAATAGGCAGAAGAGCCATTAGTAAGAAGTGGAAATACCCTTCCCCTTTTTTTTTGAAGGTTTAAAGCGCATAAATTGCCTAAATATTGCCACAGGCTTGCGTCATTTTTAGACGTTGAATAGAAAAGTGGCCACCATTATTTTTAATTCTGTGGCCGACAATTTTAAGAAATAACGGATTATTTTTTATCTCACATGGAAGTTTTCTTCGGGAGACGTAATGAAGATAAAAAAGGTCAACAAAATCAAAAATCTCCATATCTACTCAAATTTTAGATGGAGTGCAGATATCCCTGAGTTTTCAAAGTTTAATCTAATCTATGGCTGGAATGGTGTTGGTAAAACCACACTTTCAAATATTTTCAGCTTTTTCGACTCGACTTTAAAATACAAATTTGAAAAAGAGGTTGAATTCGAGTTAGAGACAACCGACTCTATGAAGTATGACCAAAGTTACGAACGTGATGAGTTACCAATTAGAGTTTTCAATAAAAAATTCATTGATGAGAACATTAATTGGGAAGGTTCTGCAAAGAAGATTCTTTATATTGGTGAAGAAAATGCAAAAGTAGCAGAAGATATCAAGAAGAAGGAAAAATCATTAAAAACTAAGGGCAATGATAAAATTAAGGCTGAAAAAGCATCAAAGAAGTCCACAAAAGATTATAATGCTTCTCTAACAGATACTGCTACAATAATTTCTCAAAGACTGAGTCAATATGATTCAAGCAAGTTTACTAGATACAACAAAAGAAATCTTGATTCTGTAATAAAAAAACTAACACCAGATGAAATAGTCAAGCTAAGACCAGATATTGAGCGTATCAATGAAATTGAAAAACAGCTCAAACAAGAAGCTAAACCAAAAATTAACTCGTTAAATGAAACCTTACCCAGATTTGAAAATATTAGCGATGAAATCAATGAAATACTTGGTAAAGAGGTCATAGCATCAACGATTGACGAGCTTAAAAGTAACCCACAGGTTCAGAGTTGGGTTGAAAATGGTCTTAAATATCATGATCGCGAGAATTCTACTTGCCAATTTTGTGGCAACGAAATTTCAGAAACTAGGTTTGCTGAACTTGAAGGTCACTTTAGTGATGCAGTTAAGAATCTTCAAACTAAATGCATGGCTTTAATAACAAAAGTAAAGGGATATAGTTTCGATATTGGCATTTTAACTCAATCATCGAAGTTTTATGATAATTTGCAAAAGAATTATTCTACTTGTTATACTGAAATTTCAGAGCTTTCTAAAGATTATAATCAAGAAATTGAAAAGACCGTTAAGGCACTAGAAGATAAGAAGGCCAACCCTTTCTCATTGATTGACCTCATTAATGTTGATTTAAGTGGTATTGAATCGCAAATTTTGGAAAAAATTACGAGAGTCAATAAGTTAATTGTGTCACATAATAAAACAACCGACGATTTAGACTCAATTAAAAAAGATAACATCCTCCTGCTTGAAAAACTCTTTTATATTTCTCGAATTGAGTTAATCGAAAAGCTCAAGGATGACAGCGAAACAAAACAAACGGAACTTACGACCTTGGAGACAGAGATAACGAGCTTAGACGGCGAAATAACCACCTTGAAAGCCAAGATTAGTGATATTCATAAGGCTACAGACGTCATTAATAAGTATCTCACACAATTTCTCGGTAGAAGTGAAATTCAATTAAAAGTTAAAGATCAGGGATATGTCATCCAGATAAACGGAAAACAAGCTAAAAACCTCAGTGAGGGAGAAAAAACGGCGTTGGCCTTTGTCTATTTTATTGCAAAACTTGATGAGCAAAACTTTAATAAGAAAGAAGGGATAGTTTTTATTGATGATCCTATTTCAAGTTTTGACACAAATTCGATATATACAGCAGTGGCCTTCATTAGAAATCACCTACAAGAATGTGAGCAATTATTTATTTCTACCCATAATTTTCACTTTTTAAGACTTGTTAAGCATTGGCTTAGGAATAAGAGAGATGCTGAAAAGGCCCAAAAGGAAGGAAAATCTATTCAGCGTTCGTACTACATGATTAGATCGACAACTTCTGGTAGTCTACGAACATCATCAATAGAGAAAATGGATAAACTCATTGCTGATCATGATAGTGAGTATGAATACATCTATAAAACTTTAAAGGAGTATGAAAATTTTAACGGTCCACTCTCAGAGGCCTATCAAATTGCTAACCTTGCAAGGAAATTCTTAGAAGTTTATTTAAACTTTAAAGTACCGAAAAATTCTGATTTGAAGTCAAAATTTGATCTAATTCCATTCAAAGATGATAACAAGCGTGAAGAAATTTATAAGTTCGTAAATGAATACTCTCATAAGGGAATGAATCACGCTAATCATGTCGATCTTACTGGAGTTGGAAATATTTCAAAAATTATTAGATATATTCAAGATTTTATAAAAGAGACAGATGAATTTCATTATAATCAGCTAGAAGCTCTTTGTGCTGCTTAAGAAATAATCTCAATACCCCAATCGTTAGAGTGTGTTTCTTTTTTGCGACTCGGATTTGCAGGTGGAATTTCTTTTTCTCAGGCGGTTCCATCCACCTTTGAATACGCGGTTCCATGCACCTTTTGTGTCGCCCGTGCGAAGCGAAGCATTGGGAGCATGGCACTCCTAGGTTGAAAAACTATTTGCACAGCCTGTCTGTATTCCAGCTAAAAGATACAACGCCAATGGATGCGTTCACAGAGTCAGGTTTAACTGGCAAATTACAGGCTAGTTCTTTTGCTTTCTTAATTAAATCAGAGGCAACACTCATTACAAACTGATTTTCAACAATTTTGTATTCACCGTTTACATTTGCCATATAACTTAGTTTTCCATCGATAGATGGTTTCAAATCTATAACTTTATCCTGCGCAAATGTTGAGGTTATTGAGGTGTTAAATAATACTAATAGTATGAATGATTTCATTTCTGTCTCCTAAGTGTTTTTTATTCAGTATATTTAGAAATTTAAAAATCACTAATGGGTATTATTTGCCAATGAATTGAAGCATATTCACTGTTCAATTGTTTGGAATCGAGTAGCTTAATATTTCAGTTGACCCTGTTGCATTTACTCCTGCAAGTCTCAAATATTCATCTGTAGTATTTGTTTTAAAGAGTCCAACTATCGCATTACCAGCGCCAATGGGACGCCATTACAAAACGGTTCCATGAACCTTTTGTGTCGCCCGTGCGAAACATTAGGTTCATGACAATTCTAGTCTAGGCAATTTACAAATAGATTAGAGGTAAAAGTTAGGCTTTCAACCAACGATGCATTTTAGAGATTAATAAAATTAGTATGCTCAGAAGTAGTAAGTAGATTGAATTGATAATATTGGTTCGCGCATTATTTGTATACTTCTCATAATCTGGTTGAAAGAGACCATGTCTTCGCTTTTCTATGAAAAGATCATTTTCAGCTTCTTGCTCACAGCTATAAGCGATTTGCCCTAAGTCTTGGGGTGGTGCCTGTGGAGCCTTCTTGCAGCCGATATAGTTCGCATGTACAGGACATAATGAATTCTTTTTATATCTTCCATTTCCACATTTGCTTTCAAGTTTATTAAGATAACTCTCTTTTTCTAGTGCCCTAATGCTTGCATTTTTATTATAGTGCTCTTGTTTTCCTTTGTAGATACCATAAATCGGCAATAGAAAAAGTATTACAGTTAAGCAAGACAAGAATATGCTCTTTAAAAAACTAAATCGATAGTGAACACAGACTGATAATGCGAGGCCAATTATCGCGATAGAATAATAATTAACAAATACTGAATCATTAGATAATGCCAAGATCAATTGGAACTTATTGGTTAGCTTATGACCTGAGTAAACTCCAAGAACGCAAGATAGAAGAAAAAGAGTTCTTACAAATAAACTCTTTAGTAGTAGCAATTTTTTTTGTTGTATCTGAGCATGAAATTCATAATCGTAATTTTTTTTCAAATAGATTGAATTGTACTCTTATTTGTTGAAAATTGATAAATATTAATCAAGCTCCCAAGACAGAATTCTAAAGCTTAATAATGATCTTGAAATGCGGTCGGCTCGACCCGACCGCAATAACACTGTTTTAAGTCATCGTAATTCACATTTTGAGAAGTACGCAGTGCCACCGTTATTACTGGAAGGATAATATATTGGAAGGCTTAATAAATTATTACATTGATATCCATCAGCTCTTGTTGTCGCTATCAATTTTCTAAAATAGTTTGAATAATAGATATATACGCGAGCACTTTTAGCGTTACAGTCAGGATCAGTGTACAAGTACCCTTGGTCAGCTAGCGGTTTTAAATCAGCTATTCCAAAGACACTTAAGCCCTCAATTCTTTTGTCCAAGATGAGCTTTTTAATAGCTGACCCTGAATCACATAAGTCTTCTCTCTCTGTTCCTATTACATAGTAAATACTCATATCAAATGTCCTCTGAAGCAAAGCTTCATCTGGCACGTAACTTTGCGTGTGCAACAAAAATATTGCGTCACGTGCGGTAATTTAGTTGTGCTTTTGGAATTGGCCTGCGAGAATATCGATACGATTAGATATTGTGTCACCGCCAAGCAAGAGCAGTTTTGCAAAAAGTGTAATTTGTTTCAATGTGGTGGTGACATTTTTCCTCCATCTTAAAATAGCTACTTTTAGTCTTGTCGTTACTGTTCGGTTACATAAGTAGCCAAACCAGTCACTAATATATGATGAATTTATATAGTTTTGGAGTTTGTAAGGTTTTAACAGACGACTTTTGTTTTTATCTTGTAGGGGGGAAGCACCGGTCACTTAGATGTTAATTAAACCCAAACTTATCAATATATAGCTTCATGAGGTCATTGGGAAAATAATTTAGAACAGACATGAGGGTTTTGAATTTCTTAGATTTACTTCTGATAATATTTTTTTACACGCTTATTGATGTTATTTCTCATTTATACATTTTTCAAATGCTTGATTAAGTGACTGGATTCGAATGTACGACTACGCATCCTGCTCCGTCGCCCTACGGGCGCGCTTTGCGCGTACAAACTTGCTCCTGCAAGTTTTCAGCGATTAGTCGCTTGGGTTCCGGTAATCCACTAATGCCAATCCATTAAAATAAAAAAGGGCCTTTGGGGCCCTTA
>TARA_R110000868_G_scaffold103473_2_pt1 | contig 12639 bp, 18 predicted proteins | sample TARA_R110000868 | Tara Oceans TARA_R110000868 (sample SAMEA4397489) | marine metagenome | biome: Polar Biome; feature: [SRF] surface water layer (ENVO:00010504); material: water (ENVO:00002006), including particulate matter (ENVO:01000060) such as... | depth 5 m | reverse complement strand
TCTTGGATTAGATATAGGTGGTGTAAATGGACATGCACATTTGATTCCTTATGGAAATAAATGTCAATTTCAAGTCGGTGTAAAAGGACTAGAAGCGCTTGCCCAAAAAGCAGGAGTTGGAGTTATCGAATCAGCTATTGTATATGAAAATGATGGATTTGACCTAGAATATGGTTTAACCAAAAAACTTAGCCACCGTCCTTCTTTTACTAATAGAGGCAATGCAATATGCGCTTGGGCTATGGCAAAAGTAGATAATGAAAATGTTTTTATTCATATGACAATGGATGAAATAAATAAGATTAAAGCCTATAGCAAGACAGCTAGTACCCCAGATAGTCCATGGGTAAAAAGCTATGATGAGATGGCCAAAAAAACTATCAAAAAACGACTTTGTAAATCATTACCTCAACATACAAACAATAGTCTTCTTCAAGAAGCAATTGCTTTAGATGATCAAGCAGATGCTGGTGTACAAAATAATTCTCATATTTTTAACGATGATACTGATTCAACAATTGTTGATGTTACACCTCAATTTCAAGAAACAGGGGGAAAAGCTTCTCAAATTCTTGAAAGAATGAGTCTTTAATTTATGTAAAAAGGGATAACAATAATGTTAGAAATAGTTTTACCAATAGAATGTCAAAAAGATTGGGAAAATTTAGAATTAACAAAAAGTTTAATTTTTATATCTTTATTAAATATAACGGGTATATTTTTGTGTGCTTATGTCTTTTATAAAAATATTCCTGTTATAAAATTTTTTAAAAAATATGCACTTATAATAATAAGAGTATTTTTAAAATTGAATGAGCCATCATCTATAGATGATGGTTATCAAATTTAAATTTATTTTAAAAGCATGAGACAATACCATGTTAGTTAAAGTGTAAATTCTTAAAAAGGAATATCATCATTAATTTCATCAAAATTAGTAGGCAAAGGAATAAGTGTTATGCCTTCTGAAAAGTGATTTGTATTCATTACATCAGCATTACCAAAAGCGTTGCGTTTTTCTAAAATAAGAAGTTCACCTTTATACTGCGATACACACACTTCTGTTGTGTAATGATCTATTTTATTATCATCCGTCCACTTTCTTGTTTGTAATTGTCCAAGGATGTATAAAAATGCACCTTTTTGTACATATTTTTCAACAACCTCAGCAAGCATTTCATTAAAAATAACAATCTTATGCCAAGTTGTGTTCGTTTTGCGTTCTCCAGATTTTTTATCTTTAAAAGATTCAGAAGTAGCCAATGAAAACGTAGCTAATTTCTTATTTGTATTAGGAATTGCACGCATAACAGGATCTTGACCTACATGTCCTATAAGCATGACTTTATTTAATGAATTAGACATGATGGTATCTTTCAAATTTTGTTTTAAAATAATCGTTGATATAATTCATATCATGTACATAACTTACGTGATGGCTAGGTAATTGGATGTATCCTATTCCAGTGGTTTTATCTAAATAATTCGGTGATTTTAGTTGTCCAATATTATCTAATATTGAAATAATATGTGGATACATATTTTCTATGTTAAAATCATTAACTTTATATTTTAGTGCTTTTCCCCAATTGTGCCAACAATAACCAGGTATGTTATCTGTAGTCCAACTTTCATCATCAGTTAATGTGTTTTCCAAAATATCAGCTAAAAAATCACATTTTTTGTCTCGTAATAATTTTAATTGTGCATCTATTGCAGATTTTGGTTTACATCTTTTATAAAATTTAGCTTGTGTTTCTAAATTTACTTCGCCTATTAAAGGTTCAATAACAATATCTCGTGCAGCGCAAAGATTAATAAAACCCATGCTAGAAAGCATAAAAGCTGGGTCTAAACAATCCCATTTAAAAGAATTTGAATTATTATTATTTTCCATTGTAAATCTTTTCTAAATTGATAATTTGAATTTCAAGTTTTTCAATTTGTTTTGAACATTCATTAATTTTTTTATAGTTATCAGTTATTAATTTTCCAAAAAATATAAATATTATTCCATAAATCATAAAATCATATAAATTGTTATGATTGTTCTTCAATTATTTTTTTTAAAACTTTGATAATTGAAGAAAGATTATTTGTAATGATGTGATGGGATGTCCATTTTTTAGTGTATCCAAATATTTTTTCTCTATCATATTCATTGTTAATATCAATAGTGATAGCAATAACAATTTGCACTTCTTCTTCTTTGTCTTTGTGAAGAGGATTAGGTGCACCTGGATTGATGTATTTGGTTGTGGTTTTTTTGAATGTTTTGATAAGAAGGACATCAAAATAACTATTTTGATCAAATTTTTCTATATGCCATCCATCTTCAACATTAGAATTATGATCGAGAAGGTCCTCTAGGACCTCCTCCTTTGTTAAAATGATGGGAATATGTTCTCTTTTAAATACTGCCATATTTTATTTCACTATTTCCTAAAAACTTAATAAGTTTTTGATACCAATAATTTTTTCTTGTTATAAAATCTTGAGCAATTTTTATAAAAGAAGCTAGTGATAAGGCAATAAATATATTTAAAAATAGTACATATCCAGCTATTATTACGTGTTTTTCGAACATTTATTTTTCCTCAGTGCAAAGTTGGTTGATAGATTTCGCAAAATAGTTCTGGACCATAATTTGTTTCCAAAACACGATAAGTGGGAGAAGGATATCCAGCTCGGAAGGCTTTTTCGATTTCTTTTAACCCACTTATCTCTTTTTCTGTCAGTACGGCGACTTTCCCAATTGGTAAATCTTTTAAAGACGTATTTTCTTGTTCGTCATGTTCTTCATAAATGTTTTGTTTTTTTGTCATAAATAACTCCTTAAATTAATGATATGGCATATGTTTTTCCCATATCTATTAAATAATATTAATACAATATTGTTTTGTCAATAATAATTTATTAATAAAAATATAAAAAATTTGTTTGCATTTAAAAAAATTGTATTATTAAATAAATGAAAGAATAATAAAATAAAAAAAGCAAGAGGAAAAATGGAAAAAAAGAGGGGGCGCCCAAAAGGAAAATTAAATCGGGCCACTATTAAGCGTATCCACAAAGAAGAAAAAAAAGCAATGAAAAGTTCTAAAGATATTACAAAATTAGATTTTGATGAAAAGGATCCAATTGTAGTAAAAAAGTCAATTTCGGTTGCGCCCGTGGCTCCCGCAGCACCTCAAAGAGATGCAAGAGGGTTCTTTTTGCCTGGTAATACCATAGGTCGTACAACGCGTAACCCTTATAAGCAAATTTTAGAAAAAATTAGTGAAGAAGAATTTATTCCTGTGAAAAATTCATTACTTGAAAAATCACAAAAAGGTGATTTGCAAGCTATTCAAATTCTTTTCAAATATGTAATGCCTAATGTATCCGAGCCAGAACCTCTTGGTATAAAACTTAAAACTAAGACGGCACAAGAATTATCAGAATCAATGGATAAAGTTCTTGAATATGCAGCTATCGGTGAAATATCTACTGAAGGAGCGCGTAATTATCTTCAATGTTTAAGTGCTAAAAGAGATTTTATACAAACAGCTTTTATGGAAAACAAGATAAATAGTCTTGAAGAACGTATGAAGGCCGTAGGTAAATAATTGTATTATTAACAACTAACAAAGGTGGAAATGATGATCAAACAACTAAATAATGACGAATGGAACGTACGTACAAATGCTCTTAAGTTATCTTATGATGCAATTTCTCATAAAATTTTTTCGCAAAATCGCCAACATGAAACTGATGAACAAGATATCAAAGATCTTTTTGAATTAGCAGATTACAATTATCGATTTATTACAGGACAAGAACCTGATGTTAATTTTAAATCTCCAGCTCAAAAAATTAGAGAACGTATAAAAACTCATAACTTATAACTACCAATTAACTTTATTGAGTAATCTATAACAAAGTATTGAGTAAATAATAACAAAAGGGAGTAATTATGCAGTTTAACAAAGAGCCTACTATGGATGATGCAATTGATATTTTAGTTAAAACAGATCCAATCATTAGACATGTGTGGGAACATTATAAAATGAACAAACAAACAACGCCAATTAACCCTTCTGACATTGAGTATTTTTGGAAAAAAACTACTGATTGTTTCGGGAACATTAGTGATATGAAAAAGGTTGCATGCAATGATTGATAAGCAAAAAATTAATAATGTCATAAATTCTTTAGAAACAATTAATGATCATAAAGAAATTTTAGCAGATGAAGCTAAAACGGTATTAATGGATGCTAAGAAATATGGATTTGATATAAATATTATTAAAGAAATTATTCGGCTTAGAAAACTTAAAAATGGCGAGTTTTCGCAACATCAAAATTTAATTAATGAGTACATGAAATCTTTGGAAATGATTTAATACAAACAAAAAAGAAAAAAAATAGCTATAAAGTAAAAAATCAAAAAAATACAGTATAAATAATTAACTAATTAGTATTTAATAAATAATAGTAAATATTAATTAATTATATTGAATGAAGACTTCTCTAAAAACTTTGGAGAAAATAATGATCAGCCTAGATAGTAAGGTGGATGACTATTTAGGCGATCAATTATCTGACGAGCAAAAAGAAGAAAAATGGATATGTGAAAGTTCATTTTATCTTTTTTTAGAAAAAGCTTGGCCAGTTTTGGAGCCAGGCTCTACTTTTATTCCTGGTTGGCATGCTCAAGCTATATGTGAACATTTAGAAGCTTTATATTATCTAGATATCAGCCGTTTATTAATCAATTGTCCTCCTCGTGTAGGAAAATCAAATATCTGTTCCGTTGCTTTTCCAGCATGGGTATGGGCTAACGATCCTTCATTAAGTTTTTTATTTTCATCTTATGCCAGTTCACTTTCTATTAGAGATAGCATTAAGTGCAGGCGATTAATTCATTCTCCTTGGTACCAATCTCTTTGGGGAAGTGAATTCAGTATTATGGCTGATGTTAATAATAAACTTCGATTTGATAACAACCGAGGGGGATATCGCATTGCATCTTCTGTAGGAGGATCTAACACAGGTTTTGGTGGACATTTTGAGATTACCGACGATCCCAATAACGTATTGGAATCAGAAAGTGTATTGATTAGAGAATCTACTAATGATTGGCATGACTTTGTTATGTCCACTCGTTATGCGGGAACTATTGATAAATTTAGACGACTTGTTATTCAACAAAGAGTACATGAACGAGATGTAAGCGGAAATATTTTAAATAAAGATGATGCTCGGTGGATTCATCTATGCCTTCCCATGAAATTCGAACCTAATAAACGATGCATCACAATTCCTTTGCGAATGTCTAAAGGAAAAACTTGGAAGGATCCTCGAACTAAAGAAAAAGAGCTTTTATGGCCAGCAGGTATTAATGAGAAGCGTTTAAAAGAAATTATTGAAAAAGATTTTCGTAATGATTCTTATCGTGAAGCAGGTCAGATGCAACAGCGTCCTTCTCCTGAAGGTGGAGGCATCTTTAAAACAGCTTGGTTTAAATATTGGACTGAACTTACCTTACCAAATTTCGAATATATTTTGCAAAGTTGGGATACGGCTTTAGTGGGTAAACGACCTGGGGAAAAATCAAAAGATATTTGTTATAGCGCGTGTAGTACGTGGGGTATTTTTAAAGATGCGCATGGGGCCAATAATCTTATGCTTTTATCTCTTTATAAAGGTCAAATAGAGTATCCAGAACTAAGAGAGATGGCATTACGATTGGCTCATAATTATTGGGATACAGATCTTGATAATCCACTTAATTATGCTGATAAAACTTATGCCGTCGATCGTATCCTTATTGAATCTAAAGTGAGTGGATATTCTTTGTCACAAGAACTTTCCCGCACAAACCTTCCTATTACACGTTTTAATCCCAGTCGTTATGGTGACAAATTGGCACGAGCACGCCGAGTTAGTCCTGTTTTAGAAAATGGTCTTGTTTGGTTAATGAATGACCCTAACTCAAGTATAGTTGGAGAATATGGTAGGGTTTTTTTAAATGATTGTGAGTTATTTCCAAACGCACAAAGTAATGATACAGTAGATACAATGTCTCAAGCTTTTATTTACTTAAGGGATCTTGGTGAAATATTTAATACAGGGGATTACATTCCCGAACCGCAACCGCAAAAATTTAAGGGATAAAAGGAATAATAAACTATGCGATCGAATCAAGAACACGAAGTTAATGAAAATGCTGCGTTTTCTCCGGATATTCCTGAAGATCTTGTCCAGCACGGTTTTACAGCTCCTTCTTTCAATGATAATGAAAATACCCCTGAACAGATTCCTGAAGAAGGCTATGTAAAAGAAGATGGTATTAGGCATTTTCCAGATGGAAGTGCCGCCATTGAAGGTCCAGAACAAGAAAATCCAAAGCCAATAGATGTTGATGAGCATGATCAAAACATAGCTGAATTTTTAGATGAACAAACATTATCTGAAATAGGTAATCAACTTAAAAATGCTATTGAAGACGACAGGCAAAGCCAAGAACAATACTTTCAAAATCTTGCCAATTTAATTGGTTTGTTAGGCATTAAATCAATTGATTCAGCTTTAGAGAATGAAAATGGTGTGCCTAATGTTAATTCATCAGCTTTGTTTGAAACATGGTTACATTATATTGCTACTATTATGGGCGCAATATTCCCATCAAAAGGTCCTGTAGATACTGTAATTTTAGGTGAACAAAACGATCATTTGCAAAATATTGCATATAGAATGACTCAATTTTATACATATTTTTTACAGCAAGTAGATAAAGGATTTGAAAAAGAATTAAAACGTACTGTTGCTTGGTCTGTTTTTGATTCAATTTACAGTAAGGTTTTTATTGATCCAGTATTGGGTCGTCCAACTCATCGAATGATTAAACCTGAAGATTTTATCATTAATCGTGATTTATCTTCTCATCTTTCAGCTACGCGTAAAACTCAAATTCATCGTATGGATAAGCGAGAATTTGATTTAAGAAAGATGCTTAAGGAATATCGTGAAACCGATATTATGCCAACATACTTAGATAGTAGTGGCGACAATGTTATTCAACAAGAATTAGATGAAATTAGCGGATTTGAGAGGCTTGGAGGAAAAAGTAGTACTGCGCCTGATCAATTCGAAATTTATGAATCCCATGTGGATTATAGAATATCCAAGGACCCTGCAGCTCGTGATTTTGATATTCCTTTGCCCTATATCATTACGCTTGATGCAAGTTCAGCAAAAATATTGCGTATTCAACGTAATTGGAAGAAAGGCGACTTTCTAAAGAAAAACCGTGAATATTTTGTTAACTGGTCTTTAATGCCATCTTTGGATGGGGAAGGATATGGTCTTAGCCAATATGCTGCTCAATCAGCACAAGCTGCGACAACCATTTTACGTCTACTTATTGAAGCCGGTATGTATTCTAATTTTCCTGGTGGTGTATATCAAGCAGGATTGCGTTTAGAAAATAATACATTACGTCCAGCTCCTGGTGAATTTTTGCCTATCCAAACGGGTGGTACACCAATTTCACAAGCGATTGAAGAGTTTCCCTATAAAGAACCTAGTCAGGCATTAAATGATTTAAAGAATCAACTTGAAGATAATATACGTAAACCTTCAGCGATTATGAATGATGCTATAACGGAAATGGCGCCTCGCGCACCAGCGGCATCTGTGCTTGCAATGCTTGAAAATCTGCATAAAGTTCCTAACTTTGTCATACAGGGATATCACAAATCATTTGAATGCATGTTGGGATTATTTAAAGAACGATTTGCTGAATGGTTACCAGAAGGTCAACCTTATCCTTTTCTAGTTCCGGGTGGTAAGCATGTTATTATGCGTTCTGACTTTGAAGCTGATATTCAAGTTATTCCTTCGTCTGATCCGTCATTACAAAACTCTATGTTTCGCTTTATGCGTGCAGAAATTATTCTAAACAATGCACGTCAAGATCCCAATATACATGATATGCGTTATGCTAACCAATTCTTTTATAAGAATTTAGGTTTAAGTGCTGAAGAGATACATAAAATTCTTTTGCCTAAAGAAGAAGAAGAGGAACCCCCATTACCACTTGATCCGATTACAGAAAATCAAAATTTGTTAACAAGCATTGGAGTGGCTGCGGGTATTGATCAAGATCATGATGCTCATATTATGGTGCATAGTACGTTGTACAAAAACCCAACTGCCAGTCAAGATGAAGAAATTATGTCCGCTATTAAAGCGCATATTATGGATCACGAAGCGAAGAAGTTATTGATACAATTCCAAGCACAATCAGGACAACAAATGCCTGAAGATACATCTCAAATTTCAATGGAGATGCAAAATCAGATAGCTGTAGTTGCAGCACAAATGGCTCAACAACAACAGCAACAACAGCAACAAGAAACGCCACCAGATCCTGCTTTGATTACAGCTCAAGCAAGTCTTACAGAAGCTCAAATATATGGTGAAGAAGTTAGAGTAAGTGAACATAAAGCTAATCTTGAAGCAGAAAATCAAAAATTAAAATTAATGTTAGACAAAGAACGTTTAAACTTTGAACAATACAAATACGATAAAGATTATGCGCTTAAAGAAATAGAAACGGGCGTTAAAGTTGAAAGTGCTGATACTCAACGCATTACAGCTGATGCAAAACAACAGTTAGATGAAACAAAGGTTGCTGCTGATATCCTTACAAAAAGCCAACAGTTAACTAATCATGTTATTGAATCGCATGCAAAACATATAGATAAAACGCACAATATTGATTAACAATATAACTTAGCTATTTAATATTTATCTATAATTTATTATACTGTAATGGTCGCGACTATTATTATTAATAATAACTTATAAGGATAAAAAAATGGATCATGGAGAACACTGCAATTACCGCAGTACACTTGCTTCGAAGTTAGGACTTCGCGGTGGTGGTGAAAAAGAACGCTCAACTATGCCTATTAAAAGAGCATCTGGTGGAAGCATACCTAAATTAGCAAGGGGCGAAGCATTTAGAAATTTAGGCAAAGCAATAAAGCATGGTGTAGTACGTGCGGCTAATAAAGTAGCTTCAGGTGCAAAAAACTTTGCGCGCAAAGAAAAAGAAGGCTTTGAGGAAATTGGTCGTAAGATTAATAGAAATGTAGTTAGACCATCAGAGCATGGATTTAATAAGTATATTGAAAATCCTGTCCGTAAAGCCGCAGCAACAGCTAAAAACATGTCTAGAGAAATTAGCCATGATATTAATAAAAATGCCATTAAACCTGCTAGACGTTATTTAGATGAATCTATGCATAAAGACGATAATGGCATGAAGCGCGGTGGTTGTAAGAAATATGCTAATGGAGGGATGCCACGTCCAATGTATCCCGCTGTGATGCCTCCTCAAGGACAACAGGGTCGCAGAATGCCCCCTAATGCTCAATCATATGCTCCACAACAGCCAATGCCAATGAAACGCGGTGGTAAGACACGTCACTATGAAGATGGTGGTGAAGCTATGGCAATGGGTGGTCTGAAGTTAGGACTCGGCACACGTGATAAAAGCAATTTTCAAACGCGTCATAATTTTCAAAATGATGGTCGTATGTTAGCTGGGAAAAAAGAAACATCTCAATACGGAGCTAAAGAAATAGGAGAAAGAAAAGAAAAAGGTCTTCCAACTATGGCAGCTGGTGGTATTGGCAAAATGCGTCATGAAGCAATGCCAAAAACTGGTGGTTCAGTTAATTCTCCAATGCGTAATCGCAAAGATTACATGTAAAAGTTGTCCAAAGAAGGTGGGTCTTTGGACTTTTTATTTTCCCATATAAATAAATTTAAGTATAGACAAGTAATTATTTACTATTTAATCTAATAAACATAATGTTAATTTTATTATGGTGGGATTAAATGGACTCTAAAGAATTTGTTGAATATTTAAAAACAACGCTACAAAATCATGTAAAAACTTGGGAAAACTCAATACTAAGCGGCAGTCTTTCCCCTAATATTGCTTATGATAAAGCTGTCGGAATTCTCGAACAAACTAAAGGCATTCTAAATAGCTTAGATAATCTACATTCTGCATTTTTAAACAAACAAAATTCTTACAATCAAAATTCTTTTCCTGAATCAAATTCTTTATCTGGATCTGGAGATGCTGCATGAGTGAAATAAGTTTTTGTCGTAAAGAACTTGAAATAGAACCAGATGTAAAAGCATATCGTGTTCTTATTCGTGGTCCTAAATTACGTAAAAATGATTCTGGATTCGTTATTCCTGAATCTGTATCTGAACGTGAAATTTCACAATTTAATGTAGGTCTTGTTGTTAAAATTGGTCCGTTAGCATTTCAAGGAAGTGAAATAGCAAAAAACTATGAAGTAAAAGAAGGTGATTGGGTTTGGTATTCCAAATACGAACGTGAAGATTTATATCATCCAACCCTAAAATGCTATCACATCAATGATGATCGTATTTTAAGCAGGGTCTTGCCTGAAGATTTAGATTTTATTCTAAATAAGGGAAGAGCAGGTAAATATGAATGAGGAATTAATCCAACATGGATTTACCGTAGAAGATACATCAGATAATCAAGAAAATTTAGACATTGTTATTGAAGAAGAACCTTCTAAAGAACAATCTGAAAAAGTTGAAAAAAAAGAAATTTCCCAACAGACAGAACAACCCCAAGAAGATTTAACTTTTAGAGAACGTCAAGAACAACAACGTCATAAAAATAAAAATCCGTTTAGAGAACGTATTGGTGTTTTAACTCATGCTAATAAGACATTACAACATCAGTTAGCTGAAAAAGAACGGTTACTTGCTCAACGAGAATATGAATTACGTAATCGAGAATTAAGTAACGAAAAACTACATACTTCTAGTCTTCAAGCGGAAGAACAAACCATTGTTCATCGTTTAAAGACAGCTAAAGAAGAAGGCGACATTGATACAGAAATAAAACTTCAACAAGATTTAGCACGTGTCAAAAGCGAGCAAATGGCTGTGGATGTTATGAAACTGACAAAGAATCAAAATTCTTTGTATCAACCTCCTGCTTATGATCCACCAACAGAAGATTATGCATCTGATGATACGACATTTTATCCAGAACAAAATCAACCAATGGATTCTTATCAAGAACCATTGGATGTTCCAGATGAATATTTAAATTTTATGGAAAGAAACCCGTGGATTAATCAAAATTCTGGAGAATTTTCTCCTGAATTAGCACAAGAAGCTAATGAAATAGCAGCTGATCTCAATAAGCGTCTTAAATTTAATAATCAATCACATTTGATAGCTAGTGATGCTTACTACAGTTCCATTGAAAAAATTATGAACGAAAAATATGGTTTATCACAAACACAAGAGGAACCCCAAGTGTCACAAAAATCTCAAGTAAATCGCCCGGCTTATGCACCTGTATCAGGTGTTTCGCGTGCTGGTGCATCTATGGCTGATCAATATGCACATACCAATGCTCAAAATCGCCCGGTGATATCTTTAACGCCAGAAGAGTATCGTATTGCACGTAATTTGCAAGTACCACATCCAACCCAAGCGGGAAAATATCTTTCAAGTGATGAGGCTGTTCGTGAATATGCTAAAAACAAAACATTTTATGCAAAACAAGCCCATGATCCTAAATACAGAATTACAATGTAGGAATGAATATGACAGTTAAAGACACTCAATTACCTCAAGAAGAATTAGAAAACAAAGCATTTGAATCAATCACTTTTGAAAAACCAAAAGAAAAACGTAAGGGAACTCAACGATTCCATGAAAGAGATTTAGAAGGACGCCCTTCTATTAGTTTTCATACAGGAAGTCGTTTTAACGTGCCGCAAGAGGTGATGGATGCAGATCCAGAGCATCAGTATGCCTTTATCCCTTATGTTCAAGGTGGCGAGCCTTGCCAAGATGTTATTGATGAAGCAACAGAACGAGGATATTGGCCTGTAAGTAAGACTGAACACCCAAAATTAGCACAACGTTATGTAAATGATTTATACGCTACAAGCAATAAAGGCGATGATTACGTTAAAAGAGGTGGTCAAATTATGATGCGACGTCCAAAAGAACTACATGAAGCTGAAAATTCTGAATTTTTAAGAATTAATCAACGAAATGAACAACTTTCAAAATCAATGGTTTTGTTTGAACAACAACGACACGGTCCATTGCAACAATTTTGGCGTCAAGGACAATAATTTATATATTGACAAGTAAAAAACTGAAGTTCTACAATAAATATAAATAATATAGTATAATAATACTTAGTATTTAAATAATTTTGAGTATGGTTATTTAAATATCCTGGTTCAAACCTTGTATCTTTATTCATACTCTCCAATCTGTCTTGGGATATACAGATTGAAGCGCCCTAGAGCGACCTGATCCTTTAAAAAATTTAGTTCAATTTTATTTTTTGGAGAAAAATGTATGTCTTATGGACAAAATGCTCCATGGGGTTTGCAGGCGATCAGAACGCAAGTTGACGCTTCATGGAATGGCAAGACTTCAACGTACTTAATCGCTTCTGGATATGCGCAAAACATTTTCAAAGGCGACCTTGTATATATTAATGCTGCTGGATACATCCAGAACTATAACAACGTTACACAAACTGCAGGAAACACAAAG
>TARA_R110000868_G_scaffold36635_1_pt1 | contig 12642 bp, 9 predicted proteins | sample TARA_R110000868 | Tara Oceans TARA_R110000868 (sample SAMEA4397489) | marine metagenome | biome: Polar Biome; feature: [SRF] surface water layer (ENVO:00010504); material: water (ENVO:00002006), including particulate matter (ENVO:01000060) such as... | depth 5 m | reverse complement strand
GGTGCGTGAATCGCTGCGCGAACGCCGCATCTGGGGCAATGTCGCGCCGCACATGGTCCACCCGCTGCCTTTCGTGCTGCCGACCTACGGGCGCGGCATGAAAAGCGGTCTGATCCTCGCCATCGGTCTGCTGTTCTACGATCTGCTGTCCTATGACCGCAATTTCGTCTCCGACGACGACAAGAAAATTCCGGGCTACCGCACGATCTCACGCGACGAAGCCTTGAAGCTCATGCCGAGCCTCAAAGCCGAAGGCCTGACCGGCGCGAAGGTTTACTACGACTGCCAGATGTTCGCGCCCGAACGTCTCTGCGTCGAATGTATCGAAGGCGCCGACGAATATGGTGCCGATGTCGCCAATTACGCCGAAGTGACGGACTTCACGAAAGACGGTTCGCGCATCACCGGCGTCACCGTCAAAGACTGCCTGACCGGCGAAATGCACACGATCCGCGGCAAGGTCACGATCAATGCTGCAGGCCCTTGGGCGGCGGACCTGATGAAGATCGGCGAAGGCGGCAAGGCATCGCGCGGTCTCATCCGCTCCAAAGGCATTCACATCATCACGCGCGAACTGTCGGGCAAAAACGCACTCGCCATCCAGTCCGACATCGGCGGGCACTTTTTCGTGATCCCGTGGCGCGGCCACACGATCATCGGCACAACGGATGCCGTGTTTAAAGACGAACCGGATCGCGTCGGCGTCACCGAGGACGATATCCGCGATTTCCTCTCCGTCATCAATGACGGCTTGCCGGGTCTGCATCTGAAGCGCGAAGACGTGCTGCATTTCTATGTCGGCATCCGCCCGCTGATCGACAATGAGCCCGACGCGACAGGCCCCAAAGACAGCTACAAGGCAAGCCGCGAAGCCGAAGTCTGCGACCACAAACGCTTAAGCGGCATCGACGGTTTCATCTCCGCGCTCGGTGGCAAATGGACCACCTCGCGCCACCTTGCTGAACTGATCGTGGACATGGCCGCGCAAAAGCTTGGCCACAAGGTCAAATGCGAAACCCATTGCACGCCGGTTTACGGCGGCGAAATCGGACGGCTTAAAAGCTTCATCACGCGGGCGCAAAAACAACACAGCCATCTGGCCGAAGATGTGGTTGAGAACCTTGTCCATTTCTATGGCAGCCGCATCGACGAAGTGCTGGCAACCGCAGACGAAAATCAAGGCGAACGCACAGACCTGCTGCGCCGCCTCGCGCCCGAAAGCCCCGTCATCGGCGTCCAGATCGTCCACGCCATCCGCCACGAAATGGCGCAGCACATGGACGACATTGTTTTCCGCCGCACGGGCCTTGGCACATTGGGCCACCCCGGCGTTGCCATGCTGAACCGCGTCGCTGAATTGATGGCGCGCGAACTCAACTGGGACGACACGCAAATGGCAACCGAACTCGCCGCCACCAACCGGCTCTTTGAAACCCAGCCGCGCCAGATCGAAGGCGACATGCAGGGCGCGAGCATGGCCGAGGCGTCACGCGGATGAGCCAGACACAGCCCATGCTGACGCCTCACGTCGCCGCCATCGTCAATCCGCGCTCCGGCGGCGGACGCACGGGTCGCGGCTGGCGTCTCATCAACGCCGCGCTCGAAGCAGAGCTTGGGCCGGTGCGCGCAAGCTTCACCACCTCGCCCTCGACACCTCGCTATTTGCCTGCTGCCGAACTCACCCGCGCCGCCCTCAAATCCGGCGCACAGCTCGTCATCGCGGTCGGCGGCGACGGCACCATCAATGAAGTCGTGAACGGCTTTTTTGAAAATGGCGCGGCGATCAACCCTGACGCCCATCTCGCTATTCTCAACACGGGCACCGGCGGCGACTTCCGCAAGACCTTTGATTTTCCAGACGAGCTTGAAGCCTGCGCCAAGCGCATCGGCGCGGGCGCTACCCGCGTCATCGACCTTGGCCGCTTGAGCTTCACCAGCGAAGACGGTAACGAGGACACACGCTACTTCAACAACATTGCGAGCTTCGGTCTGTCGGGCGAAGTGGTCCGCGCTGTCAATCGCGCCAGCCTGTCCAAAATCTTCGGCGGCGCTTTTGCTTTTTTCTGGTCCACGCTCAAAGCCTCGTTCCTCTACAAGACCAAGCCTGTGCGTATCGTCACGGATGCGGGCTTTGATGAGACATTGAACGTCGGCATGTGCGCCATCGCCAATGGCCGCTTCTTCGGTGGCGGCATGATGATTGCGCCAGCGGCAGAACCTGATGACGGATTGTTCGACATCACCATCATGCGCGACACAACCTTTGGCGACATGCTGTCCGGCGGCGGCTCGCTGCGCGACGGCACTCATATTCAAAATCCAAAAGTCACAACATTGCGCTGCCGCTCATTGACCGCCACGCCTGTTGGTCCCGACCCCGTATTGCTTGATGTAGACGGCGAGGCACCGGGCCGGTTGCCCGCCCGTTACGACATTCTCCCCGCCGCCATCACCCTGCGCTGCTAGACCCCAAAAACAAGAGGCCAAAGCCCATCATGACTATTGAACGCAAGTCACTCCGCTGGAACGGCTGGGGCCCTGTCAATCAACCCATTATGATTCCCGACGGCGCGCCGCAATGGACATGGATGGCGGAAGCGCTGGGCATGGCAAGCCTGCCCGCGACCAAAGCCAAACCGCTCGATGAAATTACCATGGCCCCGAGCCGCCTGAACGATGATCTCATCTCGCGCCTCAGTGCCATTGTCGGCGGCCCACAAGTCATGCTCGACAATTACGAGCGCGCCTTCCATGCGCGCGGCAAGTCCTATCACGATCTTTTGTATGTTCGCGCAGGCAAGCTCGACATGGCGCCCGACGCCGTTGTCTATCCCCGCAACGCCGACGAAGTGCTGGCGCTTGTGAAACTCGCGAGCGACGAAGACATCACGCTCATCCCTTTCGGCGGCGGCTCTTCCGTCGTCGGCGGCACCAATGCGATGGCGAAATCGCTGGGCGGCATGGTCATCACGCTCGACACGACCTTGATGACGCGCATCATCCAGATCGACAAGATCGCCATGACAGCGACCATCGAAGCAGGCATCTATGGTCCGGCGCTTGAAGCCGCCTTGCAAAAGCACGGCGTCACACTGGCGCATTACCCGCAGAGCTTTCAGTTCTCGACGCTCGGCGGCTGGATCGCCGCGCGCGGTGCGGGCCAGCAATCCAACCGCTATGGCAAAGCCGAGAAGTGGCTGGTCTCCGCCAAGCTCGCGACGCCCAAAGGCATGTGGACGACCGAGAGCACACCGGCATCCGCCGCCGGTCCCAATCTCAATCAGCTTGTCGCGGGGTCGGAAGGCACACTCGGCGTCATCTGCGAAGCGACTATCAAAATTCACGACATACCGGCACGCAAAGATTATCGCGGCTATCTCTTCAAGGATTTCAAATCCGGCGTCGAAGCCGCCCGCCGCATCAACCACGCGGAAATTCCCGTCGCCATGGTCCGCTTGTCGGACGCTGCCGAAACTTATTTCTTTCAAGCCTTCTCCGCGACCAGTTCGCAGACGAGCCTCAAAGCAAAACTCCAGCGCGCCTATCTCCGTTTCCGTGGCTTCAGCGATACACCCTGCCTCATGCTCATCGGCCACGAAGGCGACGACGATACGGTCGCCTGGGCGCAATCACGCACGCAGGCGATCACCACAGGCCTCGGCGCGATGAAGCTCGGCACGAGCGCGGGCGAACGCTGGTATCACGGCCGCTTCGGTTCGCCCTATTCGCGTGACCCGATGATGGACCACGGCATCGGCATCGACACGCTGGAAACATCAACCCGCTGGTCGAACATCGAAAACCTGCGTGAAAAAACCGTCGCCGCCATCGAAGGCGCGATTGCCGCCAACACGCCAACGCAAAACGGACGCGGCATCGTCATGGCCCATGTGAGCCATTCCTATCCCGACGGCGCGAGCCTCTATTTCACTTTCGTCTTCCCCCGCCAGCTCGACCGCGAGACCGAGCAATGGCAAGCCATCAAACGCGCCGCCTCTGATGCGCTGCTGGAAAACAAAGGCACCATCAGCCACCACCACGGCGTCGGCGTCGATCACGCCCCTTGGGTGCGCGAGGAAAAAGGCGAAATCGGTTACGCGCTGCTGAAAAAGATCAAAGCCGAGATGGACCCCAACGGCGTGATGAACCCGGGGAAGTTGCTGAGCTGAAATTGCCTAAATAAATGCTGTCGTCCCGGGACTTGATCCCGGGACCCATCTCACATCACACACTGCTGAAACATGGACCCCGTGGTCAAGCCACGGGGCGACACTGAATATGTGGAAATGCAATTCGCAATGACGGAGGCAACTATTCCCCGTTCACAACCTTGCGCAATTCCGCCTTGGCAATCTTCTCCAAAGTCGAGCGCGGCAGTTCCGCCACGATCCGCACATCGCGCGGCACTTTGAAATCGGCGAGCCCCTTGCGGCACGCCGCCATCACCTGATCTTTAAGATCAGCAGGGGCCGCCGCCTCGCCGCCCGGCACCAGCAGGAACACGACGGGCACTTCGTCCAGCATCTTGTCCTTGCGCGCAACCACCGCACATTCCTGAATGCCCGCCACCGTCATCACGACGCGCTCGATCTCGGACGCGGCCACATTCTCGCCGCCCACTTTCAGCATGTCCTTGTCGCGGTCGGCAAAACGGATATAGCCGTCTTCAAGCAATTGCACGCGGTCGCCGGTGATGAAGAAGCCATTCGCGTCATAGCTCTCTTCGGTAGCCGTCGGATTGTTCAGATATTCCTTGAACAGCGACAGACCCGGAATGCCGCGAATGAGCAAACCGCCCACCTCGCCCACTTTCGTCGGCGTGCCATCATCGTTCACAATCGCGATTTCATAAACCGCCGCAGGCTTGCCGATGGACATCGGCGGCGCGGGCATCGTGGCGTCGGAAATAATCCCGTGCGTGATCGTCTCCGTCATGCCCCACCAGCCAATGGTCCGCACACGAAAATGCGCGTCCGTCGGCAGCGACGCAACGCCATTGCCCCAAAGGCGATATTGATGCGTCTCCGGCACCGGATGTTCGGCGAGCGCCCGCAAACAAAACGGCACCATCGAAGTCCATGTGCAGCGATGCTTGAGCGACACCGGCCAGAAGCGCGAGGCGGAGAAACGCGGTTGCACCACCATCGTGCCACCCGCCCACAAGGTCGAGAGCACAGAGTAAGACTGCGCATTGGTGTGGAACAATGGCAGATAAATCAGATGCACATCATCGGCGGTCAGCGTCTCATGCGTCGCACAAAGTTTGCCGCCCCACAGCGCATTGGCATGGGTCCAGACAACGCCCTTGGGCCGCGATGTGGTACCGGACGTATATTGCACACCGATATTGAGATCGGGATCAGCCGCGCGCAACGGCGCATCCTTCGCGTCCCCATAAAGCGCCGCGAAAGGTTCCGCGCCTTTCGGCAAAGCGTCCACCGCCGCCGCGCCATTGTCGGTCGCCGTCACGCAAAGCCATTTAATCTTCGTGCAGCTTGCCGCCACGAGCGCGGCCAGCTTCGGCTGCGTGATCGCACCGACCACTTCGGCGTGATCTGAAAAATACGTGAGTTCATCGGCGACCGACCGCGCATTGGTGGTGACGGCCACCGCGCCCAGCCGCGCACAGGCATACCAGGCGATGATCGTCTCGGGGCAATTGTCGAGATGGATCAGCACGCGCTCGCCAAGCTTGACACCGCGCGCTTTGAGACCGGCGGCGACACGCGCCGTCGCCTCTTCAAACTTCGCGTATGTCCATGTCTCGCCCGCGCCCTCAAAAGGCTCCCAGATCATAAACGGATGATCACCGCGCGTTGTCGCATGGGTATGCAGCAAATGCGGAATGTCGAAAGCGGAAAACGGATGAACCGATGGATTAACGAGCGCAGGTCTCATGCCAGGGATTCTTTCAAAGCTTTTGCCGCCGCCTTCACCGCGTCGCGCGCCACATCGAACGCGCCTTGCAAATTAAAGAACCCGTGGATCATGCCGTCGTAATTCACATGCACGGTGTCAACGCCCGCCGCCTTCATCGCTTCGGCGTAAGCGCGGCCTTCGTCGCGCAGCGGGTCAAAGCCCGCCGTGATGACATAGGCTTTCGGCAATCCGGCAAGCGAGGCGGCTTTCAAAGGCGCGATGCGCGGATCATTACGGTCGGCATCTTTCAGATAATGATCGAAGAACCAGATCATACCGTCGCGTTCGAGAAAATAGCCTGCCGCATTCGCCGTGTAAGAGCCCGTGTCCACATTCGTGTCGGTGACGGGATAGATCAGCAATTGGAATGTGATTTGCGGACCCTTTTCGGCCTTGGCGATTTGCGCCACGACAGCGGCGAGATTGCCACCCGCGCTGTCGCCCGCCACCGCGATACGCGTCACGTCCATGCCAAGCGGGCCGCCATTGGCCTCGACCCATTTAACCGCCGCGTAGCAATCATCGACGGCGGCAGGAAACACGTGCTCCGGCGCGAGACGATAATCGACCGCGACGACCATCACACCGGCTTCGTTAGAGAGCGTCCGGCACAGCGCATCATGCGTGTCCAGATCGCCGATCACCCAGCCGCCGCCGTGGAAATAAACCAGCACCGGCAGCGCGCCGCTGCCCGCCGCCACAGGCGTGTAAATGCGCAACGGAATGTCGCCGCCCGCACCCTCAATCGACCGGTCCTCAACCTTGCCGATCGGCACACCCTGCAAGTCCAGTGTCGCCGCAATGCCGCGATACATTTCGCGACCGTCCTTCACCGGCAGATCAATAATGCGCGGTGCGGGATTGGCCGCCATACCGTCGAGCAATGCCTTCACTTGCGGGTCTAGTGCCATCGTCGCTGTCTCCCTGAATTTCTTTTTGCTTGGGAGAAGTTTTACCGCTGACACCGCGCAACGCAATGGCGCAAATGACAAACGCCCCGCCGGATCTCTGTCCTGCGGGGCGTTTGATGCATCAATTGACGTTGCGTCAGATTATGACTTTAGTGCAGTCACCTTTAGTGCAAGGCGTGTCCCGCCATGCTGCGACGGCCTTCGACCATATCGAGTACCACACAGCGAAGCGACCGCCAGGCGTCGGCGCGCAGCTCCTCGCCGATCATTTCGAGTTCGCTAACTGCCGTATCGGCATATTGGATCGCTTTGCGGCCATGCGTATCAACCATGTAAGCAGCGAGCAGATTGAGTTCGTTCTCGGTCATCATGTGCGATGAAGTCTCCGGCCAGAATGGGTCTGACGAGAGCATCGCAATCCCCGTGCCAGCCCGAAGCCGGACCGCACGCGCGCAATATCAACGACTTAGCACCTATGTCGCCGTAACCCGCCGCCCGCAGGCGGCAAAGCTTGCCCGGTGCCCTGAAATCCTTACCGAGTGGTTTCAGCCGTTAACGCGAGGCCCCCTCACCACGGCTCATTATGCGTGCGCACATCAACCTCGAAGCTCCATGCCGCGCGCCTCTGCCCGTGCAGCATCATGTAAATCTCCGCAATGCCGCCGATGTCGATGAGGCGACCCTCTTTGCCCCGCGCAGCGGCGTATTCCGGCACAAGCGTTTTCAGCTTCTCGCCCTCAATGCCACCGTCGATCACGACATGGCCGACGTGAATACCCTTCGGTCCCAATTCCTTCGCCGCGCTTTGTGCGAGGTTCCGCAATGCACCTTTGGCCGACGAGAAAGCGGCAAAGCCCGCGCGTCCGCGCATGCTCGACGACGCGCCGGTGAACAACAGCGAGCCTTCACCGCGCGGCAACATATGCACCGCCGCCTCGCGCGCAAAAAGAAACGCGCCATAAGCACAGACGCGCCAGCACCGCTCGAAATAGTCCGCCTTCATGCCCTCGACGCCGCCCGGCATGTTGTTGCCCGCGTTGTAAATCGCAAGCGCCACCGGCCCCGTCGCTTCCGCCGCTTTGAAAAGCGCGACGACAGAGGCTTCATCCGTCGCATCGCATTCAACGGGCGTCGCCTGCCCGCCGCTGGCGCGAATGGCATCCGCCACCGACGCGACCTTGGCGAGCGTCCGCCCCGCAACGATGACATGCAGGCCCAAAGCGCCTGCCTGGCTCGCCAGATGCGCGCCCAGCCCGTCATGCGGTCCGACGCCCAAAATGATCGCGGTTTTATGGGTCATGGTTCAGCCCTCCTTGAATGATGACAGAGAGCATATGGGTTGGTTCCTAAAAAGAACCAACTATTTTTTAAACCTCAGCCGGAAAACCCGCCGCCCGCCAGAAAATCAAGCTCGGCAGGCGTCGAGACCCGTCCCAGCACCTCATTGCGATGCGGAAACCGCCCGAAGCGTTTGATGATATCGGCGTGTTCCTCCGCCGATTTCGTCACTTCGGGCTGACCGAGACCGGCAAAAAGCGGCAAGCCTTCTTCGTGGTCGGCGAGCCGTTCGGAATGCATCAGCGGCATGTAGATCCAGTTGCGCACGGTGACGGGCAACTCGACGTCATGCCGCCGCTTGATCGCTTCGCGCATCACGGCATAGGCCTTCGCGTCCTGCGCCCAAGCGCGATGATCATGGCGATAGAGATTGCGTGAGAACTGGTCGAGCACGATGACAAGCGCCAGCGATCCTTCCGGCGCGTTTCCCCACTCATCAAGCCTGCCCGCAATGGCGTCCTCCAGCGTCGCGCCGAAGCGCCGCGCGATATCATCGTCAAACGCGTCCGATTTTTTCCACCACTTCTCCCATCCGGCGGCAAACCAGAAATCAAGCACATCGCGGGGGCGCACATTACTCATCGGCGGATCAAACCACGATCACATCAGCAGGCGGTGTCTCTTCATATAGACGCGCCACCAGAGGCGCGCGGCGCTCCAGCGTCGCACGCTGATTGACATAGCCCTTGTCGGTCATTTCATGCCCGTCAATCGACGGCGGCTCAGTCATCAAAATGACCCGCGCAATGCGCGACGACGAACCGCCACCGGCTTTGTTATGCACCGCCAGATGTTCGCGCAAATGCGCCACGACTTTCGGATGCGCGACAATCTCGTCGGGCGTTGCCGTTTCCGGCAATCCGGCAATGGCGCGCGCGCCTGCGATATTCGGCCAGGCGAGCAACGCGATGAAAGGCTTGTCCAACCCGCAGATCACAGCGTCCGCCAGCAGCGGCGAACAGGCCGCCACTACATCGGCGCGCAATGTGCCTGTTGAAACCCATGTGCCCGACGAGAGCTTAAAATCTTCCGTCACGCGGCCATCGAAGACGAGCCCTTCCTCGGGCTTATCAGGATCAAGGAATTTCGCGGCATCGCCAAGCGAGTAATAACCTTCCTCGTCGAAAGCTTCCGCCGTCTTCTTCGCGTCATTGAGATACCCCGGCGTCACCGTCGGCCCTTTGACGCGCACTTCGAGCTTCGTGCCATTGGGCACAAGCTTCAGCGTGATGCCCGGCAACGGCAGACCGATCAGCCCGACACGCTCCGTGATCCAATGCACCACTGTGATGCCCTGCGTCTCCGTCGCGCCATACATGGTGGTGAGCGGAATCCGGTGACCCGTCTCGGCAATCGCCAGCGCCTGCATCCGGTCGTAAATGTCGCTCGAAAGCGTCGCGCCGCCATAGCCCATATATTCAAGCTTGGCGAAAAACCGCTGCCTCAAAACAGGGTCTTTTTCCATCGCTTCGGCGAGCATGGCAAAAGCCACCGGCGCGGAGCCAAAGACGCGCGGGGATACGTCATAAAGATTCTTGATCGTCTCGCCGAACAATGCCGGCACCGGCTTGCCATTGTCGAGATGCACCGTGCCGCCCGCATTGATATTGCCGTTAAAGGCAATGTTGCCAGCGGAAATATGGTTCCACGGCATCCAGTCGAGGCTTTCGGGCACGTCCTCGGGATCCGCCTCTTCCGTGCGCAAGGCTTCTTGTGCGGCCACCAGCGCCATCATCATGCGATGCGTCTGCAACGCACCCTTGGGCATGCCGGTCGAGCCTGACGTGAAAAGATATTTCGCCACCGTGTCATGGCTGATCGTGTCCATCACGCGCGCGACATCATTGCTCACCGGCGTTTGGATGAGGTCGGCATAAGAAATCGTCTTGCGACCCTCGACCGCGCCGTCGAGCGTCACTACTTCCACATCATCCGGCATCACGGTGGTGATGGCGCGGGCAAACACCGCCGCCTTATCAGCAAAAACCATTTTGGGTTTGGTCAGCGCCACCACATGGCGGAGCTTCGCAAAATCCGCGCTCATCACCGAATAAGGCACCGACACAGGCGCGACAGGCACCGCCGCTTTCATCGCGCCGAGCATCATCACGCCATGCGCAATCGAATTGCTCGAAAGGATCATCAGCGGCGTCGTCTGATCAAGTCCGCGTGCAATCAGCGCCGACGCCACAGCACTCGCCGCGCGGCTTGCTTCGCCATAGGTGATATAGGTCCAGGCGCCCGACGCATCGCGCTCGCCGATAAAATTACGATCGGGATGCAGTGCCGCTTTTTCATCCAGCATATGCACGGTCGAGCGTTTCATCTCGCCCAGCGGATAATCCGACGCCACATAAACCGTGCCGTCATCTTGCCTCGTCACCGTAATCTTCGGCGGCTTCTGCTTCAGCACCTTGAAGGGCGGCAGGCTTGCGGTCTCAACAGCGCGGCTCATGTAGATGTTCCTTACCTAATAGAAAATGTCATCCCGGCCTTGTGCCGGGATCCAGAAGCCCCGCAACGAAAGACCGAAAAATAATCACCAGATCCCCCGATCAAGTCGGGGGATGAGGTTTTGAAAACTAAGTTTTCAAAACCTCAGTTGACCATCCGCTCGCGGCCCGCCCAGAAAGGTGCGCGCAATTCGCGGCGCAAAATCTTCCCCGACGGGTTGCGCGGCAAGGCCTCCACAAAGTCCACAGCCTTAGGCACTTTGAAACCGGCAATGCGCGTCTTGGCGAAAGCAATGATCTCTTCGGCCGTTGCGCTCGCACCGGGTTTCAGCACCACGCAGGCCCGCACCGCTTCGCCCCAGCGTTCGTCCGGCACACCGATCACGGCAGCGTCTGCCACCGCCGGATGCCCGAACAGCGCGTTTTCCACTTCGGCGGGATATACGTTCTCGCCGCCCGACACGATCATGTCTTTCACGCGGTCATGGATATAAACGTAACCGTCGGCATCGAAATAACCCGCATCGCCCGAGGCAAACCAACCGTCCGCATTGATCGATTCCTTCGTCGCTTCCGCCTTGTTCCAATAGGCCTTCATCAGGGTCGGGCCTTTGATCTGGATTTCGCCGACATCGCCTTGCGGCACCACTTTGCCGTTCTCATCCACGATGCGGATTTCCATCCCCGGATTGGCAATGCCGCACGAGCGCAGCTTGCCGAGCTTCGGATCATGCGCATGCGGCGGCAAGTGTGTCGCCGAGCCTGTGGTTTCCGTGAGGCCGTAAAGCTGGATGAAATCGCAGCCGAACGTATCCTGCGCCTGGCGCAACACGTCTTCGGCAATAGGCGACGCGCCGTAAAGAATTTGCCGGATGGATGTGACGTTCGTCGTCTTGATCGCAGGCTGCTGCATCAGGAACAAAATAACGGCAGGCACCATAAAGGCGATGTTGATTTTTTCTTTTTCAATCAAGGTCAGGATCAGCGCCGGATCAACATCCTTGAGGATAATGTTTTTGGTGCCATGCACATTGCCGATGAGCCCGATATTGACGCCTGCGACATGAAACAGCGGCATGCAAACGAGATTGACCTCGCCGAGCTTCCAGTCGGCCCAGCCGGAATCCTCGCTGCCTTCCAGAATGCCGATGTAATTGCGGTTGGTGAGCTGCACACCCTTGGGGTGGCCCGTCGTGCCGCTGGTATAAAGCTGGATCACATCATCATCAATGTCAGCCGCCAGCATCGGGTCTTTCGCGGCAAAGCCATTGCGCCAATCATCAAACGAGGTCCATGTCGGATGGCCGCCGTCGAGCGCGATCACGCGCTTGACGCTCGGGCACTGGGCGAGCACGCCTTCGACAATGGCGTAAAATTCCGCGCCGACAAAAAGCATCTCGGTTTTCGCATCATTCAGCACATAGGCCACTTCAGGCGGTGCGAGCCGCCAGTTGACGCCGACAACCACAGACTTGGCTTTGAACGCGCCATAGAGCATTTCAAAATAGCGGTCCGAACCCTTGCCGATGAAGCCGATGCGCGCATCGGGCTTCAGCCCTTCCCCCATCAACCCCTGCGCCACCTGACTAGCGCGCTTGTCGAGTTCGCCGTAAGTCGTCGAGCGGCCCTCAAACACCTGCGCCACCGCGCTGCCATTGACGCGGGCGTGATAGCGCGTGATGTCGGCCACAGAATGAATGTGCTCGCGTGCGAACATAATGGTCCCTCCCCGGGGGTGCTGGTGCGTGGCGGTCTGGCGACGTTTTCCGTCTTTTCTCAGGCCTTGCCCTCTCCTCAAAAGGTGAGTGTAGCCACGATTTGAGCCGGAGCAAGGCTCGACAGGACCCGCGCCGCCGCTAGACTGTCGGCAACAAGAAAACGCTCCGTCAACCGGCAGCGACACAAAACATAAGGGGAGACACGAATATGGCCCGCATACCCTATTTCGATCCGGCCAACGCCACAGGCCGCGCCGCCGAAGCCTATAAAAAGCTGCCCAAGCTCAACATCTTCAAAATGCT
>TARA_R110000868_G_scaffold68655_3_pt1 | contig 12648 bp, 5 predicted proteins | sample TARA_R110000868 | Tara Oceans TARA_R110000868 (sample SAMEA4397489) | marine metagenome | biome: Polar Biome; feature: [SRF] surface water layer (ENVO:00010504); material: water (ENVO:00002006), including particulate matter (ENVO:01000060) such as... | depth 5 m | reverse complement strand
CACCTTCCGCATGGGATAAGGTTAAAGACTTCTTCAAGGAAGGCTTAGGCACTGTCCTAGACAAGGGTGCTCTCTCTGAAGCTGCCACTCTTTACCTTGGATCACGAGCACTTGGCTATGATCATGAAGGCTCACTGAACTTTGTAACTAAAAGATACGGTAAGGGCATTGAAGATAAGCTAGCTATTGCTAACAAAGCAGTTGGCACATATACCCCTGAGAGTATTACTAAGTATAAAGACACTGGTAACCTTAACGATCTTGCGCTTATAAAGACACTGACTGATACGAATGAAACTGAGTACTGGACTGATCCTAAGACTGGTGCTGAAATCACTCTTCGTGTATCTAAGGATGAGAAGGATAGAAAGGTTCTTATTGGCCCTGATGATAAGCCTGTTGATACTAAGAAACTCCTTAAAGCGAGTGAGTATAAATCAAGGGATGAGTATAATCAGAAAAAGATTAAAAGTATTATGGAGTCCAAGCTACGTAAGTTTGAGTTAGATAATGATCTGGCAAAGGGCGAGGGTGAGGCTGTTATGAGTATCCCGGCAGTTACTGAAGCAATGTCTATGTATGCAATTCAAAACAACTTCAACACTGCTAAGGTGAATCAACTTTCTGATTATGTGTTTAACTCATTAGTAGAGGCAAGGAAGAATCCTAAAAGTAAAGAGATGTTTGACATGGACTTAACTAAGTTAGCTTTACAACAAGGGATATCTAGGAGCATTGAGCCTAACATGTTTGAGAAATCAAAAGGCAAGTACACTGATCCTATTGTCACAGGTGAAGTTTTATCTTTAATGAAAGGACTCCCTAAAGAGCCTGTGCCACAAGCACAGATGTTGAAAATGATGTACAACTATGGATACATGTCCCGTCCACTTGAAGAGCGTAAGCTGTTTGAACAAAAAGCTAGTGATGATGGTTCTGGTTTCTTAGAGTATCTTAAGAATAAAGGCTATGAGGCTGATGGAAGTAAATGGATTCCTAAGTGGCAAGAGTTTAACGCACAATAAACAAATTGAGGTACAAGTATGGACTTAAGTAAACTGCTTGATACTCCTTCTGCAATAACCACTGGGGTTGATCCCTCGGTGGTTAGTGCATCTGAACTACCAGAGAACCTACAAGGTTTATCACAAGTTACTAAACTGTTTGATGCTGATACAGTTGAAGGATCTGATGGTGAGCGTTATAGGATTCAAGGGTTCGATGCACCTGAAGTGAGTAAGATGTTTAGAGATAATGAAACAGGAGGGGCTACATACAAACCGGGAACCGCAGGAGGTACTGGGTCACTAAAGGCCTTTAATAAATTCATGCAAGAGAATGGCCCCTTCTATATCCAAGACATGGGTGTTGATGCGGCATTTGGCCGTAAGACAGGAAGGTTAATAGACTCTCAAGGTAGAGATGTTGGTGAGCAAATGATGATAGCTGGTGCTGTTAAGCCTGTTGAAGGTGTTACAGCAGACCAACTAGAGTCTGTAGCGTTTGGTAAGTTCATCAAGTCTTCAGGGTACTCTGACCCTAACCAAGAGAAGTACGATGCTCTTGCATCAGATATAAATCAAGCCATGGTATCAGAAGGTTACGACCCTATGGTGTTCAAAGAGATGGCTGTCAACGAAGCAGAGTACGCAAGGAACCCAGACGCTTACCTGTCAGACATTGTTAAGTACAGAAGCAATGATAGGGACATCATGAACCGTGCCTACAGCCCATTCAGTAGCTCCTTTGGTAGCGCCTTGGTTGGTGTTAAAGAAGCGGGTTATGGTATGGCTTCTATGATAGGTAACTCTTTGGGTCTTGAAGACCTTGAGAACTGGGCTGAGTCTGGCGTGTATCGTGCAGGTGATGAGCTATCTCAACGTGCTCAAGTCCTACTGGACTACAAGGAAGTTGAGAATGCAGGAGATGCCTTTGAGTTCGTAGCTAATAACATAGCTATGTCACTGCCTTACATGGCAACCACGATGGCCTCTATTGCAGCTGCCCCGTTCACTGGTTATACTTCATTAGCGGTACCAGCTTCTCTTTATACTGGAGCTATCTGGAATGAGCAAGCCGATGATGCTAAGTCAGCCTCACTAGCCTTGACTGGTGGTGTTATGCAGGGTGTCATTGATGTTGCAGGTGGTAAGTTCCTATTAAAGTCCTTTGGTAAGATGGGAACCCCTAAAGAAATCCTTGAGAAAGGTAAAGAAGAGTTGGTCAGGCTAGGGAAATCACCTGAAGAAGCTGCTTACATGACTAAGATAGAGCTTGCTAAGGTCTCAACTGACATGGCAGATGTTGTTAAGAAGCAGATAAGAAGCCGTGAGCGCATTGGAGAAGTCCTTAAAGGTGTTGGGATCAGTGCTGGTAGTGAGTCTATGACAGAGGCAGCACAGGAATTTATAGGTTACACTGCTGCCCATCTTAAGGATGACAGCTTTAACTTCACTGATGCGGTTGACAGGATGGTCTCTGCTGCTGTAGCTGGTGGTTCTATTGGTGGTGCCTTCAGTGGTGCTGGTAGCCTTTGGGATCAAGCCAAGACAGAGCAAGCTATCTGGGCTGGTAGTACAGCAGATGGTTCAGGGACTTCTGACTCAGGCACTCGTGCACAAGAAGAGCTAGCTAAGTATGGAAGGATTGCTACCAATGAAGAGAATGCTGATCAAGCTAGGGATGAGGTTATTACTAAAAATAATACAGTCACTGACCTTTTAAAGAAGAGACAGCTTGGCGCTAGGTTAACTCAAGATGAGATGTCCCAGCTGAGAGAGGCTCAGACTGATGATAGTTTTAGAGACAAAGGTGCTCGTGGTGATCTGAAGGCTGAGGTCAAGAACTTAAGTGACTTGCTGTGGAAAGGTGTGACTGAGATCCCCGGACTGTGGAGAGGCTCTACTCGTAATGCTTTCACAGAAACCTTGAAGTCACAATCAAGAGCTGTTAGGAAGCTGTCAGGTATGTTTGGTGGTGAGCTACAAAGAACATTCTCTGGTGCTTCTTTTGAGGAGTTCAAAGGAAACCTTGCATCTAAGTATGAGAACATGGTGGGTGATCCCACTGAGATCTACGCTAAGCTAAACTATGGAAGACGAGTTAGTGCTAAGGACAGGGGTAGGATTAGTGATGATCTTTATGAGATAGGCCAAGCTGCTGTTGATAAGGATGGTAACCCAGACTACAGTAAGGTACCTCAGGTTATCAATGAGATAAATGCAAAGCGTAAGGGTGAGAAGATAGATCCTAACCTTGCTCAGGACTACAAGAGTGTTCTGGAGAATGCTGAGAAGACTGCCCAAGCTATGTGGGCTGATCAAAACAAGTACTATGAGGAGGCTGGTGGTGCGTTAGGTAAGGTTAAGAACTACCTTGCTACCTTTAAGACCTTAGATAAAGCAGCTGTTGCAAGAGATCAGGTTAAATTTAAAGCACTTCTTAAGGAAGAGTACAACCTTTCTGACAAGGCAGCTAATGAGATCGTAGAGAACATCTTAGATAACCCCTTAAAGGCTGACATTGATGGCTTGCTTGATGGTGATGGTGCATTCTCTGTAACTAAAGGCACTCCTATTCCGGGATCGCACAGATCACGTAGCTTAGGGTTGGCTCAGAATACAAAGTTTGCTAACTTCATGGAGAGGGACTTCTTCGCTAACGTAGATTATGCTGCTAAGTCAGCTGCTAGATACCAAGGGTACCAGAAGTATGTAGGTATCAATGGTAATGTCATCAATCAATTACTTGAAGAGGCTAAAGCTGAGGGTGTACCTCAAGATGATATTGATAAACTAGGAAGGCAGATGAGGGACTACCTCGATGCTGAGTCTGGTAACTACAAGAGGGCTACCTCTGAGTTTGGTAAGATGATTCAGAAGATCCAGAAGAACTTCATCACCTATATGGTGTTTGTAGGTCTACCTTTAGCTACTGTAAGTTCTCTTGTAGAGCTATCACTAACTATGAAGGGTCTTTCTAATGAACAGATCTTTGGCAAGGGTGGCATCAAGACCATGGGCAAAGAGCTTGGTAATATGTTTTACAACGCTGGTGGTGAGCTGGCATCTGTTGTTACAAGAAGACACTTTAGTAATAGAGAGTCAGCAGCCATGCAGAACTTGCGTGAGCTAGGGTACTTTGACAGTCAAGTTGGTGCAGCATCTAAGACAGGTGTTACTGAAACTAATGCACTGCGTCAGAACCTACTCTCAGTGTTCTTCAAGTGGAATGGTTTGCAAGGGTGGACGCAGATGACTCGTGCTATCCGTGCAGGTATTGCATGGGACTACATGTTCAACCACTTAGAAACAATTAGTGGTCACCCTGAGGGCTACCCTTTGACTAATGCTGTTGAAGAGGCTTATGAGCACTTGCGTAATCTTGGGCTAGACACTGGTAAGATCAATGAGTTAACTATACTTGGTCTTAAAGTTAAACTTGATACGACAACTGAAGCAGACCTTGCAAGGTTGAAGGACTTAACTCAAGTTGCTACAACAAACTTTATCAATGATGCTATCATGATGCCCGGTGCAGCTAACCGTCCCTTGATTTACCAAGACCCACGCTTTGCTTTGTTCACACAGTTCCAAGGTTTCATCTCAGTGTTTCAATCAACATTCATACCCAAGCTATGGGGTGAGTACATTAAACGTGGTAGTCCAGAGATGACATATCAAGCATTCTCTATGATGGTACTGATGATTGCCATGGGCTTTGCATCTCAAGAGCTTAAAGACCGCTTGAAGTTTGGTGGTGAGAACCCTTACCTCGATGACTTCGAGAAAGGTAGACGAGCTATTAACTCATCAGGTCTTTTAGGTACAGGTGAGAGGGTGATTAACACAGTCTTCCCAATCTACCAGAGCAGAACCGATAACGTAGGTGAGTGGGCAGCAGGTGAAGTTGTAGGACAAGCACCTGTACTAAGCTCTATAACAAGTATGGCAGGTGGTGTTGCTGACCTCATACAACAAGATACAGATATGGGCGTTAACAAACTACTTAAGGCCACACCAATAGGGCCGTTCACTGCAATCCGACATAAAGTTAGGGATGCTATAACTGGTAAGAATAAGAATGACTGGGAGATATAGGAGAACAGAATGGCTAGAGTAAACATAACAACAAAACCGGGACAGGTTGCAAGTCAACAAGGAGAGATGGATCTCAGTACACTACTGGACACACCCTCAGAGACTATAGAGTCTAATATACTACAACCATCTGATGCACCCATTCAAGACGTAACAGTAGATGCCCCTCAAGCAATTGAGGGTGCACCTGTTTCAGATCCTGTGGCTGATCAACAAGCAATAGAAGCTGGTCTCTTAGGTCAACTAGATGAAGAGCAAAAGATACTATCAGTTGAAGAAGAAGTGGATAGGCAGAACGAACTGTACGGTGATATCACTAATCGAGTCTTTCAGGAAAGTGGCAACTGGGAAACCACGCAAGCTACTGAAGGAGATGGAGAGATTGATCAAGGGTTTAGGCTTAGGGGTAGAGCTGCCGTTAACGCTGTTCGTAGTGGTGATTATAAGTTTGGTATGGAAAAGCAAACAATGGAGGGTAATCGTGTCCAAGGGGATGCTGGCTTCAGCGTCCTCACATCCGTGATTGCTAATGACCACAAGGCATTTGATGCAAGCATCCCTGAGTGGGGTACAGGTTTTAACCCTGACTACATTGCAGTGGCAACAGCTGTTGCTGAAGATACCATGTTGAATAAGATGGAAGGTGTTGACACTGTAGAGAATGCAGCGACACGTATGTTCTCTGACACTGGAGAGCAAACACAAATGGGTGCCCTTGAGAAACCCTTTGTTAAAAGCTCTATGAACAAGGAGCTTGGGAGGAACATCAACAGGGAGTGGAAGCTCCTCACGGGTGGGCCAGATAGTGTTACAGATATCAATGATGAACAAGCAACTGTGCTTGGTGATGCGTTCTTAGAGATGTACTACAACGTCAACAAGGGTGTGCCCGGTGCTGAACTGATGACACGGGTGTCACCTACAGGTAAGACAGGTGAGGTTCAGTTTAACTTGACACCACTAGGGATCACTCAGTTAGCAGCTGGCAAGAAGCTCAGGAAGAGTATCTTCTTCAGACCCCCAGTGGAACCCTACAAGACACCACCAGTGCGGGAAGGCATGGGTAAGTCACCTATCTCTAGGTTCTTTATAAAGGCTGTTAAGAGCATAAGAGGTGATAGGACAATCAAGGAGGCTATGTATAACCTCAGTCAGATACCACACGCTGTTGTCCCTGCAAGACTTAAGTTGATAACAAGTATTATATTACCAACACTTGCAGCAGCTCAGGCTGGACAAGAGCTTACTCCACAGCAAGTAGTGTACGCTAACATCCTAGGGTTTGGCCCAAAGAAGATGAATGCGTTTAAAGCTAAGGAGGCGGCAGCTACAGTAGATAAACCTTACAGCGCACAACAAGCAATGAATGAGCTCCGTAACAGTATTGCACAGTACTATCAAGCTCTTGCTAAAGATAGGAAGGGTGTTAACTATTTGACATGGGCTATGCAAGGCACTGGTAGAATCTTTGTAGAGCAGACTGGATTAGATCCTACAAGTTCTAAGTTAGTCAGGTTTGCATTGGCTAATCCTGCTTATGTTACTGTAAAGCCTAACTCTCGACAGGAAGTTAACTTGAGGCAGATGTATGCAATGCACCTAGTAAACGGTGCTGACATGATGTTGCCAGTTGAACGTGATAAAGCATTGGCCTTGGCAACTCCACAGTTGCGGAAGTGGGGTCAGAGATTACAGGAAGTTCTCGATGCTACTATGTCTAATGCACAGTCTGATTCAATACATCAAGCTGTTCAGGATAAGACGGGTCTTAGAGATCCAGCGTTCCCACAGTTCAACGAGCTTGCCCTTGATCCTGATAGGGATGCAGAGCTTCTTAGTGCTATAGATAAGGCAGGTGATGATGGTTTGCTGTACATGGATGGTCTCATGGACTTCGCTAAGTACTACCAACAGACTTTGGTAGGTAAGAAGCCTCACGTAACACAGTTCAATGCTTACATTGATGGTAAGACTAACGGATTAGCAGCCATGGGTATGATGCTTGGTGATGTTACGTTGGCATTCCTTACAGGTGTTCTAAGAGTTGGTAACAAGAATCTGTTAGATGTTGGAGACATACGTGACAAGCTTAAAGAGACTTTGCTAGGTAACATAAACACTGTAGGCTTAGACTATGATGTGTATTCGGATGCACCAGCAGCCCTTACAGCAGTGGCAAGTAGGTTATTCTCTGAGAGGGATCTTAACAAGTACACCACAATGACCTTTGGTTATGGTCGTGCACTACAGAGTATCAAGGGTACTATTAATGAGTTTGCAGGGATGATATATCAAGAGGCGCTAGATGCAGAAGCAATTCAAGATGCAACTAGGAGAGCTGCTGCACTTGAGGAGAGGAACCTTGTTGGTTTTAAGGATGCCTATGAAGCATTGATGAGGCAGGAGTCTGACCCTAGTAAGATAGGTACTGTGTTACTAGAGCCTTATGTTTCTGGTTTGAAAGATGTAGTGTCTGAGGATTCTATTCGTGCCAGAGCTGCTATGAAAGCAGTGGCGTACTTAAGTGCACTGTCGGACTTACCATTAACAATAGTAGGCCCAGCTGGAATGGACTTAGAGATGGGTGGCTTTGTAACGAAACCTAATGAGCCTATACCCTACTCGATGACCAACAAAGCTGGTAAGCGTAGGCAAGTCAAGGCACAATCTTACAGTCCAGAACGTAGGACTGCTGCTTCTACTCAAGTAGTGGAGGGGCCAGATGGCCCTGAGAACAGGACAGGTATGCAAGCAGCTAACACATCTGTAGTAACACCACCACAGTCAACAGACGCTGCTGTTGTTGCTATCACTTACACTGGCTTCTCCATGGCTAGTCTAAATAATTCTAGCAATGGTAACCCATACGCCTTTCCAATCTACGATGCGTTTAAGATGGATGCTAATGGTTTCGATGTTATTGTTAGGGAAACTAATAGGAACTGGATGAAAGCTACTATGGATTGGGATGTGTTCGGGGAGTATGAAGGTGCAAGACAGAGAGCAGAGGTTGCCCTTAAGGATAAGCTTTCTAATATGGCACCGAATGCACAAGTGTCACTTGAAGTTAATGAAGAGTTCCAGATGATGGGATACTTGACGGAGACTGTGCTAAGACCTGAGTCTTTTGAAGGAGAAAGGGTACTTATTGAGTTCCCACAGAACCTTGCTTACATGTTAGCAGAAGCTACAGATCCCGGCAGAGGTAGTAAGATTGAAGACATCAACCAGAAAGCCGCAGAGATGGCTATAGTTATAAAGAAGAAGATGGCTACTGATGTTGGCTTCACATTCGGATCAAAGACAGCAACACCTAAACAGGTTCAGCACTTTAACAAGCTGTTGGAACAGTACTTAGATACAAGGCAGTTGCTTGGCAAGATCAAGGAAGATGCTAAGAAGGGTCAAGCTGAGATACGAAGTCTTCTAAAGAAGTACAAGGGTGAGGTGTACCAATACTTCGCTCATTAATGATATCAAACCACACTAATACGGGGTTTATATATCACATCTGATACATAAAAATAGGGGAACCCAAGGCGCAATGCCCTAGGTTCCCCTTATTTTATTTCTCTAAAGCCTTAACAACATCAGGGAAGTGACCCCCTATGATACTCCAACACTGCTTAGCCACATCCATGTGCTCCTTCTGAGTACCGTTAGCCATACGTAACTCACAGTAGTGTATCCAAGATCTCAATGACCCTGCCATATACATGGTGGTCTGAGTATTACCTTCCGGTAGTACTGCCCTCGCCTGTTCCTTGGCAATCCCCCTATCCAATGCCCACTTATAAGCCTCCTTAGCCTTAAGGATAACCTCAGCTTGCATCATGTTCCAAGACTCAGACAACATCTTGTCATCTGATTCAATTGAGTTCTGCCTGTTGACTGTATCCTGTAGTCTACCATCACGCTTTTCAAAGGTCTCACTCACAGCATACCGCTGACTGAACTCTTGGAATGCAAAGGATCTATGCCGTAGTATCTGCCTACCAATGTCCCTAGTGGTGTTGATCTCCATTGTTATATGTACCATCTCAAAGGGAGACCAGTGGTTCTCTCTGACTAAGTACTGGATTAACTTAGGTGCGGTACCCAAGTTGTTCTGATTAGCTGGGTTACTCACACGGGCTGTGTATGCAACAAGGTCGCTTGCAGTGTGACAGTCTGTGATAGCTGATGGTGTAGACAATGCTATTAACTTAACAGTACTCATAGTGTTTCCCTTAGTGAACCATGTTCTTTAGTAGACGTTTGATACTTGCCTTGGCTGTGCTGTGGTACTCATTAGCTTTACTGATAGCTTCCTTCTCTGTTGCACCCTCTGATCTAAAGAAGGCTAGGTTTTCACCACGAACTGAATCAAGCATTGCATCATTGATACCCGGGGTGTACGCTAACTTAGGATCTAGGTTGAACTGCTCAATGTATTCCATGTCATCAATGTCTGCACCTTGTAGTGCCAGTACGTTAAAGTTTGTGTTCTTATCCATGTAATTCTCCTTATGCAAAGAAGTAATCTGACTTCTCTACATCTTCTATGTTCAAGCTACCTAGCTCTGGCTGAGTAGCCGTGGCTTCTATTCTAGCTTGAATGTTATTGAAATAGTTATCCTCATTGTACATACCTATGAAGACACCCTTGGTTATTGCAAGTAACTCTTCTACATCTGATGCATGGGTACTGAAGCTGTCGTGCACTGCTCCGAAGTCACCCTCGAACTGATGTACAACTAAGCTCATGTGGGCTGCATCTTGTGAGTGAATGAAGTTGGGGGAGATACCACACATGAATCCTCTACGGTCAGACACGTTAGTGTCTACCTTAGCTACGTGATTGATCTGCCCAAGCCCACTGATGGTACCTCTCTGCTTCTCTGAGCGTTGATGGTTGCAGGTGTAGATCACAGGGAACCCTGAAGGGGATGTCCATGTCATGTAACCATAACCCTGGTCTAGCCTATCGTTAGCTAGTTGTTGTAAGTACTTCATAGTCTTAAGAGGGCCGGGACATACCAGTTGGATAGCCTTAACTAGATCTCTTGCAAGACCCTTACAGACCTCTTCTGTTATCTCATACTCATCACAGTAATTATACTTACTACAATCTTGGTACATGTTCTCAGCGATCTTCTGTGCACCAGCAGAGTAAGCCCTAGTCATACTGCCCCTCTTACTGATACCCTTCCTGATCTTCTTCATAGGCATACTCTCTAGTATGTCCCTACGAGTCTCATCTTTTGTTATAGATATCAACATCTTAGCTGTCTGTACATAGAAATCATTCTGGATATCTACTGGTACTAGACCCACAAGCCCTGCTGTCTGCTCATCCTTAGAGATAGCACCTAGGTGTTGCCACCCATTGTTGCTACCATCCACTGGTATAGGCAGATTAGAGTAGTAATGACCATTGTTCTCCTTATAGTTTAGTAATTCAATGCACACTGCTAGAAACGCTACTGGTTTCTCACACTTATGCAGATGTTTCTTCATTGCAGTCATGTAGACCTTGGCATAATTGTTCTCAACCCACAACTCTCTATCTCTTAATGTCATCTTATCTACTGAGATATCATCTAATCCCTCAGAATCTAGGTGAGTCTTGTAGTCAGAGGTGCACCATGAGGGTATAGACCCCTTAGGATAGCTCTCGTTGTACGAGGAGGCACAATGTATCTTCATCCAACGTAACCCACTGGGTGTAACCAACTGTTCCTTAGAGAAGCTTAGGAGGCTTCTGGCGAGGTCTGACCCTTGGAAGTTCATGTAGCTCTCCACGTAGTAGACTCGTCCACGGTAGTCAACATCCAGTGCATAGTAGAACTGATCAACCTCTGATAGTGCTGTTGCCTTGGTTATTGTGTACACATAGTCTATCTTCTTCGACCTATTCTCAGGGGACTTATCATCTTCCTTGAAGAACTTGTAGGGGTTAGCCTTGACAGCCTCTAGTATATCCTTGTTGATTACCCAAGGTACCTGCTGCAACTTGTTCACTGCTTTGATAGCCTTGGTTGCTAACAGTTCTTTGAAGGGGCCATCGAGTATCTCATCCCATCTCTTGACAACACCATGGACAAACTTAGGGCTGTCCCTTGTGAACTGTATGATCTGCTCAGCTCTGTTGATAGGTCTGGGGCGTTCACTCCAGACACCATGTAAGGTCATCTTAGCTACAGCCACTGGTAGTTCTGTTGGGAATGTATCGAGCAGTACTATCTCGACAGGTTTAATTGATTTGAATGCTGGCTTAATTATATTCACGTACCCCAGTCGGTAGTAAGCTTCAACAAACATGTCACCAAGGCGCACTTCATCTTTCCAATCATGCCTCCTTGAGTTGGTAAGGGCGGTCAGGATTCGTTTACCTATAGCGATACTTGTTACTGTTAGTTTACATTGTACAACATTAGAAACACTTTTAGCTTGTGTAGTGATCACTGTGTGTGCCACCAGTGCAAACTCTTGGAGCCTCTCATGAGACCCCGGGTACTTGGCTAACAACTTAGCCCCATGGGAAGCCCTACTCTGGTTCCCAGTGAGCTTTAATCTTAGGTATAACTCTATATTATCTAACCAATCCATTACAATACCTATTGTTTACATGATGTCGAACCCCGCTACTCCTGCTGATAATCGAGTTGTCTTGGGGTCATAGACTGCGGTACCTGCGTCACCAGTGTTACCTGTGAAGCGTGACTTAAGTACCCTGAGTTTAATTGTGTTACGTTCGTAGTCTTCTTCAGCCACTAGGTTCCTAGCGAATGCAATGATGTCAAAGCTAATCTGCTTGATACTACCTGAGCCTTTGATGTCATCAATTGATGGTAGCAATCCCTCCTCGAAGGACTTACCCTGAGACTTACGTAGGTGGCTGATCAAACCTAACCACACGTTGTGTTGTTTAACTAGCTTGAGTAAGTCAGACATTAGCTTGTCAACAGCTTCATTACCAGACAGGCCATTAGACCCTTCTGATACAGCAATAGTGATGTGGTCTAGCACAAGGTACTTACAACCCATCAATGCCATGTACTCAATCTTATCTACAAGGGATGCATCAGATACAGAACCTTGGTGATCTAGTAGTACAAGACGTTCATCTTTGAACACTGTGTCAAACCCAAGTCTCATCTCTTCTTCTGTCAAGGGGGTTGCACCAGTTAGTGGTCTCTCCAATGACATACCAATGAACTTCTCAGCAGTCTCTCCAACAGATTCTTCTAGGGATATCAAGCCAATCTTACCCTCAGTGTTCTTCAGTAGGTCAAGTACAATCTCTTTAATGACAGTACTCTTACCGCTACCTGTACCACTGGTGAACAGAGTGATCTCACCATGACGCATACCATCAAGCTTCTCTGTCAAACCAGAGAGGCACTCAGGGTACGGCACACTGACCACACTCTTACGCTCCATGAACTTCTCCCAGACCTTCTCACCTGATAGGATACCAGCTGGAGACCAAGGTTGTGCACCCCACATAGCCTCTAGGATAGCACCAGAGCCATGCTCTCTCAGCTCATCACATGGGTCTTTCTCC
>TARA_R110000868_G_scaffold99535_2_pt1 | contig 12651 bp, 8 predicted proteins | sample TARA_R110000868 | Tara Oceans TARA_R110000868 (sample SAMEA4397489) | marine metagenome | biome: Polar Biome; feature: [SRF] surface water layer (ENVO:00010504); material: water (ENVO:00002006), including particulate matter (ENVO:01000060) such as... | depth 5 m | reverse complement strand
CTGGTGTTCGGTCGGGAATTTCAGCCTTCGGTCCCGATCCTGCATATACTGCTTGCCGGCGCGACACTCGGCATCTGTTTATTCTGGGTTCACCCTTTACTGATCGCGACGGACCGGGCGCGCGCATTTCTGAACTGGGTATTCGGGCTCATTCTGGTTACCCTGCCGGCGATGGTCTTCGGTGCCGCATATGCTGGCGCCCACGGCATGGCGATCGTCATTGCCGTCCACTGGACGGCCGCTCAATGCGCGCAGGCCCGGCTTGTTTTCCCGGCACTCAAACGAAATTAATCAGACCTTGATGCTATAAAACTCCCGCATCCAGTCGATCGTGCGCCTGATCCCCTCTTCCAGCGTAACCGTCATCGTGTGGTTCAGATCGCGCACGGATTTATCCACATCCACCTTCTTCGTCCGCGTCGTAAGAATTTCGCTGTCCGCATAGGTGATCAGTTTCGGATCGGCCCCCGTGTAGTCCCAGATAACCCTGGCCAGGGTTTCGATGTCATGTTCCTCCAGCCCGCCGATATTGTAGGTTTCGCCAGGTCTGAAGTTGTCGACGATGTTGGATAGCGTCCGGCAGGTATCTTCCAGATAGGTCGATGATCTCTCATGCCCCTGGTAAACGGTGATCGGCATACCGTTCAGCGCGTGATAGCAGAACTTGGCATTGACGCTCCGGTAGGGATGATACCATTCGCCGGGTCCATAGGTGTTGAACAGGCGAACCACCACGGTCTCGGTGTTGTTCTGAATCGCCGAGTTGCGAATCTGCATCTCGTTGACCCACTTGGACATAGCGTAATCGTTGAGTTGCTTGATCTCGACCGTGTCCATCACGTCTTCGCTCATGATGCCGTCGTAATCGCCATAGACCTCGGAAGACGAAAAATGGATGAGCCTGAAGCCAAGCCGCTCCTGGAGGCGGATGACGTTCTTGGTGCCGATTGCGTTTGACGTCCAGACCTGTTCGTAAAAGTCCTCGCCGTTCCAGCGGCCGAATTCCGCCGCTGTGTGATAGACGTAATCGAACGGGCCGGCCTTTTCGAAAACGCGTTCGAGTTCCCTGAAATTGGCGACATTGCAGCGGGCATAGCGGAACGGCCCGGCCGACATTTCATGCTCCCAGCCGACTTCGCCGACGGCATGGCGGATATCGATCTGAAAAACCGAATGACCCGCGGCCTCGAGCATCTCGACCAGATAGGAGCCAACGACGCCCTTGCTGCCCGTAACAAGTATTGAAGCCATGAACGATTTCCCCGATTTCTGACAGCAGAGACTACTGGTTCAACGCATGCCGGTACCGGAGAACCTGCAAACAAACAGATGTTCCATCGACCGAAAGTTTGACCGAGGCGGCCTGATCCCGCTTCTGCGGAACGCCTGAACCGGGCCTCGGCAAACCACTTTCCCGTGACTTGGGGCATCTTCTCGCACAAGATTTCTGACAGTTGAAGGCAATTTCCCGATGTCGCGATTGCAAACAGCCATCCCGGTTTCGAACGCCACTCAGCCGGCCGGCCCGCCCCCCGGGTCCGAAACCACCGTCCGAGCCGCCAAAACCGCCGGCCGCCATCATTCCGACTCCCGGAGGCAAAACCCCGACCTTTCGCTCGCCCTGCTCGTTACCCATCGTATTTTACGGCGCCTTGCGGGCGCGAAAAACGATGTGCCGCCCCCACAGAAAATTCCGGCGCGACAGGCACCGTTCGATCGATATCGTCAGGCGGCGGAGCGGACCGATATGAAGCGGCACTTTCAGCAATGTGTCGAACCACGGACCGTCTATAAAAGACACCACCGTCATCCTTTCGATCACCATCCCCCTGGCCCCGAACCAGGCGCGAATGCCCGCCGGCGTGTACTCCCGGACATGTGAATCGCCGTGCTTCGCCAATTCCTCGAGACTGAAGACCTCGATGGGCGAAAAGGAGCGCATGCCGATGCACCGCAATAATCTTCCCCACCACGTTCCGTCCGCATTCAGATTGGGCACCGATACGACAAGCGCGCCGCCAGGCCGGAGAACGCGCAGCAATTCGTCCAGCGCCGCATCCTTATCGAAAACATGCTCCAGCACTTCGCCGCAGATCAGCTTGTCGAATTTCCCATCTTCGAAAGGCAGGTCTTCGACCGCGGACATTGAAAACTCGGTGTTCCGGGCGCCGTATTTCGCCTTCAGGTCGTTCGCCGTATCGATAAAGGTCTGCGCAATATCGACGCCGTGAACCTTTTCCGCCGTCTTTGCCATCGCAAACACCTGACGCCCCGCGGAACAGCCGACATCGAGAATCACATCCGACGGCCCCGGTGCGGCGAGGTCTATCATCAGTTCTTCGCGCAGAAAATTGGTAAGGCCGATCCGATAATTCGGGGTAAACTTGGCGTTGAAATAGACCGAATCCCTGTTCTTCCCGAAACTGTCCCACATCCCCTTGTAGGTGTTCGATGTTTCGTTTTCAGTCGTCATCGGTTCAATGCCCCGCATAGCTTTGCCCCCAGCACAGGCCACGTAAATTCCCTTGCAACGACGCCCCGCGCCCGTTCGCCCAGGTCCGCGCGGGCCGCATTATCCATTTCATAGACCTGCGCGAATGCCGCTGCCAGGTTCGCGGCGATATCGTCCGTACCGATAACGATCGCCGCCTCCCGCAGCACGTCCTTCAGTTCGCCGACCGGCCCGACATCGGTGATAATGACGGGAATACCGGTCGCAAGGTATTCCGGCAGCTTTGACGGAAAGGCAAACTCCGTTACCGGGGTGCCCGGCCTCGGGATCGAGAGAACGTCCGAATTCCGGATCAGGTCGTTTGCCGTATCATGGGACACGTCGCACCGCAGATCGGTCACGTCCGTTAACCCCCGCTCCTTCAGATCGGCGCGGACCGTTTCTCCGTCGCCGCTTATGATCAGGTTGAGCCGCACCGGAACACCGCCTCCCCTGAGCGCAGCCGCCGCATCGAGAATATACGGCAAACCCTGATAGGCGCGGGCATTTCCCATATATCCGATCCGGAATGTTTTCCCGTCTCCCGGCCCCGCCGGCATCTGCTCGGGAAGCGCTGCATCGACGCCGCCGTATATGGGGATCCAGCGGATACGGTCCGAGACCGGTGCATAATAGCCGGTAAGCTTATCCGACACCGGAAAGACCCGGTCGTAAAAACACAGCAGGGACCAGATCCTGTATTTCAGGGACCGATACTGAAACGGTCCGACGGCGTTCGTCGCCCGCGCTTCCTCCGCGAGGACACCGTGCAGGTCGACGGCGATCCTGACCCGATTCAGAAATTTCAGGGCGACCGGCATCGCCAGCGAGGTCTCCGTCGCCGTCATGACCCAGTCGACCGCATTGTCGGCGACGAACTTCCGGAACATTCGAAGCCGGCCGATCCGGCCGTCGGCCGGATAAGTCACAAACCGCTCCGCAAGAGCATCGGGAACATCGCGCGCGCAGATCCACAGGTCGTGTTCCCTGTGAATCTGTTCGAGCAGCTTGACGATCCGGATCGGGGTACCCCGACGGGCATCTCGCAGCGAAATGTTGCAAATGAAGAAAATTCGACGTCGGATTTCCCTGGCCCCTATCGTGTTCGGCCCCTTTCAGCCCACCCTCAATATGCTCCCCGGACCGCCGCGGACGCAACCGGAGAGGTTATTTCCCGCCCGCGATGCGCGCCGCCATAAACGACAGGATACTCTCGGCCCTCGCCGCCCAGGAACGGGTTTGAACCTTCGCGAAGGCCGCCGCGGCAAGGCGCGCGCCAAGGGCCGTATCGTCGATCAGGCGGCCGATAGCGTTCGCCAGCGCCGGGGCGTCGTCCGGCGGAACAAGCAGCGCATCGCGGCCGTGTTCCAATACCTCTGTGACGACCGGCAATTCGGACGCAACGACCGGCCTGTTGCCCGCCATGTATTCGAACATTTTGAGCGGCGACGCGTAATAGGCGTAATGCTCCGTCCACGGAAACGGCATCAGCAGCATATCGGCGGCGGCCAGCCATTTGGGAATGTCGGTGACCGGTTGCTTGTCGAAAAACAGGAACCGGTCGGCCGGCAGGCCCAGTCTTTCGATCTGCGCGCGATAGGCGGCAACGCGGTCGAGCGGGCCGCCGATAAAGGCGAAACGAAGGCCCGGACGGCCCGCGACCAGATAACGCGCCGCCTCGATGACTCCGGGAATCCCCTTTTCCATTTCCATCGTGTGAAACCGGCCGATAAAGGCGGCGATCGTCGCATCCGGATCGAGCCCGAGCATCGCGCGCGCATCGGGCCGGCCGATATCGGCAACGAACGTCTCCAGATCGACGGCATCGGTCGCGACCAGCGTATGCTCCACCGGGATTCCCATCTCCACGAAGCGGTTCTGCATCGCCCCGGTCATGCAGACGACCCCGGCGCATCGTTTCAGGATTCTCAGCTGCACGGCCCGGCGCCGGGCGGATACGGAGACCGAATGGCATTCGACGAACAGGCGTCGGCGCAGGGACGGAAAACAGGCCGAAATAACCGACGCGATACGCAGGTCGCGGGTGTAGATCAATGCATCCTTTTGCCGCCGAATCGAAAACAGCCGGGGCAGCAGACCCAGAACGAATGTTGCGGTCGTCAGGGTGCTGGCCGCCGGTCCGAACCGGCGATTGATCCAGCTGGTTTCGGGCAGCCACCCGGTAACATCGAGACAGGCGCCCGGATGGCGTGCGACGTCCCGCCTCAGCCCATAATATTCGCCGACCGGGGTGGGAAACGTCCGGCGCGCGGGATGGACCAGGAGCGGTTCGCACCCCGCTTCGGCGAACGCCTGGCACATCTGGAGAATCTGATAGCCATGCGCCTTCTCTGTCGGTATCCGCGCATTGGCGATGTAAAGAAAGGAATTCCGATGATGCCGTTCGATTATACCGTGTGTCCCGTATTGCGTTTCAGTGCCTGAGACTGAATACGCACATTAATATGTCTATACACCTCTACACGTTCAGAAATTTCGCGCAAAAAGAACTTATCAACTTTTTCAGATCGTGTTGGCCAATAACGATATTCCGCAACTCTCCGCCGATTTTCCTAGGCTCTTCTATGACACTCCGGAAAAGCCCTCAATTTCTTAATCGAGTTTGCTCGACTATATCTCACGCCGCCGACGATAGATTTAACGCCGCGCCCACAGGTCAGACAAAATAGCTCGCGGCATCGTCTTAGAAAACTTCGAGTGCTGTACAGTCACCGGCGCTTTCCTTATTTCCGCGTCCCATCCTCACGGATAGCCAAATTCATCTCTTCATAAATCCGATTGAACAATCGCCCCAGATCATGGTGAGCGATGATGTTCGCCCGCAGATCATTAGCCAGATGCGCGGTTTCCGCTTCATCCAAAGCCAAAAGAGCCTGAAGTCGGTCGGCGGCGCTCTCTAAACTTGCCTCGGGAAAGACCAAGCGGGCACACATTTCTGTCGGCAATGCCTCAGCTACGCAAACGTTGTCAGATAACACGGGAACACCGCAAGCCATTGCTTCTAATACTGCCTTGTCTAACGCACCGGGACAGAAATGCAGAAAAACTTTATGGCGTGACAGTATCCAGGGCAGTTGTGATCGTGGCACCGCCCCGTGAAAGTGGACTGCATTTTCAAGACCGAGTCTTTCTACCTGATTTTCAAGTTCCCGATGATAGTGAATGTCTTTTTGTTCCGTCGGTCCATAGATGTGCAATGGAACAACCGTTCCGGAACGATTCCTATGGATTGCCACAAGGTCAATCATACGTTCTATTTTTTTTATTGGAGAGACGCGCGCCACGGTTACCAGTCCATCGAAACCGCCCTGCGCAATCGGTCGAAAAGTATCAGTATTGATGCCGTGCCCGACGACGCGCCGGTTAGCCAACGGCAGTGGAAACGAGGATTCCGTTGCAGTGAAAACGCGCGTATCGCAATACCTAGCGCACAATCGATGATACATCGGGATCAGCGAATGCGCCCACCATACGAACACTGGCTTCCCAGTAAGGAGTCGAACGGGAAACAGGAGTCCCGGATACGGTCCTCCCTGACAAACGAAAAATGCATCAATACCTTGTCGCTGTGCCGCAAAAACTTCCTTATAAAAGGCAAAAAGCGTCGCAAAGCGGCTGCTGCGTCCTATCGACCGTACTCGTATATTTTCTTTTGGTTCAAAGCGGCCAATGAGTGGTGACACCACTGTTATATTCTCTATACCCGGAGTGTTTGAAAATTGCCTCACCCATTCCGTCATATGCGACAAAATAGGGTGATCCTGATCCAACGCCAAACAGGTCAAGAACACACGCATCGAACGTTCCTACTTCCTCTGTGAATTTCTAGATAAAACCCGAATCGCCCTCAGTGCGCCTCTATCTCCTCCAGCTTAAAAATTGCGCACGGGAGAGTATACCTCGAAATACTTCAGTGGCCGAGAATGGAATCATGCCTTCTTGTTCATAAGACCAAGTAATGGCGTTGAACGTGATAGCGCTACTCGACCGCAGTATATGTACCGGACGGTTCGTTTCATCTCAATCCCGTCTTTCCGTTCTCAACGTGCGATTGCCGGCCCTCGCCCACATCAGCGCGATTTCATCGGCGAGTTTTGCCGGATCGAAATTGAGCCTCGCCTCTGTCCGGGCCCTGTCCGCCATCGCTTGCCGCTCGACCGGATTCTGCAACAATTCCACCGCCCGTTTCGCAAGCCCCCCGGCGTCTCCCACCGGGACGACGTATCCGGTCGACTCGTCGGATATTATTTCCGACGCGCCGGCATTTGCTGTGCTGACCACCGGCAATCCGGCCCACATCGCTTCGATCAGCACCCGGGGCAGGCCTTCGTTATCCGACGAAAACATGAATACCGTCGCCGCGCGATAGAGCTCCCAAAGCCGGTCTACAGGCACGTTGCCGGGAATTTCGAAAACATCCTGTAATCCGCGTTCTTCGATCATCCGGACGATTTTTTCCCGTTCCGGTCCGTCGCCGGCAAGAACAAACCGAACATCAGGCCTGGCCAGATGAATCTGTGCCGCGGCATCCACCCAGACGGACAGGTTCTTGGCGGGCGAAAAACGTCCGACGAAAAGGACCGTCGGTCGCTCCCCGCTCTCTGTTTCACCCGCAGCCCCGTCGGCCTCAGAGTCCCTATTCCCGGATTCCGTATCGACAGTGACGGGCACCGGAATGACGTCCATACGCTCCGCGGCGATCCCGAGATCCCGCGCCAGGCGCTTTGCAACGGACAGGTTGACCGTCCGGACTACATCCGCCCGCCGGAGCAGAAAGTTCGCCACATGCCGCCGCCAACGATATCCCCGGATTTCCCGGCCGATATTCGCGCCATAGGGATCGAAATGAACTTGAGCGACAAACGCCGCACCGGTCAGACGGGCGACAAGGTACGCCAATACGGCATCTCCCCACGGCGCCTGCGCCGTCACCACATCCGGCCGCCACCCGCGCAGCACGACCGGCAGGGCGCGCAGCAATCCGATTCCGTAAAAAATGCGCCGCGATGCGAATGCCGGATAAACTTCGAGACCGTCGTCGAACCGCCGGGCACCGGCATCGCCTCTGCCGCCGCTATACGCAATGACCCTCACCGTGCTCTCCACGCCCGCCGCTTTCCGCAAGGCAGCCGCATAGGCGCGATGCCGCCCGCAGACATCGCCATGCGCCGAGGACAGATCTGCGAAGAACCTGCTATCGGTGCTGAAAATCAGAATATCGATCCGGGAACCGGCTGATGATGACATGCTACCTGCCGATCGCAGCTTCGATTAGAAATGACATGCGTCTTCCCCGTTTCAGCCATTTTAGGCGCAATCCGGCGGGAATTGATAATTCCCCTGCAAATCCGCATCGCGTCGGCTGAGACCTTAAACCAAGGGACTAGATCAGGGTCAGGTAATACGCGTTGAAACCGATTGCACTGACCCACCAGCCCCACAGGATCAACCGTCGTCGGCTGCCGATCTGTGTATAGAACCCGACCGTCGCCAGCACGAACAACAACGGCATCATGGGCCATCGATAGCGTTCCGTTTCGGGAAAGCCCGTCAGGACCGTATAGGCGGCGGCCAGGAAGACGCCGACGGCGACGGCGACGAACATGTAATGGGCGAAACTCGCCGAGCGGAACATCGCGATCACGGCGAACGGTACCGCGATGTACCAGAACAACGACCGCACTATCCCCTCGACGATAATCGTGTTCGCACTCGTGGATTTCAGACCGCGGATCGGACTGGGCGTATAAAGCGCACGCATCGGCGGCACAATGAAATTGCGCGGGTTCAGAATATTGTCGCGATCGAGATATTGCAGCACGATCATGTCGTTGCGGCTCAACGTCGTATATCCCCGGTCGTCGACCCCGGACAGCACCCGCCCCACTTTCGTGTTTCCGTAAAAATCCGTCCGTTGAAAAACCGCGGCGGCGAACGTCGATACGGTCAGCAGGGCTGCGATCAGAAGCACGCGCATCGGAACCGACAGCCGGGATCCCATCATGGCGGCGAACAATCCCCCGCCGACGACGGCAAGTGCCATCACGAAAACATAACTTTTTCGCATCCAGATCATCAGCGCCATCGCCGCGACCGCCCAGATCACTCCCCGCATATCGCGTCTTGATACGCCATACACAAAGAGGCTCAGACCGAATGCCGCGGCCTGTTCCTTCAGGATCGTCGCCGACAGAAAAATCAGGGGCGGCAGAAAAAGACCGGCATAGAGCGCAGCCAGGGCGATATTCTCGTTCCCGTATATACGGTTCACGGCCCCGGCAAGCAGGAAAGCCGACGCGACGCCGAGAATGGAATTGAGTATCTTGATCACAAACGGGTCGGGCGCGATCAGGTAGTACAATCCGCCGATAATCGTATGCCAGCCGAACGCCGCAAATGTGTTGGTGGTGCCGAACTCGAAACTGCCGGCGATCTGCACCGCATCCCTGTGGTAGCCGATCTCGTCGTCATAGACGATGATTTCCGGCAGCAGCAGTCCGGCAAGGATGCGGATGCCGAACGCCAGAACGGCGAGGAACGCAAACGAGCCTATCTGGTATGATTGCCCTTCATCGCGGCCGGCTGCCAGTTGCATCTATTCCATCCATTTGCAGGGACGAAGGTCACAGGCCCGCCGACTGCCTTCTGAATAACGAACACATCGATTGTCAGGAACGTTTATCGGATTAGTCGAATACGCGGTATCTCTTATTTTTGCCTGTTGAATCAATGGTGTTGTGATAGCGCTACCTGCCCGTACTATTGAAATACATGGAACAATAAAAAGAAACAGCCACTGAATAAGAAGTTCAGAATAAGACGTTTAGAATAAGACGTTCAGCACCAGATCATTAATCCGGGACCGGGCATCGATATATGCGCATTCTCCATATCATCACGACCGTCTCCAGGCTCGGCGGGGCGGAAAACCACCTGCTGTCGCTCATCCGCGAACAGTCGGCCCGCGGTCATGATATCGATCTCGTCTGGCTAAAGGGGGATGGCGAAATTGCCGGCCGGTACCGCGGCGCCGGATGCCGAACGGCGGTGAAGGTTCCCTTCGAACGGCCGGCACACGCCTTTTCCGCCATTGCATCCCTGCGCCGGCGCATGGCGGAACACCGGTACCATATCGTCCACACGCATTTGATTAAATCGGATGTACTGGGCGGGATCGCAGCGAGGTTGACCCGGCCCCGCCCTGCCGTCGTGACGACAAAACATTGCGACGAACCGGTCTTTAGGATTCTGCCCGTCGGAATCGCCCATGGGTTTCTGACACATATCGCATACGACCATGTCATATCCATTTCGGACCGGGTCCGGGCATTTTTCGAACGCCGCGGATATGTGCCGAAATCGCGCAGCAGCCGGGTCTATTACGGCTTTGACCGCTCGTTGTACCCTCCCAGCGACCCTCAGGATATCCGCACGCAATTCGCCTTACCGGATGAGAGCTTTCTGTTCGGCATCGTCGGCAGACTCACCGAACAGAAAAACCACCTGTTTCTGCTCCCCGTCTTCGCCGAACTGGCCCGTGCATATCCGGAAGCCCGCCTGATGATAATCGGCGGCGAAGGCTATTCGCCCGACTACCGCATTCAAGTCGAAAATCTCATCGATTCCCTCGGCATCGGCGACCGAACGATCATGACGGGCTGGCGCGAAGACGCCTACGCCCTCATGGGCGAGCTTGACTGCATGGTGTTGCCGTCGGCCTGGGAAGGGCTGGGCGTGGTCTTCATCGAAGCGATTTCGCAGGGCGTACCCGTTATCGCGACACGGACGAGCGCCGTGCCCGAGGTCGTGCGCGACGGCATAGACGGTATCCTGGTGGAACCCGGCGCCGCCAGCGAGCTGCGCGACGCCATGTCGGCGATGATTGAACAACGCGACATTATCCAGCCCCGCACACGACGTGAAGGACCGGCCTATATCGACAACAAATTTTCAGTCGGCAACATGGTCGAAGAGACGCTTGCGGTGTACCGCGAGGCCCTCGCCCGCCGGGGGATCGATGCCTGAAGGATATATACCCGTCCCGCGGCGACCAGGTCGGCAAGCGGGGCAGAAAAATATGCCGTACTTGCGGCTCCGGGGTTCAACGAAGCCGTGCCGGAGACCTTATCGGCCCCCGTCGCCAAAACCTGTGAACGTCCGGCGGTTTCGTGCATGGTGGACAAAATGCTCCTGAATTATCGTAACACGCTTCGTGGGACCGAATAGGACGCGGGAAAGAACGGAAGAATGTGCGGCATTACCGGCATCCTATTGGAGCGCGCTTCGGCGGGCGACGGGCTGCAAACATGCATATCGGATATGGCGACGGCGCTTTCGCATCGGGGGCCCGACGATTCCGGCGTCTGGACCGACGATGCGGCGGGCGTAGCGCTCGGCCACCGGCGGCTGTCGATCATCGATCCGTCCCCGGTCGGACATCAGCCAATGGCCTCGCATTCGGGCCGTTACGTCATATCCTATAACGGCGAGATATATAATTTTACCGAGCTGAGGGCCGAACTGTCGGTAAGCGGCATGCGTTTTACCGGCGGGTCCGATACCGAGGTTATCCTCGCATCGATCGAACGCTGGGGCATCGCGCCGGCACTCGAAAGATTCATCGGCATGTTTGCGTTCGCCGTCTGGGACCGGGAAGACCGGGAACTGACCCTCGTGCGCGACCGGCTGGGCATCAAGCCGCTCTATTACGGCTGGGTCGACGGCGGGGTCGTCTTCGGCTCCGAGTTGAAATCGCTGTGCAGATACCCCGGGTTCACGCGGGATGTCGCCCCCGACGCAGCCGCGACGATGCTGCAATACGGCTATATCCCGGCGCCGCACACGATATTCCGCGATACGTATAAACTGTTGCCGGGACACCTGCTGACATTGCGGGCGGGCAACATGCGCGCGGCCGAAAGCCGACCGTTCTGGTCGGCGAGCGATGGATACGACCCTGCCCGGAATCCGCCCTTTGACGGCGATGACGAAGCCGCCGTGACGGCCCTCGACGATCTTCTCGGCGACGCCGTTTCCCGGCGCATGATTGCGGATGTCCCGCTCGGCGCGTTGTTATCGGGCGGGCTCGATTCATCCACCGTGGTCGCGGCGATGCAGGCCCGGTCCGGCCGGCCGGTCAAAACCTTTTCTGTCGGCTTCGAGGACCGCGAACACGACGAATCCCGTTTTGCGCGGGAAATTTCGCACCGGCTCGGGACCGACCACACGGAATACGAGCTCGCCCCGAATGACGCCCTCGACGCGGTGCCGGACCTGGCCGCGATCTATGACGAGCCGTTTGGCGATTCCTCGCAGATACCGACGCTCCTGATCTCCAGGATTGCCCGGCGCGACGTTACCGTCGTCCTGTCGGGGGACGGCGGCGACGAGGTATTCGGTGGCTATCGCCGCTACGGTCACGCGGAAACCGCCTGGGGGATCGCCGGGCGGCTTCCGCAGATGCTGCGCCGCGCCGGCGCGGCGGCCATGGCGGGCCCGTCAGAAAAGACGTGGGACGGCGTTTTTCGTCTCTGCGGGCCCGCCCTGCCCTCGAAATTCCGTAAATCCGATCTCGGCAGCCGACTGCACGCCCTCGCCGCCGCACTCGAGGCCGATAACGGGCACGAATTCTATCACCGCATGATGTCGCTGTGGCCGGACGCACAGAGCGCCGTGCCGGGGGCCGTCCTGCCGGCGACACGCCTGTCCGACCCTTCGGCAATGCCGGCGATCGGGGGAATGGCGGAACGCGCCATGTATACCGACCTGATGACCTATCTGCCCGACGACATCCTCACCAAGGTGGACCGGGCCAGCATGTCGGTCGGCCTCGAACTGCGCGTGCCGCTTCTCGATCATCGGATTGTCGAATTCGCGGCGCGCCTGCCGCACCGCATGAAACGCCGCGGCGGTCAGTCCAAGTGGATATTGCGCAAAGTATGCGAAAAATACCTGCCCGCCGGGCTGTTCGACCGCCCCAAGACCGGGTTCAGCATCCCGCTCGCCGACTGGCTGCGCGGGCCTTTGCGGCCGTGGGCCGAGGAGCTTTTAAGCGAACAGCGGCTTTTGGATACCGGCATTCTCGATCCCGCCGCCGTACGGGCAAAATGGAACGACCACGTTTCCGGCAAGGGCAACCG
>TARA_R110000868_G_scaffold282471_1_pt1 | contig 12651 bp, 14 predicted proteins | sample TARA_R110000868 | Tara Oceans TARA_R110000868 (sample SAMEA4397489) | marine metagenome | biome: Polar Biome; feature: [SRF] surface water layer (ENVO:00010504); material: water (ENVO:00002006), including particulate matter (ENVO:01000060) such as... | depth 5 m | reverse complement strand
GAAAGTTATTTTGCTGCTATGCAAGAAGGTAACGCACCATTCGGAATCTTGAGAGATGCCAATGAAGATTGGTTTTATGGCTTGTTGGGTATGAAATAAGGGGACTATATTATGAAAAATCAAGTAATTAAATCAGCATCTTCTATCATGAATCTAGTACTAGTACTTGCATTATTCTATGCAGCTTCTCAAATCTCTACCATGTCTGGTCTAGACATTGGTATTCAGCGCGCTTTGATTGAGGCTCAGCAATAAAAAAAGGCAGCCGAAGCTGCCTAGTTAGTTGGGAGAGGTTAACCCCTCTCCCTTTTTTATTGAACTATTAGTTCATGATGTTGTCTACGCGGAAGATCCGGTAGTACTGGTTAGTTTTAGCAGCAGCCAAACCATCACGGCCAGACATGTTACCTGTATCTACAAATGGATTCGAAACCATACCGTAACGAGTTTTAAACCCGATACGTGGTTGGAAGTCATTTTCGCCAACAGCACGAACCATAGTTAATGGTACGTATGGGCAATAGAACAGACCAGCATCATAAGGATTAGTACCTTTGTAGCCTACAGTGATGTAGTCAGCTGATGCATAAGGATCGATGTATACCTTTACACGACCATTAAGCACACCAGCGAAGGTGTTACCTGTGTCATCAACATTCAAGTTGGTCGACAGAGCTGGAGCATAGTCAAGAGCACCAGAAGCAGCTAAAGCAGAAGCTACGTCAGATGAGCAAACTACGAAGTTACCTTTACCGCGACGTGTGTCTTTGGCAATTTGGTTAGCTTCACGCTCTAGTTGTACGTGTAGACCTTTGAACTTCTCTACTGACCAACGACCATCAGCGTCTGTAGCCAAGTCGAAGATACCAAGAGTTTGGCAGTTAGCAGTTTGCGCGCCAGTTTTAGCTTGCGAATTGATCGTACGAATTACTTCGCGGTTGATCTCAGCCAAGATTTCTGTCGACAAGATGTTTGCCAACTCAGTTTCAGCGTCAAGACCATGAATAGCTTTCAAGTCTTGTGCTAGTTCTAGTGTGTACTCAGCTTTTAGAGCACGCGACTTTGCAGTAACAGTTGCTTTTTCAATGGTAAAGCCCATTTCAGCAAATGCTGTAGAAGTACCAACACCAAGGCTTTCACCATTAGCTGTCGACATACCGCCGCCCCAAGTAGGACCAGTACGGTCGTTGTCGAGGTTGCTGTCAGCGTTGGAATCTGTTAATCCAGAAAGACCTGAACCATCAGCACCTTGCGTTGCACTAGAGTCACCAGAGAAGCCAGAAATTGCTTCATTAAACAAAGCTTCATTACCAGACGTGGCACCTGAACGCGTTGTTTTATAGCGAGATTTCATAGCAAAGATCAAGCCTGTTGGGCCAGTCATTGGCTGAACGCCGCAGATGTCGTAAGCCATCAAGTTAGGCATAGCACGACGTACGAGCGAGATAAGAACTGGGTTCCAGTTAGCTGCAGAGCCTGTGCTGTTGGCCGCAGTTTCATTAAGATAACCAGCGTTTTGAGCTGATTGTTCTGCAAGAGCCTTTTCTGTATTTTCCAGAATAACAGCTGTTACAGCACGTTTGTGAGAGTTTTCGATCTTACCGGCTGATTCTTCATTAAGAACCGGAGACCATTTCTCTACGAGACGATCATAAGTTTCCATTGTTGGATCTCCTTAGAAATTAAAATTTTGCATGTCTTTTAAGAGCACTAATATATTGCGCCATATGACCTGAAACTTCTACAGTATCAGCTTCATCAGACTCTTCAGTAATTACTGCTCTAGTTTTTTTAGAGAAGTATGATTCTTTGATGGTTTTAACTTTTAAAGCAAAAGTTTCATCATCTTCGAAATCAATTTTCTCTGCGAGGGATTTTAGCTTTTCAACTTGGGTCTCAGCAAGATCGCGTGAAGCTTCACGAATGATAGCGTCACGTTTGTAACCTTCTAATTCTTCTGTAAGTGCTAAATTTTTTGCAACAGATTGATTGAAGGCCTCTTCGAGTTCTTCGTTAGATGTTGCAAGTTCGTCAACGAGGTCAACCTTAGATTCTGGAACCTCAACATACGACTCAGCAAACAGATCCTTCAATTTATTCATGAAGTTCTCTGCAATCTCAGCACGAAGGCCAGATTGAATTGCTAGTTTGTTGTCTTCCATCCAAGACTCAACCACATAGTTGAGGTAGCTGTCTACTTTCTCAACGAGCTCGTTTTTAGTCTGAGTTACTTCTTCTGCCAATTGCTCAGCATATTCAGTTTCTAGACGATCGATCTCTTCAGAAAGTTTTGTTTTTATAGCAGCTTCAAAGATAATAGCTGTTTTGGCTTTAAACTCATCAGAGAGTGTAGCCTCAGATTCTACTAGAGCATTTAAGTCATCACTAAAATCTCCATTAAATTCAATTGACTCAGCTTTAGTAGTAGCAGCTTTCTTCAATTCCGATGCTTGGCTGTTGGACTTATCGCCCTTGCGTTTTGGTGCTGTTTTAGTAGCATCAGCCGCTTTATCAGCTGCAGCAATGGACTGCTGTTCCGCGTTTTTAGGATCGTGAGCTTCTTCGATTTCCTCGTCGAGCTCTGCATCCTGGTCTTTGTATTGATCAGTCATGTTTGACTCCTTGTCATGATTGTTTCAGTAACGAGAGGAAATTCTTAAACTCCCGAACCTGCGTCTCATAAAGAGCCGCACGAGGAGCACGTTTAATTTCAGTCTCTATCTTTTCAATTTCTCGAGCTTCAATGATTCCATTATTCCAGACCCACTCAACACCTTCCATAATTCCATTAACAAAAGCTTTTGGTGCGGATGGATCTTGTACGATATCAATCGTATTAAGAATAAAGTCATCTTTAACGTACATAACACCGTTACGTTGCTCGAGGCTACCCATACCACGAGTTGAGACACCTAGTTGAACACCACCCTCAAGAAGACCTTTTACGACCATCCCCATTGGAGTATCCAAAATTCGTGCCTTACCCACAACATTGTTTCCGTCCCAGTCGAGACTATCAATAATGTGGGATACCTTATCTAAGTTAACAGTGGGACCATCTGGATGGTTTAATTCACCTACTGCTCTCTTAGTTTTAACTTGTTCTGTAACGTATTTGGTTACTGCGTTTTCCATAACTGCTTTAGGGTAAACGCGTCCGTTACGATTCTTAGACTCAGCTACAGCAAATACACCTTCAATAGCAAATCTCTTGCTACCGTTCTCTGCTTTTTCAACAATGCACTGTACGTCTGATTCAGTGTACTCTGTGATTAACTTCATCTAATTCTAACCTTTGTATTGCTTAACAAACTCTGTTGCCATTCGCTCAGCTTCACGTTGAGTTGTATAAGCATCAAGTCTATCGCCGTCAATGTAAACAACAAACCCGCTCACCTCTTTATGAATCATAACAGGAACCCTATCAATCTTTTTATCAAAGACCATTTTACCAGATGGGTGCCTATCAAGCTTTTCTCTAAATTGTTTAAACGTGTTTGTCATTTTTATATTATCTTTTATTTATAAAACTTTTAATTTTGACTAATAAAATTATTCTTCGTCTTCATCATCATCGTCTTCATCATCGTCTTCATCATCTTCTAAATCTTCATCATCTAAATCTAACTCTAACTGATCGTCGTCTTCTTCGTCAGTGTTATATATGGCATTAGCAACAGCGATTTTTTGTTGCTCCATTGCATCAGCGATCTTAATACTCATTAATTCATTAAATGTAAGACCTGCTTTACTAAAATCTTGATTTGCTACGTTGTTAATTAAATCTTCAATATCTGGCATTATATACTCCAATACTTATTGTTGTGAGGGTTGGGTTGTAGGTTGATTTGGCTCTGCATCTATCTCTGCATCTGGATCAGCTATTTCACCAGATGATACTTCACCGGCAATTTGTTTTTTCATTAGTTTAATATCATCGTCATCAAATTCAAGGATGTTTTTCATGACCCATTCTCTAGAGAAATAATCACCAACATACTGTTGTACTTGATCTAAAGATTGCAATTTATCTCTTAGAAGTTCAGCTTGTTTTAATTCTGAAAAATGATTGTCTTTAATGAAATCTACGACGATGTCGCCTTTCCATTTTTCCCAATCGTCTTCAGTAATAAAGCCTTTCATAATAAGCTGTTTCTTTAAAATGCCTGTAAATAGCATAGAAAAACGTCTTCTTAGCCTATCAATGAACTTCTGAAATTTCACCTCGTCTCTACTGATCTCCGTTGATCTCCCCAGGGAGAACTGAGACTCCTGCTCCAACCTGTTAATAGGTACATTGAGACTTCTATAAAGTTTTTTCTGGAAGTAAATAATATCATCAATCTCACCAAGATTAGTTCCACCTGGTAAAGTATCAATCTGAGTACCTCTACCACCTTCACGACGAGGTAACCAGAAGTCTTCAAGCATCGACATGTGTTTACGGTCATCTCGGATCTTACCGGTATCAGCATCATACACAAGTTTATTACGGTATCTAGCCATAATATCTTTCATATATGCTTCAGCTTTACCGCGTGGTAAGTTACCCACATCGATATAAAAAATACGACGCTCAGGAGCTCTAGCAAGTCTATAAATGACTAGCGAGTCTTCCATCATACGTAATTGGTTAATTGGTTTCAGCGCTTTGTGTAGAAAAGAAACAACTCTTTTACGATCTATATCAAGCAAACCTGAAGTGACATAAGATACAGAATCATTAGAAAGCTTTACTCCCTGATTAGTACCACCAGGTTTTTCTTGATAGATGTAAAACTCTTCTACGTTCTCTACAAGAGATGCACCTGTGACTTCGTCTTTTTTCTTTTTTATTTCTTTTACTTTACGAACCTTAGTAGCATCAATAGGACGAATCTCTTGGATACCAGCTTTCAGATTTTTTTCGTTTACTACGAGGTGGTGATAAATTCTACCATCAATGTACCAACGTCTAAACAAATCATGCCCAAGATCTTGAAAATTAAGCATTGAGCAAATGTTGTCAAACTCATCAACAATTTGTTCTTTAAGTGATTCACTCACATCTTCTACTTTATCAAGAATAAGCGCTACAGAAGATTCATTAGTCCCACTTGTAACTGATTCATTTACAATATCTTCAATAGCAGCATCTACTTCTGGGTGAATAGATACAGCTCTATACTGTTTAATATTCTCTATATTATCCTTTTCAAACTCACCACCGTCAATATTTACATATGTTCCGTAATGAGCACCTGCAGCTGTAACATATCCAGCGCCGTCTTCATCTACCGGAGGTACAATAGAGCGGAGCTTTTCATCAGGCTTGTTTGCCCGTTTAATTTCAAAACCAAAAATTGAGATGCTATTATCAGCCATATTCATTCCTAAAACAATAGTAGTTGAGAAGGGCTCGAAAGCCCTTCACTATATTTATTAAAGATTTAAGATGTAGTATTTGCTTCCCAGTATTGAATCTGGAACTCCACAGTAAATCTTTCGATAGCATTTTCATCGCCATACGACAAGTCAATTGCTGATATATTAGTTGGAAAACAACCACGGAAGTTATATGTCTTCAGAGTTGAACCATCTTTATCTAACTGCTCTACTAATAGGTCAGCCTCGTAATCTACAGGGTTGGTTAGACCAGTATTAGCACTATGTGCATTCATACCATTCATCCAACGCTCTAGAGCATCACGAACTCTAAAGTCTGTATCGTTAATAATAGTAGGAGTCCATACATCAAATGTACGATCTCCTGCTACTTTTAATCTACGACCCCGAAAAGGAATTTCAATAACCCCTACAGTTGATGCGGGCAGCTGAGCGGCCTCACACAAGAAAGAAGCAAGTTCTACTTCTCCGTTAGCATAAGTTGGAAAGTTGATAGTCGCTTTGAACAGATTCGGTCTAGCGCCACCACCCCTTAACTTGGCTTTAAAATCATCTACGCCTAGAATAGCCATTTTCTATTATCTCCCTTTGACGCCATTAAACCTGAAGTCCAGCGACTTCTTCGAAGTCTACACCAGATCTTACAGCCACAAAGTTTAGTGTGATGTAATTAATCGACCGTGCAGGCTTTACAAAGATGTTCGCAATAAACTCATTTCTATCTACAACAGCTCCTGTGTTGTTAGTCTCATCACATACCACGCGGAAGTCAGTAATACCTCTACGGCCTTTGATTTCTCTCAGGAATGGTTCTACAATATTAACAAATTCAGCGCGAGTAAACTCATCATTGAATTCAAACATTGTATTTCTTGCTGCAAGTGAGATAGCTCTCTCGATAACCAAGAATAGTCTACGTACGTTAATACGGTCAAATGCAGATGGTCTATTCAAGTGAGTTTTGTCACCGAACAACAACACTCCCTGTCCAGGAAGATTAGCGATAGGATTAATACCTGCTTTATATAGGGTATCTCTCTGTGACTTTGTTGGCGTATAAGATACACCAGTGATACCTAGAAGTTGCCCACGGCGTGAACCAGCTGGTGAATACCAAGGAGCTGCGTTTACATCTGATGCAGCCATAATACCAGCTGTAGACGATGCTGCTGGGATATAGATATACTTGTCGTTATACTTATCGTATACTTTCAACCAGTTGTTATCTACAACAAGGTAAGAAGAGAAAGTAAAGGTATCTGTTTCAGCAACAGCTGCGGTTACTGGATCAGCATTATTTACTACAGAAATTTTAGATGGTGAAGTAATTACCATACAATCTTTCCGAGTAGTACCAGCGATTGTGATAAGATCGTTAACAATAGTAACTTGATCAGCAGAAGATACTTTGCCTGGTGCAATCATAAAATCAACCTGAATAGTATCTTTATCTTCAAAAAGATCCCAACCAGTCAAAATATCACCTGTGCCTGGTGCAGTACCATTAGCACCTGAAGTGAGTGAAACAGCACCTGTTTCTGAATCTAGTTGGTTAAGGTAGATATAAGAAGAAGATCTATTAACTACATTATTCATATAGTTTGTGGAACCATCTGCATTTGTCGCAGAAGAGGATGTTGATACAAATGGGAATCTTTCTAGAACACTATTTGCTGTTCCTGTAATTACCCCATCTTGATCAAGCACTAGTATGTGACGCTCGTTACCTGTAGGAGCTGCATCAAACTGTGCTTTATATGCAGCAGTCCAGCCTGACCAAGACGTAGTGCCTGTCCAAGCAACTTGAATAGAGTTCCCGATATCACCTGGATATCTTGCATAAATTTGCCCAGTGAGGCCTACATTAGCATCAAAAGCATCTGTATTTTTAATTAAGGTAGCATCACTATCAGCTGCGTTTACAGCATCTGAATCCACTACACGCGCAATTTGCAACGCGTTTGCGTATTTCAAGAAGTAAGCAGCAGTGTGATAGTCTACAGTATGTGTATCGTCAGGTGCACCAAAGGTCGAAGCAAGTCTCGTCTCGTTATCGATAAGTGTTGCTTGTTCCACCGGGCCCCAACGGAAAGCACCTACAAAAGCGCCAGTAGTGGTCTGTACATTCGGCACGCCGCCTGTAAGATCAACTTCCTTGACAACAATTGCTGGCGACTCTGACGGAGAGAAAATTGCCATTCGTTCGTTCCTTTTCCAGTAATCGAATTATATGTTAACATGATACGGTTATATTCAATTACTGGTATTTATAATACTCTAAATTTGAAGTTTGAGTTGTTATCTTGATCAGCTACAATCCAGTTTTCGTTTTCGTTTTGCAGATCCATAGGAGCTGTAATATTATCTAATCCATCATCTATAAACCCAAAAGGCAGGACATCATCATCTATCTCGTCCATTCTTTGCTTAAACATCATTTCTTTTAAACTCACTTCAGTAATCTGTTCAAAAGAGTTCGAGACTGCAAAATAACCGAATAACACTAGATTCATCATTAGATCATCATGGTTACCATCAGAAGCTTCGAAGGATTGCCCTCTAGCTATAAAGGTAGACATTTCCATAATAGTATTAGCGTCACGAATCTTTATTTTTCTTGATTCAATAAGATCTTTAATAGCAGAACAACCAATGCGTTTAACTTTTTTATTCATCTCAACACCGAGCCGATCAGCTCTAATCAGAGATTCCATGTGTATATGTTCATACTCTAGTTCATAATATAACCCGTGTGTAACAAGACCTCCTTGATCATTTGATTCTACAATAACATAAGCTTCGTTATATACTTTAGCATATTTATAAATAATATTAGGGAAGAGGATAGGAGATATAGTGTTGCATCGATATACAGCTACCTGTTCAAAAGGTCTTGTGCTAATGTCGATTACGTTAAACGTAGAATAGTCCTGTCCTCTTCCTTTTGCCACATCAACAGTCATAACATACTGGTGATTTCTTTCAGGTTCTTTATAAATATTTACCTGATTATTTTCAATAAGCCTCATTGCATTTTCAGCTTTTTGTTCCATTAAAGCTTCAGCACCGATAAGAGTATCACCTGTACCAAAAAATGTGTTACCAAACTCTTGGTCAAACTGTAATTGAGAAGTGTTAGATACAGTAGCGTTTTTCCAGGCCTCATCTCTTCCAGGTACATCCCACCAATCAACTCTAAATGGTTTAAACTGATTTGTACCTTGAACAGCACCCTCATAGATATTATAAAACATATTACCAATACCGTTTGCAGTAGAAGTAATAATAACTTTTGTATCTTTACCAGATGATATAACTGGATAAGTCGAAGTGTAGAACTCAGCAGCTCTTTCAACAAACGCAAACTCATCGAGGTATAGCAAGTTAACAGACATACCACGAATAGATGAACCAGAAGTTGCGGCCGCTATAATACGGCTGTTATTAGAGAACTCTAAAGAACCTTTATTAAGAGCCTTAGTTCCGGGTTGTAGAAAGAATGGTAGGTGTTCAAGCATGAGAGTAACACGTGCTAGCATCTCACGAGCAGTAGCACCTTTGTTTGCAAGGACAGCGATGGTTTTTTCAGGGTGGAACAAAGCATACCACAGAAGATATGCAACAGAGCTAATTGATTTACCTGACTGACGGCAAGCTAATACAATACAAAATCTCGAATCATTAAAATGACCAAACATTTTTTCTTGGTATGGGTATAAATCAAAGGGGACTAGCCCTCTATCAAGAGAAATAACCTTACAGTAGTTAATAGCAAAATATGCAGGGTCTTTTAAACACTTAACGTATTCTGTGATTTCATCTTGCGTAAAGTTTTGTACAACACCATCACGCTTAACGTTAATATTGCCATTATATGATTCGTTATTCTTTATTGATAGGGATAACATCAATCACATCACTTTTCTGTTGATCAATCAAGAATCTCTGTAGGTCAGTAGTAGATCCTACAAACAGATTATTAGTTGTTCCACCGGTTAGAGCTGGAGCAGTTGTTTCGTTCTTATGAATATCTTTTTTCTTTTTATGAAGATCTAATAGATTACCGTTTACATCTGCAAGCGTCTTCATCATACCAGATAATACTTCAAATGCCCTAGGGTGTTCTGTAGCACGTGCTACATCCATCATATCATCTAATGCCGCTGATCCTTTAGCAAGAATATCATGATACGTCTGTCTAGCATATTCAAAGTCATTGTCTACATTATCATCTTCTTTTTCATTCATAATTAGCTACCACTATCTCCATTATAGAATGGATACTCTACATCGAATGTTTCTGTAAATCCATAATCGCTATCAGCACTTACATCTGCTGGATCAGTAGTTACGATAATCTGTTCTATTTGAATATCTTCACCAAGCAACCCAGCTTCTTGATTGTATATGTTATTTATGGATGTACGAACTATCCCTTGTTCTTTAATCGGTCCATAGAAATTTACTTTCATATCAAAAGTCATTGTATAGATAATAGTTCTTCTTTGCTCTAGTGTGCCTTCGTAATCATCTTGAAAGTCAATAGATGTTAAAGTAATAGGAACATCTTCTCTAATAGCAGGAAAATCAGCAAATGGTTTAATAGTAAGTGAGTATTGAGGGTTAAAGAACGGAAGGATTTGCTCTACCACTTGGAGAGCATCATCTTGATTCTTAGCGTAAACACTTAATTGAAAAGTTATACTATAAGGAACAAAACTATAAAATTTATTTCTTAAATTACTATTAGTCCCAGCTTGTTGAAAGTTATTTGTTTTTTGTAATTGCCTTTGTGCGTCGTATACAATAGACACTATCTCAAAAGCCATCCTCGGAAGCTTAATAGCTACCTTTGTATCATTATCAAGATCAGGATTTTCTCTAATACGATCTAAAAATTTGCGGCCTGGTGCATACGATAGAGGCACTTTCACTTGTGAAATTACTTGATTGTTTGCATCTTTTCTTAATACATAAATGTCATTAAACAGCCTACCAAACATGGCAACAGATTTACGAATTCTCTCGTGATAGAAATACGTTCCAAACATTAATCAGGACTCCCAAACGGATTTACTTCTGTAAAATCAAGGAAATCAGTTAATTCATTAAAATCATCATTTTGTTCATTTGAAGAAATTTTATTATCTTCAGACACAATATTAACTAGAGAGGTAGACTTGGTTCCAAATGGATCTAAATCTGTACCACCCACAACTAATAAACCACCAACAAATTCATGGTAGTTGCCGTCGTTAGCACCAATGTGAACAAGTTTAAGAACGTTATCTGAGTCTGACCAAGCTGACACTTCACCTGACATAATAACACCTGAAGTTAATGTCTGAGTAACAGTTTCACCTATTACAAATCCATCACCCGCGCTATCTAGTGTTAGTAGATACTCATATGCATAGTTTCTTTCAATATCATCAATTGCGTCGATATTTGTATCAAAGTCCTCATCGTTATATTCAAAGAGTTCACAACGAAGCTTGTATACTACTAGATTGCTTAGTTGATAGAATGGCTGTTCATGTTCAACTGACATAATCTGAAACATAGATTTAGAAAGAGGAATGTATACTAGATCTCCTTCTCTTGGTCTAACACTATTAATCTCATTATCAAAACGACCTACAGTAGATGTCCATCTACGTCTCGCTACAACAAATGTGGCTGCGTCTCTAATCTCTATTCCAAACTTGGTAAACAGATCACCCTCACCATCAAAACCTTCAGTGTTTTCGATATACATCTCAATTTTATATGATGAATTAAATCTTGAAGGAACATCATCCCCAAGAATTCTATTCTCATTTACAATATCTCTAGGAAGATAATACACATCTTGGCCAAACATCTTTACAGATTCTATAACAATATCCTCGTATAGATTCTGCTCACTAGATACTTTTTGACTAAAATAAAGATTAGTTGCCATTAGATCTTCCTTATTGTTTTCATATCACCCAACATAGAAATCTGGTGGTAATTCAAACTCTAATCTAATTTTCTCTTGTAGTTTTTCAATATCAGCTGATGCATCTTCAAATATCTGTCTACCGTTTAGTGTAACACCACCTGGCAATTGCATACCCTCAAACTTAATAAGATTAGCACCCCATTGCTGTTTAATGAGAGCAGTAGTATATTCTTTTAACCACATATCGTTCCATACAGATGAGAACGCGTTTTCATCAATAATACTATACACCTCAGCGACCATCCAATCGCCTGTTTTTAGATCTCCATCAACAAAATCGCCATAGACATACAGTCTGTTCTGTCTGCGCACAAAATTAACCTGTGGTGTACCAGACAGCTGCATATCAAGTAAAGAGATATATTGTTGAATTTGGTGATAATAAGCAAGGTCACCAATATAAGAGTACATATTTGTGATATCATTTAACATCATTTGATATTTAACATCAAACATACTTCTCGAAACATTACCAGCGTGAATAGCAAACAGTTTTGTTATTTGAGTAATGTTAGTAGGAATAGTAATGTATTCGTTTGTTACATCTTCATCGGTAATTTCATATTTTAAATATCCACGATACGTGGCGTCTGAATGATACTCTCTATAATACTGTAAAGCTTCGTCGACACGGTCTTCTACCTGGTCATCATCCACGTTAATCTCAATTACTGGTGCACCTAATCTGCGCTTGCAGTAATCTATTAGACCTTGTCTTGTGCTTGGACTTGCCATATTATAATCCTATTTAATACTATTTATCTTAGTTGAGAAGAGTGCCAGTTGCATCATAAACATCTATCCGGTAATAAGCTCCGCTTTGACCATCAAGTAAATCTGCATCTAGCCCTGAACCTGTACCATCAACTAATTTAATCGCGTTTAACAGCGGGGTTTTAAAGTATGTAATTTGAGCTGAGTCAACAGATATAATACCCGTTGCGCTACTATACCCTATACCTCTTCCAGCAGTTACTGCAGTTCTGGTTAATCCACGAGTATAGACAGGAGTAACATATGAACCACCGTCGGCAGTACTAATAGTAAATGTACCAGAAGCAGAATCAAATGCTGTACCAGATACACCTGCTACTGAAACAGTTCCAATACTATCAATAAACCCGTTAGCGTCTACTGTTATGATAGGAACTAAAGAAGCTGACCCATAAGTACCAGCTATAACAGTATTAAATGCATCTCTGTTTACATCACCAGTCATTGTTCCAGCAATTACGAAGTTACCAGAGCCATCTTTTGTAATTACAGTACCTGATGTAGGG
>TARA_R110000868_G_scaffold202806_2_pt1 | contig 12659 bp, 9 predicted proteins | sample TARA_R110000868 | Tara Oceans TARA_R110000868 (sample SAMEA4397489) | marine metagenome | biome: Polar Biome; feature: [SRF] surface water layer (ENVO:00010504); material: water (ENVO:00002006), including particulate matter (ENVO:01000060) such as... | depth 5 m | reverse complement strand
GGGCGTCTTCTGCTTCACCATTTCGCGGGTGACGATGTCCTGCAGCGCCTGCGGTTTGCCGCCGCCGCCGTATTCTTTCGGCCAGGCCATGCCAAGGTAGCCCGCCTCATAGACTTTCTTTTGCCAGTCGCGGAGAAAATAAAACTGCTCATCCGTGCCGACTTCCATGAAGGATTGCGGCAGGAGAAATCCCGGATCAGTGGGTTTGTTGGCAGTGAACCAATCGGCCACTTCCTGACGGAACGCATCAAGTTCGGCGGGGCTCGGGGTGTTGTCACTCATATAAACGGATCCTCGGTCGCTTTTGGCAGGTTTTGGCAATGGTATAGCGCATATCAAGGGAGGGGTGCCAATGGCGCGGAAGCTGACGCAGGGGCAGCCTTGTCCTCACGCGGTTCAGCCGTCGGCATGCGTGATGATCAGCTCGGGCAGCGCCCAGCAGGTATGGCCCATGTCTTTCGCCATCATCGCCAGACCTTCGGTTTCAATATAGCCACGATGGCTGAAGGCGGGAAAATTGAGACCGCTGCGGTGCAGGTCCGCGCGGATGAGAAGCGCTGTGCCGCCGACACCGTCTATGGGTTGAGGGTCAGCTGATGCAGGCAGGTCGCCCAGATGGGCGCGACCGAAACCGCGCGGCGGCTGGTGGAGACCGTCCAGCATATGGCGGGGATGCTCTGCGGGTCCGCGCGCGGGATCGAATTGGAATGAATTGAGATCATAGTCGCGGCCATCGGGCAGCACGCAGCGCGGTACGATAATGTCTTTGTCGGCGGCGAGGAGGCGGGTGAGAAGGTCCTGCGGATAGTCGATGAGGTCCGCGTCAAGCCAGAGCACCCAGGCTTCATCGTCGAGCGTCGAGGCGAGCAGAAAATTTCGGGCGCGCGCCAGTGTTGCGCGGCGGATTTTCTGCATGTCGCGTTCCCAGCGTGCGCCGGTGAGGTGCAACCCGAGATCCTGCTTGATGAGCCGCGTGCGGCGGTAGTCGCTTTGGCGAACCCTGAGCGCTGCATCTGCCAGCGCATGGGTCGCGTCCGCGCTGTCGCCTTCGATGATGCCGAGCGAGAGTGCGGATTTGTCATAGTCGAGACGATCCAGCAATTCGAAATAGCGCGGCAGAAAGCGTGTCGCATCTTTCATCGGCGTCAGGATCAGTACCGGTGGCTGCGAGGATTTGGAGTGCGACGACTTTTGTGTGTGGCGCGGCGTGGTGGTTGCGCTTTGGTCCGCGAGGTGGCGCAAGCGGTTCGTGATGCGCTTTGCCGTGTGTTCCGGCGCGTAAAGCGCATTGATGTGGGTGCGAGCGCGTGCGCCTGTGGCGCGACCTGCATCTGGATCGGCGACCAGCGCGCGCATCAGCGTGGCGGCATGATCAAGATCGGGTTCGGCCCATTCGGTGCCTTCGGGGTAGGGCGCGAGGGTGGCGTCTAGGCGGTATGTTTTGAATTTCACGCCATAACTCGTCTCGGGCGTCATGAAATCCAAGTTTCCGGACCAGGCTGTGGCGACAACGGGTTTTCCAGCCTGCATGGCTTCGGCGATAACCAGGCCGAAACCTTCGGAACGATGGAGAGACAAGAGTGCATCGCAATTGGCGATGAGGCTCGCAACTTCATCACCCGTCACGTCGCCAAGGCGGAGCGAGATCGAGGTGCGTGTGCCGATGGCCGCGTCGATGAGCTCGCGTTTCTCCGGTGAGAGACTTCGTACCTTGATGATCAATCCGGTCTTGCCATCATCGTCGGGAAAGGCGCGGCAATAGGCGTCGATCATGCCGAGCGGGTTCTTGCGCTCAAAGCCGCTCAACTCATCGAACACGCAAAGAAAGAGATAGGACGTCCCGGGCAGGCCCAGTGTCGCGCGGTCGGTTGCAGGCGCTGCAAATGGTTTCAGTGCCGGCATGTCGAGGACAGGTACGGACACATGAGGCGCGATACAATGAACAGCATAGAGCGTCGGCACCCATATCTCGTCGAAACGGTTGGCCCATTCGCTCCAGCCTTCCGGCAAGCCCGCGTCGCTCTCCCAATTCCAATAGCCGATGTTGGTACGGCCCGCGAACATGCGCGTGTCGGAATCGGCGGTCTCGCTTTGCCACAGGCGATGGGTAAGGAGATCGGGGTTTGTATAGAAAATATTGATCGGATGGGGCGCATGTGTCGCCCAGTTAAGTGACGTATGATGACGCAATTGATCGAGATCAATGGTGACACGGCGTGTTGCGCCAAGAGCATTGTCGAGTGTGCGTGCGGCCGTGCCAAGGCCGGTGCCGGCCCTGAAGCTGCCGAAGAGATTGACGCCAGGTATGTCATCCGGTCTTGGTGCTGATTGTTCTGCCAGTGTTTTTTCATAGGCGCGCAGAGGCAGATGTTTGTTCAGCTCATCAACAACCGCTTCATAGCGCGCGCCTGAATAGCGTTGACCGGTTGCCCTCCAGTGATGCTCGAAATGCTCGTCGTTCCAAGTGTTCGCACCATGCGCGACATAGACGTAGAGGCGGGGAATATCGAGATGCGCGGTTGCGTGTTCGGCGCAGATTTTTTCCATGACCGGCGTGTCTTCGCCGCGCGCGAGTTCGGGATAACGCGGCATGATTGCTTTTTCGCAAAGCATTGAGCCTTCCCAGACGCGCTCCTTTGAAATCATCGCGCGCTTTTGCAGCGGCATCCAGATGAGCCAGCGTTTGAGAAAGGATGCCCGCGTCTCAGTGGCTAAAATGGCCGCGAGCTGGATCTGCAAGCGGTGTGGATCAGAAAGATCATCATCATCCCATTGGCAGACGTAATCACCGCGCGCTTCATCGACAGCGAGATTGCGCAACGTGCCGAGTGAGGCGTTATGTGTTGCCGGTTTGATGAAGCGTAGGCGCGGGTCGTCGAGGCGGGTGATTTCGTCGGCCAGTTTCGGGCAGTCACCGTCGTCGATGATGATGAGTTCGCTGTTGCTATAGGTCTGGGCGAGAAAGGCGGTGAGCGCGTGGCGGCTCAGATGGTAGCGGTTGCGCGTTACCATGAGGCAGGAGATGAGGGGCTGTGTGTGGTTGGCGAGCGGTCTGGAGGCAGATGCGCCGGGGGATGTGCCCGGCCTGCGCTCAAGCGGAAAGCTTTCGGGGAGGGGCGCCAGATCATCGTCACCGTCGCGGAACCAACTGCCATCCCAATAATGGATCGCCAGAGCGTCGCGTGTCGTGCATTCCCATGTGGCGATGTCAAAGGCTGCACCGCTCCAGATTTCACGTTTGGAAAAAGGATAGAAAACAGGTGCGGGGAGGATCGTTAGCAGCGGACCGTTATAGAGCTTGCGGGCGCGGTTGAGCAGCAGAGGGCCGGTGCGCACGAGCACATGAGCGGTGGCGGGTGCTGTCGTGAGGCATTGCATCACGCTCTCCCAATAGGGATGTGCGGGGGCGCTTGCGATAATGGTCGGGCATAGAAGGTCCTCCGGCGTATTCCCGCGAAAGAGTTCTTCATCAAAATGTTCAGGCGGCTCAAGGCCGATTATGAATTCGCGTTTGGCGATGAATTCGTCGAAGGGATGCAGGCATTCGGTATCGAGGTCGGCATAGAGCCCGCCGAAATGCGACAGGATCATGTAGCGCGCGGTGTCCGCACGACAAATGTTGTCCTTGTATCCATCGAAGGTCGCGAGAAAATCCGGAAAATGCCCGGCGACAAAGGTGCGGATCGTTTCATCCGTCCAGAGGCAGTATTCCCAGTTGGGATGCCGCTGCCGCCAGCTTGCGGCAAGCGCCTGATACCGCGCGGGCAGGTCTTCGGACTTCCAGAGCTGATGGATGATTTTCGGAATGGGCACGTGGGCAGAACCGTTGGAATAAAGGACAGGGTGCCGACACTCTAAACAAATTCTGAACGGTGATGCGAAATGCCCATTTTTTGATCGACTGCCACATTATTGCGCACGAAAAACTTATTAAAATCAATGTGTTAGCTTTATAAATGAGAAAGGAAATGTCTGTAGTCTCGCGCTCAGAGATTGCGGGTTGCACATGATTGCGACCGGCGCGAATTGAATTGGCGGGTTCCATGGCGGCGGAGTTGCGTAAGGCAAATGAGGATGCGGATCTCTATCGCGGGATGTTTGAAAACGCGATCTGGGGCATTTTTCAGACAACGGCGGATGGTCACTATCTGGCGGCTAATCCGGCGCTAGCCGCGATCTACGGCTATGCCTCGCGAGATGCCATGCTCAATGCGCTGACCGATATCGGTCGCCAGCTGTATGTTGATCCGCGTCGCCGCGATGACTTCGTTCGCATGATGCGCGACGATGGCAGCGTCAGTGCTTTTGAATCGCAGGTCTACCGGCTCGACGGTGAGGTGATCTGGATTTCCGAGAGCGGACGCGAGGTGCGTAACGCCGCGGGCGAGTTTCTCTATTTTGAAGGCACGGTTGAAGACATCACCGTGCGTAAAACGGCCGAGAGCGAATTGCAGGAAGCCAAAGAACTCGCCGAAGCTGCAAGCCGCGCTAAATCAGCGTTTCTGGCCAATATGAGCCATGAATTGCGCACGCCTCTGAACGCGATCCTTGGTTTTTCCGAAATCTTGCGTGATGAATTGCTCGGGCCTTTGGGCGACGCCCGATACAGCGAATACGCAGGCGATATTCTGGATAGCGGCAGGCATCTGCTCGCCGTTATCAACGATATTCTCGATCTGACGAAAATTGAAGCGGGACATCTGACGCTTGATGCGCAGCCCGTTGATGTGCTTGCAATGCTGGCGGTCTGCGAACGCTATTTCGGTGGGGCGATAGAGGCTGCCGGCATCCGACTTGTGATCGAGGGGCCGCCGGAAGAGGTGACGATCACTGCCGACCCGACGCGCCTGAAACAGATACTGCTCAACCTCATTTCGAATTCGGTTAAATTCACCAGCGTCGGTTCGGTGAAGGTCGAGGCTGGCTTTGCGGGGATGAGCGAATTTGTTTTCTCGGTCACTGATACAGGCATCGGCATGAGCGAGGAACATATGGCGAAAGCCCTGCTTCCGTTCCTGCAGGTCGATACGTCGCTCGCGCGGCGCTATGAGGGCACGGGCCTTGGTCTCACGTTGACGAAGTCGCTCGTCGAGATGCATGGCGGCACGCTCGCCATCGAAAGCCGACTTGGCGAGGGTACACGCGTGAGGGTGCATCTGCCGGTCTGATGCGCCCGCCGATAGGGCGTGTCGCTGCCACTAAAGGCGGCGTCTGCTCATTATTGCGCCAGTTATCGCCTAAAAACCTTTGTTTCACCGGCTTTTCAGCCAAATAATCTGGCATCGCTTTTGCTCTTACCTCAAGGTGAGTAGCGCGACCTTTCGGTCCGCGCCAATGAGGAGTTGCGATGCCTGAGGCGAAGATTGGGGCCATCTTTGATGAAATGGGCCTCAACGACCAGGAGTGCCGACGCGCCTATCTGGGATTGCGTGACTGGTTGAATGAGACGCCCGCCGATATACTGGCGCTGCGGCGCGAAGAAGCGGAAACATTTTTCAGGAAGATCGGCATTACCTTTGCGGTCTATGGCGAAGGCGGTGATCCTGAACGGATCATTCCGTTCGACATTATTCCGCGCATTCTCGAAGCTGCTGAATGGCGTCACATCACGGCGGGTCTTACGCAGCGTGTGCGTGCACTCAATGCCTTTATCGCTGATGTTTATGGGGCGCAGGACATTGTGCGCGCCGGGTTGATGCCTGCCGATCAGATTATCCTCAATGATACTTACCGGCATCAGATGCAGGGCATCACAGTGCCTAATGGCATCTATACGCATATCTCCGGCATCGACATGGTGCGCGTGAGTGCGGATGAATTCTATGTGCTCGAAGACAATGTGCGCACACCGTCGGGTGTTTCCTACATGCTCGAGAATCGCGAAATCACCATGCGATTGTTTCCCGATCTTTTCTCGCGCCACGCGGTAGCGCCCGTTGATCATTATTGCGACGAGTTGCTCACCACTTTGTCGTCTGTGCCGCCGCGTCATTGCGACCGCGAACCGACAGTCGTGGTGATGACGCCGGGTATTTATAACAGCGCCTATTACGAGCATTCTTTTCTGGCCGATCAGATGGGTGTTGAACTCGTCGAGGGGCCGGACCTCTATGTCAAAGATGACATTGTCTATATGCGCACGACGCAGGGACCTAAACGCGTTGACGTCATCTACCGCCGTGTGGATGACGAGTTTCTCGATCCGCTGGCGTTTCGCGCCGACACCGCGCTCGGTGTTGCGGGCCTGATGAATGCCTATCGTGCGGGCAATGTGAACCTTGCCAATGCGGTGGGGGCAGGCATCGCCGACGATAAATCGACATACACATTCGTGCCCGCGATGATCCAGTTCTATCTGGGCGAAAAACCGGTCCTCAATAATGTGCCGACGTTTCGCTGTGGTGAACCGGATGATCTTAAATATGTGCTTGAGCGGCTTGATGAACTTGTTGTGAAGGAAACACACGGGTCGGGTGGCTATGGCATGCTGATCGGGCCGAAATCAACAAAGGCCGAGCGCGAAATGTTTGCAGCCCGCATCAAAGCGACGCCCGACAAGTATATCGCGCAGCCGACGCTGGCGCTTTCGACCTGCCCGACCTTTGTCAATGAAGGTATCGCGCCGCGTCATGTCGATCTCAGGCCCTTTGTGCTCGCCGGCAAAGACATTCGCGTGGTGCCGGGCGGGCTCACGCGCGTGGCGCTCACCGAAGGTTCGCTCGTCGTCAATTCCTCGCAAGGCGGAGGCACCAAGGATACCTGGGTGCTGGAGGATTAAATCATGTTGAGTCGCACCGCTGACAGTCTTTACTGGATAGCGCGCTATATGGAACGCGCTGAAAATCTGTCGCGTATTTTGCGCGTGACGGATCGTCTGTCGCTGATGCCGAAGCTTGCAGGCACCGGCAGCAATGAATGGCACTCGACGATTGTTGTTTCGGATTGTGAAGAAGGATTTTACGAAAAATATGAAGAGGCGACTGCTGAGCATGTGATTTCTTATCTGGCGTTCGATCCTGATAATCCCTCAAGCATTCGTAGTTGCATTGAAGCGGCGCGGCGCAATGCACGCTCTGTGCGCACCGCGCTCACCACCGAGCAATGGGAATGTCTCAACGGCACATGGCTTGAAATGTCGCGGATGAAAGAAAGTCGGTTGCGTGGCGGCGGCTTGCACGGATTTCTCGACTGGGTGAAAGAACGCACGTTGATGTTCCACGGCAGTACGGTGGCGACGATGCTCCGGCGCGATAGTTTTCATTTCATGCAGCTTGGCACTTTCATCGAGCGCGGCGATAACACGGCGCGCATTCTCGATGTTAAATATCATGTGTTGCTGCCTGAGCACGCCGAAGTGGGCGGCGGCATTGACTATTATCAGTGGGCTGCGATCCTGCGTGCGGTGTCGGGCTATCGCGGCTATCACGCGCTTTACAATGAAGGCATCAAGCCGTGGCTTGTGGCAGATTTTCTCATCATGCGTGAGGAAATGCCACGTTCGTTGGTGGCTTGCATGGGCAAGGTGAAGGAATGCCTTGATCATCTCGCCGATGAATATGGTCAGCGTCACGAAAGTCACCGCATGGCGGGGCGGCGCTATTCGCAATTGCGGTTCGGTAAGGTTGACGATGTATTCGGACAGGGATTGCATCTCTTTCTCGAGCAATTCATCGACCAGAATAATGATCTCGGTGCCGAGATTTCCCGCTCCTATCTGATGTGAGGCGAAACAAACATGCGCATGCACATCGAGCATGAAACCGTTTATTCCTATGATGAGCCGGTGTCCTACTCCATACAGGCGCTGCGATTGCGTCCGCTGGATACGCGGTCGCAACGTATTTTGAGCTGGACGGTGGAGACGCCGCTTTATGCCAGCGTGCGCGACCAGCGCGATGTCTATGGCAATGTGTTGCAGATGCTCTATGTCGAGCGGCCGCATAGCGAAATTCGGCTGCGGGTGTGGGGTGAAGTTGAAACAATCGACACGCATGGCGTGGTCACTGCGGCGATTGAAAAATTTCCGCCGCGATTTTATCTGCGCCGGACAATGCTTACAGAAGCCGACGAGACGATCCTGACGCTGGCGAATGCCGCGCGTGAAGCGTCCGATGGCACACAGCTCGATCTTGCCCATTGTCTGATGCATAAAACGCGCGATGCACTCGATTATATGATTGGCGAAACTGATGCGACGACGAGCGCGGCGCAAGCGCTCGCCAACGGGTCGGGTGTCTGTCAGGACCATGCGCATGTCTTTATTGCGGCAGCCCGCAGCGTCGGTATGCCGGCGCGCTATGTTAGCGGCTATTTGTGGACGGACGCGGGCGAGCAGGGCGAAGCGGCCCATGCTTGGGCTGAGGCCTATGTCGAGGATCTCGGCTGGGTGGGTTTTGATGTCGCCAACCGCATCTGTCCCACAGAGGCGCATGTGCGGGTCGCGTCGGGTCTCGATTATCTCGAGGCCGCGCCTATTCGGGGCTTGCGGCGCGGCGGCGGACAGGAGACCCTTGATGTCAAGGTGCATGTTGCCGAAGGCGGCGCTCAGCAGTAGAACGGCATTCTATAAAACGGCACAAGATCGTTTGGGGATACACCTCCGGACCGAATTCGGGATTTCACGTCGATGACTTATTGCGTTGCGCTTCACCTGCGAGGCGGGCTTGTCATGTTGGCCGATACCCGCACCAATGCGGGTGTCGACAATATTTCGACTTTCCGCAAACTCACAGTGATCGATCAGCCTGGTGATCGCGTCATCGGCATTATGACGGCGGGGAACCTTGCGCTGAGCCAGGCGGTGGTCAATCTCGTCACCGAGCAAGGCGTGGCCATGACCGAGGATGGACCGCTTGAAACGCTCTACACCGTCCCGAGCATGGTGCGGGCCGCTCAGCTCATGGGGCGGGCGGTGCGCACGGTCTTTCATGTTGACGGCCCGGCGCTTGAGGCTCAGGCAGAAAGCTTCAACGTTTCGATCCTGCTTGGCGGCCAGATCGGCACCGGCCAGTTGCGGCTCTTTCAGATTTATTCCGCGGGCAATTATATCGAAGCGACGGAAGACACGCCTTATCTGCAAATCGGTGAGCACAAGTACGGCAAGCCGATCATTGATCGGGCGGCGACCTACGAGACGGATGTGACAGACGCGATGAAGCTCGCGCTCATCTCGATGGATTCGACCATGCGGTCTAATCTCTCCGTGGGTCTGCCCATCGACCTCATGGTCTATCGACGTGACACGCTCAAAGTGGCGATGGTCCGGCGCATTAAAGAGGATGACGTCTATTTCAGGGATCTGCGGCAGGCCTGGTCCGATGCGTTGACGCGCGCCTATCTCGCCATCCCCTCGCCTGAGTGGCCGGTCTGACACCGCAACCGTCCGATTTGGTCCGGAACTTGCGAAGGTGAAGGACTGACTTCACCGCCGGACGCGAGTGCCAATGGCCGATCTTCATATAATTGCCCCAGACGAGCGCCATTTTGCCCGTAATGTCGATTGGAACCTGTTCCATCTCTTTGTTGAGATTGTTCAGTCCGGTGGCATCAGCGCGGCGGCCCGCCACTTAAACAGGCAACAACCGACCGTGAGCGCAGGGCTGAGGCGGCTGGAAGATCATCTGGGCGTCGAACTTTTCCACCGCACTTCGCAGGGTGTCGAGCTGACACCGGCAGGGCGCGCGCTATTGCCGCTTTGTCAGACGATGGTTGAGGCTGCCCGCGCCGCGCCGCACGAAGTGGCTAAGGCTGCAAACCTTCTCGAAGGTATTATCACCATCCGCACGATTTCGAGTGTCGTCTCACCGCAATTTGATGAGGCACTCGTTGCCTTTCATCGCGCTCATCCCGGTGTTGAAATTCATCTGGAGGTGACGCCGTGGCGGCAGGTCGTCAAGGCGTTGCGTCTGGGTGAAGCTGAGGTCGGGGTCGCTTGCGACAGTGCGCCGAGTGAAGGACTTTGCTATGAACCGCTGATGCGCGAGGTGCAGCAGCTTTATTGCGGGCGCGGGCATCCGCTCTACGGCCACCAGATCGGCTTGCCGTCCGACCTTTGTGATGAAGCTTTTGTGCTAACGGGGCAGGACGAGCCGGAGGAGCTTGAGAGGTTTCGCCGTCGCTTCGGGCTTGGTGGCCGCGCGGGTGGCTTTGCCGAAAATCTCCATGAGGTGACACGGCTTATCGAGCTTGGTGTCGGTATCGGTTTTCTGCCGACCTGCGTTGCTGACCCGATGGAGGCTGAAGGGCGTGTCTGGCCGCTGCTACCGCCTGATCTGTTGCCGAGCTATCATGTCTATCTCGTCACGCGCGCGGCCCCGTCGCGCAATACGCCAACCGAAATTTTCATCAGTGAAGTGATGAAACGTCTTCGCCAATTGCCGCCGAGCCTCTGAAAGATCGGGGCCATAGATTTCATCTATGGCAGGCATCGCCATTTTGTGACTTCGCGCCTTCGTGACCGCACCGCATTCTTTTACCGTTGAGTTGTGTGAAGCGCACGAGGCGGGTTGCGATGACGGCAGACGTGACGAAGACCATTCCGATGATCGATGAATTGGCGGGCCTGTGGCGGCGGTCGCTGATCGCTTGGCCCGATGGTCCGCGCGATACAGTGACATGGGTCAACTGGATGCAGGGGCCGCGCGTCTATCTTGATCTGCGCCAACCGGAGGCCAAACCCGATTTTCATGAGGTACACGGGCTTCGGCAGTTGGACAGGCTCCAAGTCGCGTGGATGGCCGAGCAGGAAGGATTTGCAGGTGCCCTGCATTTCGACGGCACTTATTTTGAGTGGCTGCGCGAAATCGATTTTCAGCCGCAGGCGATTTACTCCGACGAGGGCAAGCTTTGGTACGACGGCGACAAGATGATCGAGGAGGGGCGCGATATTGCCTATATCGAGCATTGGCACCGCGAACCGATCGAGATTGAGCCCATCTGTGCCATGCGTCTCAAGGGGCGTGCCGACGGGGTGCGCGGGTTTCTGCTGCGTGCAGGCTCGCTCTTCATGTATGCGCGCGGACGCAATGCCGAGATGCCGGCGGGCAAGCATTTGCGTGAGCTTGTGGTTGCCGCGCCAAATCTTCAGGCGGCGCAAGATCTTGTTGATTGTGAAATCTCGCAAGGCGCAATCACATCGGCGGGATGGATCATACAGCGTTCCAGCCTGCCGTTCCGCGAGGCTGAGGATATAGCTCCGGAATATCTCGTGCATGCAGGTGGAGATGATCCTCACGGGATGCTGGTGACGCGCGACACAACGCCTGACGGGCGGCGGATGTTACATCACTGGGACATTCTTGACGTTGAAGGCGATGCGGATGCCATACCGCAGCCACAGAACATGCGGGTAGCACGATGAGCGACAGTCTTGCGGGCAATCCGGGCGATGGCGCCCGTAATTTCGATCATATCCCGATCATCGATATTGCGCCTTTGTTCGGCAGCGATGAAGCGGCCAAACACACGGTCGCGCTCAAGATCAAGGACGCTGCCTCGCATGTCGGCTTTCTCTATGTGACGGGACACGGTATCGCGCCGGAGCGCATCGAGAAATTGGTGACACGGGCGTCTGAATTTTTCGCGCTGCCTCTTGAGACCAAGCAGAAATATTACATCGGGCAGTCTCGCGCTCATCGCGGCTATGTGCCGACAGGCGAAGAAAATTTTTACGCGAGCGAAGGCGGCAATGATGTCGCGAGCGTTGACAAGAAAGAAGCATTTGATCTGTCGGTCGAGCTTTCCACAGACGACCCGGATCATGTCCGTGGCTACCGGATGCTTGGACCCAATCAATGGCCTGCCGAGGTGCCTGCCTTCCGCGATGATGTTTACCGTTATTATCGCGAAGTGATCGAACTCAGCCAGACTATGTTTCGAGGTTTCGCGCTGGCGCTTGATCTGCCGGAAGATTATTTTCAGCGGCTGACGACCAAACCGCCGTCGCAATTGCGTCTTGTGCATTACCCCGAGGGCCCGAACCGGTTTGCCGCTGAAGAAGGCAAATCGCGCCAGAGCGACTGGGGCATTAGTGCACATACCGATTATGAGTGCTTCACGATCTTGCATGCGACGCTGCCCGGCCTTGAAGTGCTGAACGCCGCGGGTGACTGGATCGACGCGCCGCCAATACCCGGTGCTTTTGTCATCAACATCGGCGACATGCTTGAGGTGCTGACCAACGGGCGCTTCATCGCCACGCCCCATCGCGTGCGCAATGTGCCCGACGAGCGCTATTCCTTTCCGCTCTTTTGTGCGGTGGATTTTGACACTTTGATCGAACCTTTGCCGGAATTCAAAGGCGATGGCCGCTCGGCTTATCCGACCTATGTGGCGGGAGACCATTTGTTTGCCGAGACTATGAAGACCTTCGCCTATTTGCGCGCATTGGAACGTGAAGGCGTGATTGCGGTGCCGGAATCCGAAAAGGCCGCCGCGATTGCCTTCGGGCGCAAAGAAAATGCCTGACCTCCCAAAACAAAAAAAACCGGAAACGCAGCTGCAATTTTTTAAAGCAGCGCGCGACAGGCCGGGGTTTTGTCTCAATTGCCTCTCTTTGCGTCAAGCTTGAGCGTATGCACAAAATTCAGGCTGTTTTTTTGCGCAAGTTCAGAGCGCGTGGTGCTTTCCGGCGGCTTCCTCCCGTTTTCCATCTGGCCCGC
>TARA_R110000868_G_scaffold135284_6_pt1 | contig 12661 bp, 14 predicted proteins | sample TARA_R110000868 | Tara Oceans TARA_R110000868 (sample SAMEA4397489) | marine metagenome | biome: Polar Biome; feature: [SRF] surface water layer (ENVO:00010504); material: water (ENVO:00002006), including particulate matter (ENVO:01000060) such as... | depth 5 m | reverse complement strand
AAAGGCGCGACCAAAAATGGTCGCGCCTTTTTTGTATCTACATTTCCTAACCTCCCCACAAGGGGGAGGTGAATAACGCGGGCACAAGTTTATTTTTTGCGGGATAATCCCTTATCCAGCAAAATAAAAACATCTCCCCGCATTTCCGGCAATTTCCATGTCAAAACCTCGTACCCTCGACATGGAAACACTTGAAAACTGACAGGAAACGACTGGAATTCCGAGCCTTTTTCGAGGTTATTTCGAGCCTCAAAACCCGCTTATCCCCGTCTTTTTGATGGGCCTATTTGATCTCCGCAATGATCGCCGCGGCGTGTTTTTTCAGCATTTCAAAATCCGCCAACTGCCGCGCATGGAGTTTCATTTCAAGTCCGGAAAAGCGCGGAATGATGTGGCTGTGCAAATGGAAAACAGTCTGACCGGCCTCCGCGCCATTCAATTGCGCGATCATAATGCCGGGCGCTTTGAACGCGCGTTTCACAGCAGGTGCGAGCTTCTGCACAGTGAGCGCGATGGCTGCGGCATAGTCCGGATCAAGATCAAATAAATCTTCTGCCGGAAACTTTGGAATGACCAATGTGTGTCCGTCGGCTTGCGGCATCACATCCATGAAGGCGTAGGTCTTGTCGTCTTCGTAGACTTTGAACGACGGTGCTTCACCGCGCAGGATTCTGGCGAAAATATTGTTGTTGTCATAAGCCATGATGTCAGAACTCATCCTCTTGTGTTTCCGCTTCTGCGTTGTGGCGGAAAGGTGAATAGGTGCTGAGCACTTCCATATCGTGCTCCAGATGTTGCCGTTCGCGTGACAGATAGTCGGCGACAGCGGCAGAGAAACCTTCGTTTTCGATCCAATGCGCACTGAATGTTTTGGCAGGCAGATAGCCGCGCGCCAGTTTGTGTTCGCCTTGCGCACCTGCTTCAACGCGCTTTAAGCCTCTGGCGATAGCGAAGTCGATGGCCTGATAGTAGCAGCATTCAAAATGCAAAAATGGATGATGCTCGATCGCGCCCCAGTTGCGACCGAACAAAACTTCCGAGCCAATGAAGTTCAGCGCGCCCGCGATCATGCGGCCATCGCGTTTGGCGATGATGAGCAGTGTGTCGTTGGGCATCCGCTCATTGATCAGGCTGAAGAACTCGCGCGTCAGATATGGGCTGCCCCATTTGCGTTGGCCGGTGTCCATATAGAATTCATAAAATGCATCCCAATGGGCTTCGGTGAGATCTTTGCCCGTCACCCACTCGACACTTATGCCGTTCTCCATGGCCTTTTCGCGTTCCTTGCGGATCATCTTGCGTTTGCGCGACGAGAGGTCAGCGAGAAAATCGTCGAATGTTTTATAGTCGCGGTTGAGCCAATGAAATTGCTGGTCGTTGCGCTGAAGGAACCCGCGCTCGCCCATCAGTTCCCATTGTCGTTCCGGCAGAAATGTAAAATGCAGTGACGATACATTGGTGCGTCGCGCGACTTCAAGAGCAGCGGCAATGAGCTGGTCTTCCGCTGCCGCGCGTCCTGCGCCGAGCTTGGTGAGCAGGCGCGGGCCGGTGGCCGGAGTGAAAGGAACGGAGACTTGCAGCTTGGGATAGTAGGTGCCGCCCGCGCGCTCGTAAGCATCCGCCCAGCCATGATCGAAAACATATTCGCCCCGGCTATGGCCTTTGAGATACATCGGCATGCAACCGGCGAGTTCGCCTTGTGCGTCTTCAAACAACAAATGATAGGGCATCCATCCGGTGCGGCGTGTTGCCGACCCGCTTTCTTCTAGCGCATGCAGGAAAGCGTGTGACAAGAACGGGTTGAAGACTTCGCCCACAGGGTTTGCGCACGCGTCCCACTGGGCCGGATCAACAGCACCCAGCCCTTGCGCGATTTTGATGACGGCTTGTTCCGCGTCACCCATTTTGTTGATTGCTCCGGCTGGTCATTTCACAAATCTAAGCCATTGAATGCTGCGAACAAGGTGTCTTTTCGGCAGGCCATGCCTCAAGTATTTTCGATGACCAGACGTCCGATTGCGGCATGAACGGCATTGCGTTCCTCGGGCGTGTTTTTCTCTCCGACATAATAGGATGCGACCAGAACCGGTTTGCGTTCGGGCGGCCAGATGATCGCAACATCATTTGCTTCGCCCTTCGGGCCGGTGCCGGTCTTGTCGCCGATGAGCCAATCGGCTGGCAACCCAGCGACGACGCGCTTCGTGCCGGTCTTGCAGTTTATCATCCATTGTTGAAGCTGCTTGCGTGATGAGGTGTGGAGCGCCTCTTCCACAAGTAGTTTTTTCATTAGCTTGAGCATGGAAGCTGGCGTTGTTGTGTCGCGTGGGTCGCCTGGTTCGATAATGTTGAGCGTCGGTTCTATGCGATCCATCCGGGTTATGTCATCGCCAAGGTCACGCATGAATTTTGTGAGACCTTGTGGGCCGCCAAGCGTTCTGAGAAGGAGATTGCCCGCCGTATTGTCGCTGAGTTCGACAGCGGCGGCGCACAGATCACCAAGAGCCATGCTGCCTTCGTTGACATGTTGCTCGGTGATCGGCGCGTATTCGATCAGGTCGGCTTTTGTATATAAAACCTGTCGATCTAGCTGCTCCAATCCTTGATCAATACGATGCAGGACTGCGGCAGCGGCCAGAAACTTGAACGTGCTGCACAGGCCAAATCGTTCATCAGCGCGATGCGTGAATTGCGTTCCGCTGCCTGTGTCGATGATGGCGACGCCGAGACGTCCGCCATATTGTTTTTCCAGCTGCGCGAGCTGGTCGCTCAATTCGGACGCATGGAGCAATGTCGGTGTGACGGCGATGAAGGCGGCAGCACCCAGCATAAAATCTCGGCGGGAGACAATCATGTGTCTGTTCCTTATTCGATCTCGAATATGGCTTCGACTTCGACCGCAATGTCTACGGGCAGGCTTGGTGCCGATACAGCGGAGCGGGCGTGGCGTCCGGCGTCGCCGAATATTTCGACCATTATGTCGGACGCGCCGTTGATGACGAAAGGCTGTTGATTAAAGTCGGGTGTGGAATTTACAAAGCCCAGCAATTTGATGACACGCTTGACGCGGTCAAGATCGCCGCCAACGGCGTTCTTGAGCTGGGCGACGACATTGAGAGCCGTCAGGCGAGCTGCGGCCTTGCCCTGATCGACATCGAAATCACGGCCGAGTTTGCCTGCATACTCGACGCCTTTGGGGCCCATTGGTCCCTGACCGGAAATGAAGACGAGATTACCCGTGATGACATAAGGCACATAATTGGCGACTGGCGTTGCCGCTTGCGGAAGCGTGATCCCCAGTTCTTTCAGTCGCGCGTCGATCCGTCCGGCCATGGTTCGTCTCCCGTTATTTGTGCCTGTTGCGTGGCTTTTATCAGCAGCTATACCTAGCATATGTGGATGGCAGGGCCCAAAGCTCTCAGGAGATCGAAATGAAAAGTTCTACGCGCACCCCGGCTGACGACGGGTTCTTCATGCCCGCCGAATGGGAGCCCCATGCGCGCTGCTGGATGCAATGGCCGTCTCGCGGTGAGGTTTGGGGTGAGCAGCTTCCGCAGGCCTATATGGCCTATGCGGGCGTGGCGCGGGCCATTCGTCAATTCGAGCCGGTGTCGATGGTCTGTCGTCCGGAAGACGAAGCACAGGCGCGGTTCGCATGTGGCCGCGAGATCGATATCGTACCGTTTGAGATTGATGATTCATGGGCGCGTGATTCCGGCCCGACGTTTCTGAGCGACGGGGCAGGGCACATCGCGGGCGTGCATTGGGGCTTCAATGCCTGGGGCAATTCCTATTGGCCGCATGACAATGACGCCAAGGTTGGCGGACTGATCCTCGATCACGTCAAAGCCAAAACCTTTACGGGTCCGATGATCCTTGAGGGTGGCTCCATCTGTGCGGATGGTTACGGGACTTTGCTGACAACAGAACAATGTCTGTTCAATGAAAACCGCAATCCGGAGCTGACACGTCAGCAGATCGAAGAACGGTTGGCGCTGCATCTTGGTGTGCGACGGATCATCTGGCTCGATCAGGGTCTCGAAGACGATGAGACGGACGGGCATGTGGACATGATCTGTTGTTTTGCCGGACCGGGGCGCGTGCTGCTGCACATGCCTGCCGACAAAAACGATCTCAACTGGCTGCGCATGCAGGACAATCGCAAGCGATTGGAGGCGGCGAAGGATGCGCGCGGCAACAAGCTTGAAATTATTGAAGTGCCGCAGCCGCAACGCAATCTGAAGCGCGGCGACGGGCGTCGATTGTCGACGTCATATGTGAATTTCTATATCGCCAACGGCGGTATTGTCATGCCGAGTTTTGATGACCCGAACGACGATGTAGCGGCGAAGATTATTGCGGAGGCGTTTCCGGATCGCAAGGTGGTGCAGGTGCCCTCGCTCGACATAGCGGCGGGTGGCGGTGTCATTCATTGCATCACGCAACAGCAACCGGCGGGTGTTCCGCTTTAGCCGTTAATGATGAGGCGGGCGGCACGGCTGCCTCTGTTCTTGTCGGCATACATGGCGCGGTCGGCGCGGTCGATCAGTTCATCGGCAGTTGTGGTGCCATCATAAGCGGCAAGGCCGAGGCTCGCGCGGACGGTGATCTTGCCGGAAGACGAGGTCATTGAAATCTTATTCAAGCCGCGTGCAAGCTGGCGGGCACGTTCGCGCGCCGGTGTCGGCTGGGCGCGAACGAAGAGGATGGCGAATTCATCGCCGCCGAGGCGGGCGGCATAGTCGGTGGCGCGGACATTGAGCTGTAACTGGCGACCTACGGCGCGCAGCACATCGTCGCCGACCTGATGACCATGGCAGTCGTTGATGCCTTTGAAGTTGTCGAGATCAATATAAGCGAGGATGCCGCCTTCGTCGTAGCGCGCGGCGCTGAGCAGATTGCGCTGCATGATTTCGCGAAAGCCGCGACGGTTGAGAAGACCGGTGAGTTCGTCGGTACTCGCCATATTTTCAAGCTGAGCAATACGGGCGTTGAGTTCGACAATCCGCTGTTCGGCTTCGGCCACATAACTCAGAGCGCCTGCGAGCAGACGGTCTGGTTTCGCGACCAGGCCTTCATCACTGATGAAGTGCCGAAACCGCGCCATGGTTTCCTCACCCGCCAACATGCTCGCATGTTGAGACGGCTTGGGTGCACTAATGACAATTTTGTTGCGACTCATCTCATTCCCCTTCGCCCATAAGATTTAAGGCAGAAGGCAGATTGCAATCAGCTTGCCAGTTTGAATTATGATTAAAATCAATTGGTTATGGTTAAGCCGCAACGGCCCAACCCGGCAAGTTTTGCCTGTATACGAAAGTATTGCCGGGCATTTGAGTGGTTAGGCGACCCGATCGCGCGGGACCCGTCCGGCGAAGTAATCGTCGAGATTGTCGAGCGCCCGAAAACCCATAGCGTTGCGGGTTTCTTGGGTGGCGCTGCCCAGATGCGGCAACAGAAAAGCGTTGGGCAGGGTGCGATACCGCGGATCGATATTGGGCTCGTTATTGAAGACATCGAGCCCGACGGCCGCGAGGTGGCCCGTCGTGAGCGACGCAATGAGCGCGTCATCGTTGACTATATCGCCGCGCGCGGTGTTTACCACGATTGCGCCATGCGGCAGAGCAGCCAGTGTTTGGGCGTTGATTGATCCGCGCGTCTGCGCCGTTGAAGCGCAGTTGATGGACAGGAAATCGGAATGCGCGAGGAGGCTTGCGAGCGTCTGGTGAAACGTCGCATCTTCCTGCCCCTTCACCGCATGTCGGTTGTGATAATGGATCAGCATGCCGAAGGCGCGGGCGCGGGCGGCGACAGCCTGTCCGATGCGTCCCATGCCGTAAATGCCGAGGCGCTTGCCGGTGAGCGAGATGCCGAGCATGCCGGTAGGGGCCCAGTTCGCCCATGTGTTGTCGCGGATGGCCGCCATGCCGGATGCTGCGCCGCGCGCGGCGCCCAGCAACAACAGCAAGGCGATGTCTGCTGTTGCATCGGTCAGCACATCGGGCGTGTTGGTGACGATGATCCCGCGCGCTCTGGCTGCTTCAAGATCGATGTGGTCGGTGCCGACCGAAAAGCTGGCAATGATTTTGACGCTCGCCGGCAGGGTCGCAATGGTGGAGGCGTCAAGCCGGTCGGTGACTGTTGCCAATATACCGTCTACTCCTTCCGCGCGCGCGAGTAGAGCCGACTGATCCATAAGCCCGTCGGTCAGATTGGGACAGACGTCGAATGAGACGGCAGCGCGTGCTTCCACATCGTTGGGCAGTTTGCGGGTTATAAGGAGTTTCGGTGCCATGATTTGCTCAATGTTCGCGTGACCGGCAGGCGGTGCTGTTGTGTTAGAGTAGCGGCCAGAATTACCAGATCGGATGCAATGTGCAACTTTGGGCGCAACACCAGTCGGTAGCAACAGAGGGTGAGTATGCGGAACGTTTCAGTCCGGCTGGTCGGGGTCATGGTGGTCATAGCGCTGGGGATCACATTCCTGTCGGCACTCACCGCTTTGGTGGCCGACGGCATCCTCCGGGACGTTGCGCGGGACCTGCCGCAAGCCCATCGGGCTGTCTATGACCTGAGCCTCGACAGTGCCGACGCGAGCAGCATGATCACCGCGCTCGAAGGGCGCATGGTGGTGGAGTGGCGCGGCGGTCCGTCGTGCGACGGCTACACATCCGAGCAGCGCGTTGTAACAAAGAGTATCGACGATGCCGGTCAGGCATCGCTCAGCGATGTGCGGCTCAGTGCATGGGAGGCGGCTGACGGGAATGAATTCCGTTTTGACCGCACCGAATATCTCGACGGCACTCTGTCGGGCAGTGAAAACGGCATCGCGCGACGCGATCACGGTATTGTTGTCCTCGCACTTGAAGGTGCCGAACCCGTGGTTCTGCCCTCCGGCGTTATGTTCCCCAATGCTTTCAACATGGCGCTGACATCAGCCATTCAACGCGGCAAGACAAGTTTTGCGCGTCTGCTGTTTGATGGTGCCCAGCCATCGGCCACCAACGTTACGGCCTTTGTAGGCAAAGCAGAACCGCTACCAGCTGATATTCGTAAACTCAGCATCGGGAACGCGGGCGAGGGCATCGCTTTGGCCGATATGACTGTTCGACCGGTTCATATGAGCTATTTCGATATGAACCCGGATGCAACTAGCGATACGGTAGATATGGGCCCGAGTTTTGAAATGGGTTTCCTTGTGTCGCCCAACGGGGTGATGAGCGGGCTGCGGCTCATCTATGAAGATGCGATCATCAAAGGCACACTGATCGACGTTGAATATTTCAAACGCGGCAGTTGCTGAGATTATTTCTTCGGTTTTGATTTCATACCGCGACCTTTGATGATGGCCTCGCTGCCGAAACGTGCACGTACTTTGTCCATGGCGCGTTCTGCGTCGGCCCGGCGCGTGGCTGTAGGATCAAGCATATCGGGCGGATCGCTGAAGCCACCGTCGGATAATTGGCTGATGCCGACGCCGAGCAACCGGAACGAAGTACCATCGGTTTCTTTGGCGAGCAGCGGGGCGCTGGCCCGATAAATGACTTCGGCCAGTTGTGTCGGATCGGGCAGTGTCAGGCTGCGTGTACGGCTTTTGAAATCACCGGTCTTAAGTTTAAGCACGACCGTCTTGCCGGATTTGTTCGCTGCCTTCGCCCGCACAGCAACGCGTTCGCAGAGCGGCCAGAGTTTGCGCCGTAGTTCCTCAGCATCGGATATGTCATCGAAGAAGGTGGTTTCGGCAGAGATGGTTTTTGCGACGCCATTGCTTGATACATCGCGGTCGTCGAGCCCGCGCGATAAACGCCATAGCCTGCGCCCCATCACGCCGTAGCGCGCCATCAGATCGTTCTCTTCCATGCGCTGCAATTGTGCGATGCGCGTTATTCCGTCTTTGGCGAGCTTCGCCTCGAAGGCATTGCCGACACCCCAGATGAGCGAGACGGGTTTACCTGCCAGGAATGACAAAGCTTCTGCCTCGCCGATCACCGAAAAGCCGCGTGGCTTGTCCATGTCGGAGGCGGTCTTCGCCAGAAATTTGCAATAACTGAGGCCCACCGAAACTGTGATGCCGATTTCCTTTTCAATGCGCGCCTGCAATCGCGCCATGCTGAGTGCTGGGGTTGCATGGTGCAGCTTTTCGGTGCCGTTGAGATCGAGGAAAGCTTCGTCGATGGATAAGGGCTCCACGAGCGGCGTCAGATCGCGCATCATCTGGCGCACTTCTTTTCCGACGCGCACGTATTTTTCCATGTCCGGCTTGATGACTACAGCTTCGGGACATGCTTGTAGTGCCTTGAACATAGGCATAGCGGAGCGCACGCCGCGAATGCGGGCGATGTAGCAACAGGTCGATACAACACCGCGCTTGCCGCCACCGATGATGACCGGTTGGTCGGCGATGTCGGGGTTGTCACGCTTTTCGACGGAGGCATAGAAAGCATCGCAATCAAGATGTGCGATATTTAGTTTGTGTATTTCGATGTGGCGGGCAATGCGAGGTCGCTTGCAGGCAGGGCAACGTTTGGCATCGACAGGAACAGCCGAAAAACAATCCCGACAAAATCCCGACGCATCCTGTGTGTCGGAGCCTTCGCCCGTTTGTGTCATGTCTATTGATCCGGCCATAACCAGGCAGCACCGCGCACGCCGCTTGAATCGCCGTGCTTGTTGGCGACGAGTTTTGTATCGACGCGGTCCGAGAAAACATAAGCGCCCCAGCGCGAAGGCACTTCGACATAGAGCTCATCTATATTCGACATGCCGCCGCCGAGTACAATCACATGCGGATCAAGAATGTTGATCATATGGGCGAGCGAACGGGCTAGCCTGTCGGCATAACGCCTCAAAGCTGATTTCGCAGGACGGTTCCCGCTCCGTGCGGCGGCAACAATTTCTGCGGCACGCAGGCTTTCGGTTTTCGGGTCACCGTGCTCGCGTTCAAAGCGCAGATATTCCGCCTCGAAAGCCGGACCGGAGTTCCAGCTTTCGACGCAGCCTTTTTTGCCGCAATAGCATTCCGGTCCGGACACTTCATCCGGCAGTTGCCATGGCAAGGGATTGTGCCCCCATTCGCCTGCGATAGCGTTTGGCCCCTGATGCAAATGTCCGTGAAATGTGATGCCACCGCCGACACCCGTGCCAAGGATGACGCCGAATACGGATGGTGCTCCCGCTGCTGCGCCATCTGTTGATTCAGACAAAGTGAAGCAGTCCGCGTCATTAGCAAGGCGTACGGGACGTTTCAATGCCGCCGCAATATCTACATCGAAGGGCATCTCGTTGATCCAGGTGCTATTGGCATTTTTGATGCGACCGGTGGCGGGGGAGAGCGCACCCGGCGTGCCGATGCCTACCGTTCCTGTCTGTCCTGCCTCTGATTCGAGTTTTCCGACCAACGAGCAAATCGCGTCGATGGTTTCGTTATAGTTGCCGCGTGGTGCCGGCACGCGCAGACGCGCGATTTCGTAGCCGTCATTGCGCAGCGCGATGCCTTCGATTTTTGTGCCGCCGAGGTCTATGCCGATCCGCATGGTCATTTTACTCAGAAGCCCGACGCGTCGAGGCGTTCGGAAATATAGGCGTGGGCTTCATGCCATTCGCTCGTGTGAAAATGGCTGTCGGGTGCTTGCCCCATCAATTTGGCGAGGCGCTTGTCGGCAATGAAGTGCAACCGATGACAGGCGTCATGAGCCTTGGCGACAGAGGCGATGTTGTGTGGAATATCGTCGAGAAAGAAAGTCGGTGCATCGACCATATCGGCGAGCATTTTGACGGCACCGCCCTTCAGGCCTTTGTTCGCAACAACAGGGTAGGGCATGTTCGTGTCGGCGAGATTGCGCGTGCGGGCGTCTTTTTCGATGACTGGTATATTAGTGAGCACGACGATTTGGGCTCGGACTGAAAGCGATTTCAGGGCGTCGGCCGCACCCGCGACTGGCAGAAGCGATCCGGTCGAGGCGGCAAAGAAGTTTTGCATCAGCGCCGGCATGTCGGCAGGTGCGAGCGGCTCGTTGGTGTCGCGCCGTTTGATGTTGCCGGTCAGTGCATAGCTCTTCAGGTCGAGCCACAGGCCTTGCGTTTCGATATAGGTTTCCAATCCGACCAGAAATTGCATCAGCACTTCGTCGCAATCGGTCACGATCAGCGGGCGACCACGCACGAGGCTCAAGGCTTCGATCTGCGGCACGACATCGGGGTCGAGCGCGAGCGGGTCCTGATTGAAGAAATTGGCGGCGGTCGGTGGCGTCGTCGTATTCATGTCCAGTGTACCTCTTCACCGCCGGGCAGAATCTTGCGGGCGATCCCGGGCAGTTCCGGGCGTATTTGTGCTGTTTCGCAAAAGGCGAGCAGGCGCTGATCATCCATAAGGATGAAATCGAGCACGCCGCCCAGAATTTCCGGTTCGCTCGCCCGCGCACGTAGATCGTCCGGCGAAAGGCCCGTCATGTCGAAAAAGGCGAAAAGTAAGTCTTCTTCGGCAGCGATGTGCCCGAGAGCCTGAATGGCGATCAGTTCAGCCTGATCTGGTTTCATCAACGGGCCTGACATTTTATGTGTTGGTCACTTCTTTTTGGCATTCTTAGCAGGCCAATTCCGGTGTGCGGGCGGCAAAAAGGTCAATTTCCACATATCCCATTAAGCATAGGCCGGTTTTGCGCAGAATAGGACCGGTCGGGCGGGCGGAATAAAGACTTAGTTAACGATATTGGAGTGATATAGGCGCAACGGGCTTGGGAATCATCCTTTTGCCCGATCTTAGCAGTCTTAATAGCGCGCCGGACGGACTCGGCAACAAGTGGAGTTCTGGAGCATGGATGCGATGACCAAAAAAGTGCTGATCGTCGAAGATAACGAGCTCAATATGAAGCTTTTCCATGATCTTTTGGACGCTCATGGATACGAAACGTTGCAAACGCGCGATGGCATCGAGGCGCTTGAGATTGCTCGCAAAAATCGTCCTGACCTGATCCTCATGGACATTCAGCTACCGGAAGTGTCCGGTCTTGAAGTCACAAAATGGATCAAGGAAGACGACAGCCTGCGTTCGATCCCCGTTGTCGCCGTCACCGCATTTGCGATGAAGGGCGACGAAGAGAAAATTCGTGAAGGGGGCTGCGAGGCATATATCTCCAAGCCCATTTCGGTAACGCAATTCCTTGAGACCGTTCAGCGCTTTCTTCGCTGAGAGGATACACCAGTGACGGCACGCGTACTTATAGTCGATGACGTTCCGGCTAATTTGAAGCTGTTGGACGCTAAGTTGACCGCCGAATATTTTGGTGTGCTCAAGGCGGCATCCGGGCCGGAAGCCATTGAAATCGCCACCCGCGAATTGCCCGACATCATCCTGCTTGATGTGATGATGCCCGGTATGGACGGGTTCGAGGTCTGCCGCCGACTGAAGGCTGCGCCCGCGACCGAACATATTCCAATCGTCATGGTAACTGCGCTTGATCAATCAAAGGACCGTGTTCAGGGCCTGGAAGCCGGCGCCGACGATTTTCTGACAAAACCTGTCAATGATCTGGCCTTGTTCGCCCGTGTTAAAAGTCTTGTGCGCCTGAAAATGGTCACGGACGAATTGCGTATGCGTGAAGCGACCGGTCAGCGTATCGGCGCGCTTGTGGGCACCAGCACCGAGCGGATGCTGATGACCGAACCTGGCCGCGCTTTGATTATTGATGATCGTCCGACATCGCTGAAGCGTATGTGCGAAGCGCTTTCGATCGAGCATACGGTGACAGTCGCCGAAACGCCGGATGAAATGGCGCAGCTTGCAGCCATCGGTGATTATGACTTGCTGATCGTCAGTCTGACGCTCTCCGACTACGATGGTCTGCGACTTTGCTCTCAGCTGCGCTCGCTCGAGTCGACACGCCAGACGCCCTTGCTCGCGATTGTGGAGGAGGGCGACACGCCGCGTCTTGTCCGCGCGCTCGACATGGGTGTGAACGACTACCTTGTGCGTCCTGTGGATCGCAACGAGCTTGTCGCCCGTTGCCGGACCCAGCTTCGCCGCAAACGCTTTCAGGATTATCTGCGCGACAAGTTCCAGCAGGGACTTGAGCTCGCCATTACAGATAGTCTGACCGGTCTCTATAACCGTCGCTATATGGAAAGCCATCTGGCGGCCATGGTTCAGGACGGACTTCAAAACCACAAGCCGGTTTCGATTTTGATTTTCGACATCGATTTTTTCAAATCGGTCAATGACACGCACGGACATGCGGCCGGTGACACGGTGCTCAAGGAATTTGCGCAGCGCATCTCCCAGAACGTGCGCGGTGTGGATCTCGCTTGCCGGATGGGTGGCGAAGAGTTTGTTGTCGTCATGCCCGATACGGATCTGTCCTACGCGATGATGGTCGCCGAACGTTTGCGCCAGCGCATCGGTGAAATCCCCTTCAAGGTCGAGGATAGGCTCGAACTTAACGTGACGGTCAGCATCGGTATTGGTGTGGTCGAGGCGGCTGGTGATACCGGTGAGAAGGTGCTCGAGCGCGCCGACGCGGCGCTCTACCGCGCCAAACGCGACGGCCGCAACCGGGTGGTCGCAGAAGCGGCTTAACTCGCATGAGATGTTCAAAACATCTCTCAATTCATTGAATTTTATAGATAAACGCTATTTCATCTTTATGTGAAATCGCGCTTTAGTTGTGTC
>TARA_R110000868_G_scaffold100129_2_pt1 | contig 12663 bp, 9 predicted proteins | sample TARA_R110000868 | Tara Oceans TARA_R110000868 (sample SAMEA4397489) | marine metagenome | biome: Polar Biome; feature: [SRF] surface water layer (ENVO:00010504); material: water (ENVO:00002006), including particulate matter (ENVO:01000060) such as... | depth 5 m | reverse complement strand
GACCTAAGAGGCTTAGGTTATTCATTAGCGCTTATCAATGTCGATAACGCAGCTTTTGCGAAGGATGATGTATCGAGGCGATTGATCCTTAATATCTCTGGTGAAGATTCGTTGCATTTATGGACGGCCAATAGATATCGAGAGTCAATAGGTGAGCCACCGCTTAGCGCTACTGAGGTCTTTGGCTCCTATTATACTAGTAAGGCGGACGCGACCTTTGCAATGTATCGCTACGGCGAAACACCTATCGAAGGTAAAGGCAGAATAAAGGCGATTAACTTTCACAAGGTGAGGGTGGGCTTATTTCCCAAAGGATATTTTACCGACAAGATTGTACTTGTAGGGCCATCATATATTTCAAACGTTGCTGACTATGTTTTAACACCTTTTAATAAAGAGGATTATCGAGCGCCCAAGCTTGGTTTGCATGGACAATTGATTCAAGCATTAGTCCACGATAAAACTGTTTATCCAATTCCGCGCTACGTGACATATGCCTTGAGTCTGTTAGTTGCGATTGCTTTATCAATAATAATTTCACAGGTAAGGCCGACCAAAGGTTTATTAATCACGATCATGACGATGATGGTGATCCTGATCTTTAGCTATCTAATATTCTGTCTCTTTGGATTGTGGCTGTATGTCACCCACTTAGTTCTTACCGTATTTGTTGTTTATTATATTTGGGTTCCATTTAGAGCGATTGGTGAGTATCAAAGACGTTACGCCATACAAGAAGAGGCGAAGCTGCTTAAAAAAGTTGAGAGCTTAAAGCAAAATTTTATTAGTCTTATGAGCCACGACTTGAAAACACCTGTAGCTAAAATCGCCGGTATAGCAGATGTGACTATGCGAGATGCTCAAGGCAATCCAGAGGTTACTAAAGGTCTGACAAATATTATCGATGCCACCAAAGAGTTGAATAAGTTTATAACTTCAATTCTCGATCTAACTAAGATTGAGTCACAAAACTTGGCGCTTGTTAAAGTTAATAAAGATATAAACTCGATCATTCAAGGAATTGTCGAAGAGCTTAAGTATGAGGCAGGGCAAAAGAATATTCGAGTAGAAACAGAGCTGGCGCCGCTTTATCCGATTGAAGTTGATGTCACTCTGATCAAACGAGTGTTATCAAATTTGATTGAAAATGCGCTAAAGTACTCTGGGGAAAACTCGACCGTGTCAGTCAAAACTTGGGATGACGATGCCTGGGTGACGATTGAGATTTCTGATAATGGTGTCGGCATTCCCGAAGATGACCTAGAACATATCTTTGATAAGTTTTATCGGGTTAAAAATGACGCTAGTCACAGTATTAAGGGCACAGGTCTAGGTCTATACTTAGTGAAGTACTTTGTTGAACTTCACGGGGGCAGCATTGCCGCCAGCTCGAAGTTGGGACAAGGGACTAATTTTACGGTAAAATTAATTAATAAATAGTCTATTGGAGCGAGCATGCATCGTGTTTTAGTTGTTGATGATGACAAAGTTTTACAAGATTCCGTACGAAAAGCGTTGGAATTTCACCATTTCTTTGTCGATGTGGCCGACAACGGTAAGGAAGCGCTTAATGCGGTAACTCGCCAAAAGTATGATCTTGTTGTGATGGACGTGAATATGCCTGAGATGGATGGCATAGAAGCGCTCACTCATATTAAAAAATATGACCCGTCGATTATCGTTCTTATTCTGACAGCTTATTCAAACGTAAGCGATGCAGTTAAAGTCGTTAAAGAAGGCGCCTATAACTACCTAGAAAAACCAATCTCTTCTGAGAACCTGGTTGCTCTTATTAAGCGAGCGCTTAAAGCTAGATCTCTTGTTGAAACATCTTTATTTTCGGCACCAACGCTATCACTTGGAAAGAGTGAAGATAAATTTGTTGGCGAATCTGATGTCATGAAAAAAGTGTTCAATGTCATCAGCAAGCTAGCTCAAGTTAATACGCCAGTTTTGATTCGCGGTGAAAGTGGTACAGGTAAAGAGCTTGTTGCTAAGGCTATTCACTACAACGGACCAAGAAAAGACGAAAAGTTTGTAACCATCAACCTTGCTGCGATTCCAGATAATCTTATTGAATCTGAACTTTTTGGTCACGAAAAAGGCGCGTTTACCGGTGCTAGTGAAAGAAAGATCGGAAAGTTCCAATATGCTGATGGCGGGACACTATTCCTAGATGAAATCGGTGATGTCTCACCAACCATGCAGGTCAAACTTCTTCGCGTCTTACAGGAGAGAATCTTTACTCCCGTGGGGAGTAATCGCGATATCAAAGTTGATGTCAGAATAATTGCAGCCTCTCATAAGCCTTTTGAAGAAATGATTAAAGACGGGCGCTTTAGAGAAGACTTATTCTACCGTCTAAATGTTTTGCCGGTATATCTACCGCCTCTTCGTGAGCGTCAGGCAGATATCGGTCACCTCGTTGATTACTATGTGAAATATTTTAATGGCATTCATGGCCTTAATATCAAAGGTCCGACGGATGAAGCCTTAGCTCAGCTTAAAGGTTACGCCTGGCCTGGAAATATTAGAGAACTTCGCAATGTGATCGAGCATGCCTTCATTATCGAAAGCTCAGAGCAAATTCATATCTCATCACTTCCCGAAGTCGTAAGAAAGGGAACATCCGCGGCAACTACTCAAGATGAAGATGAAGTTGAATCACCTATCGACTTTAAAGGAATTAAAGACTCTGTTCTAGATCAAGAAAGAACAGAGGAAGAAACGTCTGCTTATAAGTTTACGTTCGCAACCGTTGACGCAAATGACGGCGTCTCAATGGACTTTCAGGCTGCAAAAGATAAATTTGAAAAAGAGTTTATTATGCATGCCCTGAAATTCAACAAAGGTAAAATTAATCAGACAGCTCTTAAGGCAAATATTCCTAAGAAAACTCTGTTAAGAAAAATTGAAAAATACGAGATCAACCCAAAAGATTATTATTAGGCCTTAAAGATATGCAACGAATTTGGAGTATGAGTTTAATGATGACGGCGATCATCTTGGTGGATCAATTCACCAAGGGCGCCGTTCAAAGTAATTTCTATCACGGTGAGAGCATTCCAATTATTGAAGGCTTTTTTAATTTCACCTATGTTAGAAATCCAGGTGCAGCCTTTGGCATGGGTGCTAACGCTCACGATACTCTGCGTGCCATCTTCTTTCTAGCCTTGCCGGTCTTAGCCTGCTTTTGGTTGATATGGTTAATCTGGACAACTCGCAAGACGAGCCTTCTACTTTGCACGGCCTATTCATTGATCTTTGCTGGGGCAGTCGGAAACTTGATTGATCGTTTTACCTTGAATTACGTTGTCGATTTTCTCGATTTTCATTTCAAAGGAAATCATTTTCCGGCCTTTAATGTGGCGGACTCCGCCATCTCAATTGCGGCCGGATTACTAATCATAGACTTCATCAAAGAACTTAGAAAAAAAGAAGACACAAGTAATGAAACCTCTGCTACTTAGCTGGGGGAGTTTTCAGCTATTTGCTTATCCACTCTTGATGGGGATTGCTTGGGGTTTGGCTTACCGTCTGAGTGATTATCTTCGCCATCGATTACAGATTAAAGTTAAATCATTTCCACTATTATTTTGGGGAGCACTGACATGTTCGTGGATTGGTGCAAAACTCATGTTTTTACTCGTCTCTGGTGGAGAGCTGCAAAGCACTTACGCTAGTTCTGGAAATTTTTGGCTAGGTGGTGGTTTTGTATTCTACGGTGGATTAATTCTTGGTGCGGCTTGGTTAATATTCTTAAGCCTAGGCTTAAAGCAATTTGAACTGAAACAACTGTATTTTATTCTTCCACCGCTGACGCTTGGACACGCCATCGGTCGTGTCGGATGTTTTTTGGCCGGCTGTTGCTATGGCACTCAATGTGACCTGGCTTGGGCCGTGAAAATGCACGGACATATGCTTCATCCAGTTCAGCTCTATGAGTCGGGCTTACTCTTACTAGTTACTTGGGTATTATGGCGATTTGTCGTAGCAAAGAATATTACTGCCGCATGGCTCACATACCTTGGCGGTTACGGAGCCATTCGCTTTATTACTGAAGGATATCGTGGAGATATTGTCCGCGGCTTCTATGGCCCACTATCGACTTCACAGTGGGTGTCAGTGGCGATGATTTTGACAGCGGTTATCTTGGCCATCAAAAGCCGAAAAGCTTAAGCCTCTTCATTGGCCTCGTCCTTTTTGGGTAGAAGCTCAAAAGTCTCAACTAGATTGGCGAATTTTGATTCTGGGATATAAAGCTCAGATTTCAATGTCTCATTGGCCCAAGCATTATAAGTATCTTCATGCTGGTACATCATGATTGTTTCCCAAGGACAGTCTTGAGAACAGTTTTGGCAACCAATACAACGAGCAATATCAATCTCGACCGTTTGTTGAAAATTAGGATTATCTGGGTTTGGACCTGGCACAAGTTCAATAGAATCAACTGGACAGCCAGCAATACAAACTTCACAGCCGGTACAGCCACTTTGGTGCACAACGGCGATCAGCTTTGGTGGCTTCTTGCCCTTTCTCAAAGGTTTAAAACGCGCCGTGTGAAAAGGATTTTCCACTAAGACTTCTGGTTGTTCGTTGTCAGTTTCGTTACTCATATTGAGAACTTATCCCTTATCTAAGTTATTGTGAGGCTATTTTAGCCTATCAAGACATATGGTGAAAGCAATTTTGCTTCGAAGTCTAATTAGGCTATAGTCCCATAGCTGTAAACCATGGTAAACACAGGATTTCAAGTGAAGCGACTGCGTTTTGTCACGGCCGCGAGTCTTTTCGACGGCCACGATGTCTCAATTAATATTATGAGAAGACTGCTCCAATCAAAAGGAGCAGAGGTTATTCATTTGGGTCACAATAGATCGGCCCAAGAAGTGGTAGATGCTGCTCTTCAAGAAGACGCCCATGCTGTGGCGCTATCTTCTTATCAAGGCGGACATAATGAATACTTTGCCTATATTAGGGAGCTACTCGATCAGGCTGGGGCCAAAAATGTTCGCATCTTTGGCGGCGGCGGCGGAGTAATCACACCAAAAGAAATTAAAGCGCTACACGATAAAGGCATAACCAGAATCTACTCACCTGAAGATGGTATGAAGCTAGGGCTTGTTGGCATCATCGATGACATGATGGTCAGGGCCGAACACGATACCTTAGAAGGTATTGATTTTAATAAAATGAAATCGGGCGAACTTGATGCTCGCTCAATCGGTAAGGTTGTTACTGCGATTGAAAACGGTATTGGCCCGTTGCCATTTGAAGCCGTTGGCAAGACTCCGGTTTTAGGAATTACTGGCACAGGCGGCGCAGGTAAGTCATCGTTGATTGATGAATTATTATTGCGCTTTAACCGTATTTATCCAGATAAAAAAATTGCCTTGGTATCAATTGATCCAACTAAGAAAAAAACTCAGGGCGCACTTTTGGGGGACAGAATTCGCCTTGGCAGCTCAGTCTACTCGCAGTTTTATGTCAGATCCTTAGCGACGAGAGACTCTAAGACAGAATTGTCACCACAAATTCAAAATGTGACTAAATTTCTTAGGGCCCAGAATTTCTCCCTAATAATTATCGAAACGTCGGGCATCGGCCAAGCTAGTGATGAGATTACAAAAGTCGCCGACAAATGTGCCTATGTAATGACTCCCGAGTACGGCGCCGCTACCCAACTTGAAAAAATTGAAATGCTAGAAGTTGCTGACTTTATCATTTTGAATAAGTTTGAAAAACCACGCTCAGAAGATGCACTTAGAGACATCAGAAAGCAGTATCGCCGCAACCATAACTTATTTGCCGGCCATCCAGGTTCTCCTGAAGATAGTGGGCTGCCTGTCTATGGCACCATGGCAAGTAAGTTTAACGACGTCGGTGTGAATGCACTATTTCACGACATCGTTAGCTCCTTTGATTTCGAACAAGACAGGTTGAAAGACCTAGTTTGTGAAAAAGCATCCCATGTAAAAGACGCGATTATTCCCCCTGCCAGAAGTTTGTACTTACGAGAGTTAGCTGGTGCGGTTCGCGAATATAATAATTATGTTGAAACCACTGCCAATAAGCTTGGAGATTACCAAGCCATTACACAGGCACTTCGGCAGTTGCCAAAAAATAAAGAGCTAGAAGAAAAGGCGAGAGATCTCAAGGACGCGTTGCCGTCAGGCTCGCTAGAGATGATTCAAGAGTTTGATACAACGGTGGAGCAGTATCGAAGTGGTACTTATTCTTATGAGGTTCGCGGCAAGAAAATTGAAGTTCCTTCAAAGTACACTTCATTATCTGGCCTTGAGCTACCTAAGGTCGCGGTACCAAAGTTTAGCTCTATGGCCGATAAGTTTCGCTTCATAGGTAAGCAGAACCTTCCCGGCTTTTTCCCATTTGCCCAAGGGATATTTCCATTTAAGCGCGCTGATGAAGATCCAAAAAGGATGTTTGCAGGCGAAGGTGGACCGGCCAGAACAAATAAGCGTTTTCATTATCTTTCGCAAAATGACAGTGCCAAGAGATTATCGACGGCTTTTGACTCAGTAACTCTCTATGGAGAAGATCCTGATCCAAGACCAGATATCTTTGGCAAAATCGGTGAGGCCGGTGTTTCAATTGCGACGGTTGAGGATATGGAGTTACTCTTTAGTGGCTTTGACCTAACCAGCGCACAAACATCAGTCTCTATGACGATCAACGGACCAGCCCCAATAATTCTAGCTTTCTTTATGAATGCGGCGGCCAGGCAAAAGCTTAAAGGCCAAGACCTGCACGACATGGAAAAAATGGTCGAGGTGATGCGTCAGGTCCGAGGAACTGTTCAGGCCGATATCTTGAAAGAGGATCAAGCTCAAAATACGTGCATCTTCTCGCTTGAATTTGCACTGAAACTTATGGGAGATGTGCAGGAATTCTTCTGTAAAAATGCCATCAAGAATTATTATACAGTTTCGATCTCTGGTTATCATATCGCTGAAGCAGGGGCTAACCCAATCACGCAAACAGCATTCACACTCTCTAATGGTTTCACTTTTGTGGAGTATTATCTATCGCGCGGTCTAAAGATTGATGACTTCTGCGACAACCTGTCATTCTTCTTCAGCAACGGTCTTGATCCTGAGTACACAGTGATTGGTCGCGTAGCTAGGAAGATTTGGGCCGTTACTCTGCGTGATAAATATGGCGCCAACCCAAAAAGCCAACGTTTTAAATATCATATTCAAACGTCAGGAAGGTCATTGCACGCTCAAGAGATTGACTTCAATGATATAAGGACGACACTTCAAGCTTTTATTGCGCTGTCGGATAATTGCAACTCACTTCATACCAATGCCTATGATGAAGCCATCACGACCCCAACTGAAGAGTCGGTTCGTCGTGCAATGGCCATTCAGATGATTATCAATCGTGAATTTGGAATGAATAAAACAGACAATCCACTTCAGGGTGCCTATCTGGTTGAGGAGCTGAGTGACTTAGTCGAAGAAGCCATCTTGGCCGAGTTTGAACATATCTCTGATAAAGGCGGCGTTTTAGGTGCTATGGAGTCTATGTACCAAAGAGGCAAGATTCAAGAAGAGTCTCTTTATTACGAAACTTTGAAAGACTCGGGAGAGCTGCCAATTATTGGAGTGAATACTTATATCGCCGATAATATTGATGAGCAGTTCAATCAAGAGATTGAGCTTTCAAGATGTAGTGATGAAGAAAAGAATGCTCAAATTGATCGTCTTAAAAACTTTAAAAAGAAAAACTCAAATGAAGCAAAAAAAGCACTCGATCGTTTGCGTGAAGCTTGCCTGAATGGATCGAACGTTTTTGAAGAATTACTCAGCACTGTAAACTATTGCTCACTTGGTGAAGTAACATCAGTTCTTTATGAAGTTGGCGGTCGATACCGCAGGAATATGTAGATGAAGGTGTATACTAAAACTGGCGATAAGGGACTAACGGGACTGCTTGGTGGAAGCCGAGTTGCCAAGGCTGACGCCCGAATTGCCTTATACGGTGAAGTTGATGAGTTGAATTCGCATATCGGTTTAACTCGCGCCCATACGGGGGAGGGCTTTTCCCAAGATAAGTTATTAAAACATGTTCAATCTAGATTATTTGATCTTGGCTCCCAGATGGCATGCGAACCAGAGCAGCGGACTAAGTTTAAATTACCAGACATAGAGCCAGAGCATATCACCGAACTTGAAAAAGCTATCGACGTTATGACCGAAGACTTACCACAACTTAAAAACTTCGTACTGCCGGCCGGCGGAGTTGCCGCGGCAAGTGCTCATGTGGCCCGTACCGTTTGTAGAAGAGTGGAGCGCAGCTTTGTGGCGTTTCACAATGAACATCCGAATGATCTTAAAGATATTCATTTGCAATTTCTTAACCGTTTGTCAGACTATTTGTTTATTTTGGCCCGAACTCTAGTTCATCACGCTGGTCAAAAAGAAGAAATTTGGAAGGCTTAATCATCACTTCCAAAGATACCTTTAACTTTAGAAAAGAATCCCTTGGACTCCTGCTTTTTCAATGTCGTCTTGCTTTTGTGAACCGTCTTGGCAGACTTTTTACTCTTAGGTAATGAATCCCGATTAAGCTTAATCATTTTTGTTTGACCAGAGCTTTCCTCCATCTCAAACACCACTTCTTGGCCTTGGGCAGGTTCAGGCGGCGCAGCTGGGTCTTCAGACTTAAGCTCGATCTCCTCAATAACGGGATCATCATCGAGCGCTTGTTCAACTTGGTCCTGGTCAAAAACAACTGATATTTCCCCAACATCATCATCGATTGTTTCTTCAACCGGCTTTTGGCTCGCAACACCAGCAGCTTTTTGTCGTGCAAGCTTTGCTTGCGAGAGTTTGTCTTGATCAAGGCCAGGTAGTTCAATTTTTGTAAAAGAGGTCTTATTAGAATTAGATGTAAGCACCTGTCTTTCTTTCGAAGTCAGCGACGACTTATCAATCGAAAAGCGTGTGTCGCCAATACGAACCACGTCGTCAATAAAGAGACGACTTGCCGTGGTAATCAATGTCTCATTGATGTACGTGCCATTAGTGGAATTGAGGTCGGAAAGAATGATATTTCCATCTGGGGCAAGTTGCAGCGAAATATGCTGACCACTGCACATACTGTCTGAGAGTTGCAGATCGGCCTTGGAGGAGCGACCCAGCACAATGGGACGACTAGTGAGTCGCAAAGGTGCGTAAGTGCTTGAATTTTCGAAAACGATCAAGATTGCCATGATATCAGGGTCCCCTAGTACATAGTTTAGTATATATAAGGTTCTTACACTCGCAAAATTTCTTATGAATAGGGAATCTGGTAGAATATAAGTGTAACGCAAAGGAGGCATTTGCCATGGAAACAAATTTAAATGAGCAAATCGTCACAATTACTGAAAAAGCAGTTAAACAAATTAAGCATATCTTTGCCGAGCAAGGCGACGGTCGCGGCCTGCGCTTGAGCGTGGTTGGTGGTGGTTGCTCTGGACTTAGTTACAAAATTGATTTCGACGATCAAAAGGATCACGATAATATTATTGATCTTGGCGGAGTTAATGTTTATCTCGATCCAAAGTCGACCATTTACTTAAAAGGTGTCGAGTTGGACTTTAAAGACGGACTTGATGGCAAAGGCTTTGTCTTTCAAAACCCCAATGCTACCAACACCTGTGGCTGTGGTGAGTCCTTCTCTGTTTAATTTAGAAAAACTTAATGAGATTCGCTATTGGTCTAAGCCTATCCAACTTGAAGGCTGGACGGTCGTCAACTTTATTGGCGATGATTCTTTAGGCTGGCTTGAACGTCAGTTATCACAAAAAGTTAAAGACCTACCAGCAAGCGGCAAGGCCGTGGCCCGGCTAGATCGTGTGGCCCGTATTAAATATTACGGCGTCTTGTGGGCAGATCAAACTGAAACATTAAACCTTCTCATACCCACGCCGCTTGTTAAAAACCTAGAAGAAGACCTCGAAAAATTTGTCATTATGGAAGACATCAAAATCCAATACAAGCTAGATCAAAAGTGGTCGTTTGTGTTTGGACCAAGTGATCAAGGCCAAGCAATAAACTTCTTCAATGAAGAAGGTCATCTTGTACCCACGACTGAATATGACAATAACATTGATTGCAATCAGCTATTCGCTCTATGTGCAATCCCACGAAATGGAAAAGACATTACCGGTACAGAGCTCATTAACGAAACTCGGCTTAATGAATTAGCAGTTGATTATAAAAAGGGTTGCTTTCTAGGGCAGGAGACAGCAGCGAAAATTGAGACCAGAAGAGGTGCCAATCTTTACCCTAGTGTTTTAGAAATTGAAGGAAAAGCAGAACTTGGTAAATTTTTTGAAAACGATAAAAATGCCGGTGAGATCATCGACCTGTTTAACACAGGTACAGATCAGTATCTAGCAATTGCCAAGCTTAAGCGCGACTATCGAGTTCTGGCTTCCGTTCATAATTTTTCTCAAGAAATTGGAAGTTTTCATGCAACCGTCAGCGCAGTACCTTATTTTAAAGATTGCACTAATACGGCGAAGGCCCTCACTCTTTATCATGCAGCAGTAAAATATTTTGAAGCATCTAATTCTGATCGAGCATTAGATTATTTGGTTCGTTCAACACAATTTGATCCGAGCTTCGCTGATGCTTATGAGGTTATGGGTGTAATTTACGCCAGACAAAATAAGCACGAGTTAGCGATTGAGTGGATGGATAAGCTATTAGAGGTGAATCCGAAATCAGTTATGGCCCATACCAACAAAAGTTTAGCACTAATGAAGCTAGGCAAAATTGAAGAAGCAGAGGAAGAAAAAGCCTTGGCCACAGTTAAAAGCTTTTCTATGTTTGGCGATGAAGCCAAAGCCAAAAAGCAAATTGAGGCTGAGAAAAACAAGAAAGCCGAAGAGATGAATCGGCGCGAATCTATGTTTACTCAAGTTTTGGCCATTGATGAAAATGATCTAATTGCTCTTTATGGACTCAGCGATATTCATTTTCAGAGAAATAATTATGAGACCAGCTTAGATTTAGTTAATAAGGCTCTTGTGTCCAATCCTAAGCACTCACAATCAATTCTACTAAAAGGGAAGTTGTTAGAGCTGCTCGGAAAAATAGACGATGCGATAGATGTTTTTAAGCATGGAGTAAAAGTCGCGAGCGCCCAAGGCGAACTTATGCCGGCAAATGAGATGCAATCAAAGCTTAACCAGCTACTGAATCTTAAGTCGTAGCAACTCAAATTGACGCTCAACTTTGCCTTTAAGTTTAAAAGGTATTTCTTCAACATTGTTGCTCAGTTTACGCCAAAAATCGTGCTGAAGATCGTTCACTATTGATTTTGCAAAAACAATTTCATGCGCATCAGCCTCGCTTTGAAACTTGGCACAAATATTAACCGTATCGCCAAAGAAGTCCTGTCCATCGTGAGTCCCAACAGATAAGCAAAGACCACTATGCAGACTAATACGAAGTTTAAGTGGTTTTCCTTGGTTGGACTGCTGAATTTCAATGGCAGCCTCAAGGGCAGCTTGGGGCCCTGGAAATGAGTACATGGTGGCATCGCCAATAGTTTTAACCAGCAAGCCTCGGTGTTTTGAGACAGCGTTTCCAATCAAAAGAAAACTCTCACGAACTAATTCGAATGCTTTGTTATCACCAATTTCAAAATAAAGATCAGTGCTGCCCACGACATCAGTAAATAGCAGTGCACGATGTCCAACTTCAATTGGGAAATCACTAACAAGGGATTCAGCGGGGATGAGCTTGCTAAAACTTGGTTCAAGCATAACCTCTGTTGCCATAAGGGCCCCACGATCAATGGCCGTAGATTCAATTAAAACCAAGTCATCATCGAGCAACGAATCAGCTTCTAATAAAAGCTGGCAACTAATGTCGATAATTGAACTTTGCTCATTTGATTGCCAGAAATTTGAGAATGTCAGTTTGTTTAACTTTTCATCAGTACTGGCGCGCAGGAGATATGTTTTAAGCGCGCCCTTTTTCTTCAATGTATACAAACCAGGAAGAAGGTCCAAGGATTGTGACCAGTTATTTCCAAGCTTTTGAAATATGACTGTTGGTTTATGAGAAACATCACCAGAACAAAAATCTATATTCAACAGTTCACTCGGAATTGTTGTATCTCTTAGTGAAACCTCTAGGCTTTCTTGGGTGCCAATTGGAAATGAAATTTCACAAGAGTCACAAGGCACTTTTTGAGGTAGTTCGGTTAGGCGAGGAGCACTAACCTTGGATCCTCGACAATGGGGGCAAACTGCATCGAAAAAAAGAGAGAACCGATTATTTTGAGCTGGGTCCAGCGCTTTAACTAAAACGTCTTGCCAGCTTTGACCTGTTTGTCGTGCTACAATTTTGGGTGCTATTCTTCCACGCTCGATAGCTTGCGCGTTTTTTATCCATTCACTAAAGGTAGATAATGTTGCTTTTACTTCCTGCTTTTTCAACAAATTAAGATTTTTCTGAGCCTGATTAAAGATTTTATCAATAATACCTTTTGTTGCAGGATCAAATAGCCAAGATAGAAATGGGTAGCGATGCTCTAGAGTGAAAGTTATAACGACTTCACATTCGTTCTCACCTATCTTTGCTATTTCGAAAAGCCCGATAAGCTTTTTAAAGAAACCTTGAGAGTAAACCCGCTCAT
>TARA_R110000868_G_scaffold19878_1_pt1 | contig 12677 bp, 12 predicted proteins | sample TARA_R110000868 | Tara Oceans TARA_R110000868 (sample SAMEA4397489) | marine metagenome | biome: Polar Biome; feature: [SRF] surface water layer (ENVO:00010504); material: water (ENVO:00002006), including particulate matter (ENVO:01000060) such as... | depth 5 m | reverse complement strand
CTTTGAATACGAATATACTTTGTCTGGCAATGGTCCATGGGTGGTGAGTGTTGAACGCATCACTGGGGATCCCACCAGTACAAGCGTAAGTGATGATTTATATTTTAAGGCTATCGTTGGCATTATTGATCAATCATTCTCCTACCCAAACACTGCACTATTTGGCATTAAGATTGGCGCTGAAAACTTTTCTTCCGTGCCGTCAGTGTCTGCTGATATGCTAGGCATCAAAATAAAAATTCCTAGTAATTACGATCCTATTGCTCGTTCTTATAGTGGCATTTGGAATGGCACATTTAAGACAGAATGGAGCAATAATCCAGCTTGGATTTTCTATGACTTGCTAACCAACACTCGCTATGGAGCTGGGCAATTTATTAGTGAAAGTCAAGTGGATCGCTATGCTCTCTATCCCATTGCTCAATATTGTGACGAGCTAGTCAGCGACGGGAAAGGAGGTACGGAACCAAGATTTACCTTCAATGCTTACATTACGGATAGAGGAGAAGCGTATAACATACTAAACAGTTTGGCTGCATGTTTTCGTGGTATGTTGTATTTTAGCGAAGGTTCCGTAGTTGCAATACAAGACACGCCAAAGGCAATGACCAAGATTTTCTCTCCCGCTAATACTATTCAAGAAGTTGACGATAGTGGTACAGTAACTGGCCCGCCATTTTCTTATGAAGGCACTGCTCGGAAAGCACGCAAAACAGTTGCCTTGATAAGCTGGAATGATCCGGCAGACACTTACAAAAGCAAGATTGAATATGTGGAAGACAGTGCTGGCATTGATCGCTATGGCTACCATGAAGTGGAGATTAGGGCATTTGGCACCACTTCTCAAGGGCAGGCGCAACGCATTGGACGCTGGACTCTTCTCACTGATCAACTAGACACTGAAACTGTTACATTTCAAACTGGTACGGAAGGATTTTTTGTTCTGCCTGGTGAAATCATTGGCATTGCAGATCCCGCAAAAGGAGGGAAGCGTTATGGGGGAAGAGTGATAGATGCCACCACTTCCTCTGTGTCCATTGATCAAGACTTTACGCTACTTGTGAGCAAATCGTACACCCTTACAGTGATGCTGCCAGACGGCTCCTTGGAGAGCCGTACAGTGCTTAATGGTAATGGCGCCACTTCTGCCTTTACCGTCAATCCAGCCCTCTCAGCGGCCCCTGAGGCGGGTGCTCCATGGGTGGTGCAAGAAGATGCCGATGGAGTGAGAAAGTTCCGTGTGATTTCAATTAGCGAAAACGAAGGGAAGATGACGGTATTGGCCTCCTTGTACAATGAAGCCAAATTTACTGCCACTGATAGTGCCACTGAATTAAGCTCCCCCCGGATTTCTCTTGCCAAGAACCAAACCCTTCCATCCGTCACCGCCGGTAGCATTGTGCTCGGCACTCCTTCCTAATGGCACAAAACGAAGTTTCCTGGACCTACCCCCAATACTCGGGCTACTCCATTTTTAATGCAGCCATCCATCCTGCTGTATGCTGGAATCCATTGCAAAACAATCCTTTTATCGCTTCGTTTGAAGTGGCCTACTTGGATGTTCAGAACAATATTTGGATTGATCTTGGGCGCACTGCAACAAACTACATTCGTTTTCCGTCTGATGATTACAATGCCAGCGCCACTTATCAAATCAGAATTGCTACAATAGGAGTCAATGGCATCCGCTCTCCTTATTCCTATAGCGAAGTTCCATTCTCTAGCCCATTATCGTTTGACTTTACCACCAATCAGACAGTAAGATTGGTAAGTGGCACTGACGTGCCAAACCAGCGCTATCTCTTCTTGATTCTTTGATATGGCCAATCTTTACGGACTTGATGCTGCTGGCAATGCTGCCTATGTAAAAGCAGTGGGTACTGGCGCCGTAGGAGACCCATTCATCATCCAAAACGATGCTGTTACCACGGCATTGAAAAGCGCTTTTGTCACTGGATCAGGCAGTGCTGATATTGTGGCTGCAGTGGCAAGCACAAAGCTTCGAGTGATGTCGCTGGCTCTTACTGCGGCTTCGGGCTGTACGATCAAGCTTCAAAGTGGTGGTTCTACGGACAAGACGCCTCCATTCCATATTGCTGGTAATGGTAACCTAACGCTCTCCAACCCATTGGGAATTTTTGAAAGTAATATTAGTGAAAAGCTAAACGTTGTCGTCAGTGGCGTCACCACTTATTCAGCCATGGTATCCTATCGAGAGGTGGCATGAGTTACGTTGTTCCTGCAAAAAATATTCCACAAATTGACATTGCTCTTTTTGAGCGAGATTTTTTTGATGGTGCTCAATTTCTTTTGCAGGACAAGGATGGCTTGCCCATCAATTTAAACGGAGTGGTGGTATGTTCGTCCATCTATAAAGTTACAACTGCTGGCTACACTCTTGTCACTTCTTTCAACACTGAAAAGCTTGAACCCTATGGGAATGGGCAAATCAGGCTTTGGTTGACTAGCGCTCAAACGGTGCTTGTCGCCAATGCTTACGAAGGCGGCCAGCAAAAAGGAGGAGCCACAGCATTTTTTCCCACTGCTTATTCTTCACAAGCAGATTCCGCAAGCTTTTATGAAGGCAGTAATCTTCGTTGGGATTTGCGCATTGAAACTCCAGATACTTCCGTTGATTTAGTTTCGGCCACTGCTGGCACTTTTATCACGCAAACTGACCATGGTTTTGCCTCCACTGACCGCGTGGTATTTAGTGGTACTACTAGCACAGCAATCAATTACGATGGCACAAGCAACCGTCTTTATTCCAGCTTGACAAGCATTTCATACCTACCTCCTTATTCTTTTACCATTTCCGCCCTTTCTGGCGTCACCAATGCTGCAATTGGTGGTAGCGTGTATAGACTAAAGCAGGACACGGTAGTGGTTGGCAATGTGATTGTCAATTCTACGGTTTCAAATTGTTTCCCATAAGCAATCATGGCTGATCTTCAAGAGGGTGTAAGTGTTGTAACGGTTGGACGCACTGCGCCCATCCCTCCTGGCCCTCAGCTAGCCAAGAACAGCCTTCCTGTGGTCATTGCTTCTGACCAAGAGGCAGTGCCCGTAGAGGTGCAGAATCAGCAGATTAGTGAAGTTAGCTTGAGCCTGCTGGGCATTCCTCGCGCTGAAGTGGCACTAGGCATCTTTGCTGACGTGACCACATACGACATCAACCCCAATGAATGGCAAAGTGAAGGCACTGGCACCACCACTCATGTGCCCACCGAAAGTGCTGCAAAAGTAAGCCTTGGCACTGGTACAACCAATGCCTATCAAATTTTAAGCAGCAAGCGTTTTTTCCGTTATCAGCCTGGTCGTGTTAGTGCTGCCACATTTGGCGTGAGGGTTAATACCACCACTGATATTACTGACATCAAGAAATTTGGTGCATTTGATAAGAAAGACGGATATTACGTTGAAGTGCAAGGTGGTGGACAAACTGCCATTGCCGACCAGGAGACCAACCTTTATTGCGTGAGGCGCACTAGCGCTTTAGAAAGCAATGAAAGCGGCATTCGCACTCCTAATACTGTCGATGGGGATCGCGGCACTGCTGGTACTGACTTGGTGATTGTTCGTGCTGGCCTCACTTATATTCACGCTGCATTGTTTGATCGTAGCCTTCGCGGTAGCGGCAATAACATTGGCAGCAATGCATCATCTTCTGGAGCTGCAACTGTTGCCGCTTCGTTCCTAGTAGTGCCCAACGAATATCGTTACACTTACGAATATCGTGTGCCGCGTAAATACTTTAGTCATGATCGCTTGGATGGTCAAACTCGCACTCAATATTATTCCGATCGCACGCCTGGAAAATCTAGCTTTACCGTAAGCATTGGCGGCACTGCTGATTCGCCATCAGTTTCTTATGGTAACAGCACAGCCGTAACTGACGACTTAGGCAATGTAGCCACAAAAGCATCAGTTTGGTCGATTGACTTTTCTAAGGTGACCATGTATAAGGTGGAATATAGCTGGTATGGTGCTGTTGGCGGCCACTTCCTAGCTTATGTTCCTGATGCTACCACTGCAGGAGAAGCACGATGGGTGAGGATTCATCATGTGCGTGCTTCTAACCAACTAACAAGTCCTAGCCTTAGCAATCCCACACTGCCCATTAGCTATCTTGTTCAAAAAGCTACTAGCGGCAATGAAAATTCTCTTTATAAATATGGTGCTTCGTACTATATTGATGGTGGTGACAAGGGAACAATTGTTGCACGTTCACAAAGCAATACTGCTGACAGGAGCGTAACCACATCCACTTCAATGCTGCTTGCTTTACGCACTCGCAGCACCATTGGAGCTAGTTCCATTCGCAATCGCATGCAGGTGTATCCCACTCGCCTTGGTGTTGGCACTGACGCTAGGACTGTCATCAGGCTCATCAAGAACCCTACGTCCGTCACAGGCACTCCCACGTTTACTGTGGCTGATACGCTTAGCCCCATTGAATACAGCCTTAGCACTGGCATCACGGCTCCTGTTGGCGGTATTACTGTTGCTACATTCTTTGTTGGCGCTGGTGGCGTTGACATTGATTTGGCTCCGTATTTTGGCTACAACAAGGACTACCTTTCCTACCCATTGACTGCTACCACTGGTGACACTTTGTATGTATTTGCGCAGGCCGTTAGCGGTACGGTTAATACAAGCGGAGCGCTCACTTGGGAAGAGCAAGTGTGAGCGAAACTAAATAGTGAAAGATTTAACCAGCTACTATCAACTACCAGAAGACATCGCACCAGCGGGGGAAATTTCCGTTGAAAGCGATTTGCTTGATTATGAAACTGGCGTGTTGTTGATTGATGGCAACACGCAAAGTGGTCTAACTGGTGAAACGTTTGAAACAGTGGTTTCAGCTAGTGGAGTGGTATATCCAACGTTAATTGCCAATGAACTGTCGAGCCCAGTAATTGCTAATGTAATTAATCAAAAGCAAAGCGAAGTTGACACTTCACTATTGGGTATTCCGCGCTCAGAAGTGGCGCTTGGATTGTTTGATGCCGTCAATATTTATGGCGTTAATAGCAAAGAATGGACATCAGACAGTAGCTATACATATTATCAAGATCCAACTGATTGGACCTTTCGTGATTCATATGGAAATTATACAAGGCATGTTCCCGCTGAAAGTGCAGTACAGGCATATTGTTATCCCCCTCCTGTATCATTTGCTTTTCCGTTTGATGACAATAGTGGACGCTTTCCTGGTGGCTATACAAATGGCAGCATGAGTGCTTCCTGGGAAAGCAAGCGTTCATTCCGTTACCAGCCGGGTCGAGTTAATGGCATGACATTTGGCATTCGCATGTCAACTGGAAGTGATTGGGACGGAGAAATCATTCAATGGGGATGCAGAAATTCCTATGGTGATGGCTACTATTTTCAGTTAGAAAAAGGCACGGATTTATACATTGTCTATACAAGCCCAAATGGCACTTTTAAAATCCCAAGGGACGAATGGAATGGCGACTTGGTTTCCATTGACCGAAGTGCCACTGGATGGGTGCTGGACTTGTCTCGCGTGACCATGTTCAAAGTAGAATACAGTTGGTACGGTGCCGTTGGCGCTAGGTTCTTAGCTTATGTGCCAGTGGGCAACAGCGAAGCACGATGGGTGGTATTGCATGACGTGCTCGCTTCAAATACTTTTGAACTGCCAAGCCTTCGCAGTCCGTTCTTTAAAATCTTCACGCAAGTAAGCACAACTGCGGGATGTCCTCAAGCTGCATTTATTAATTTGTATGGCAGCAGTGTTTACATTGATGGTGGAGACAAGGGAACAGTGACGCTAGGTACTGCCGTGTTAAATTCTGAAAAAAATATTGACAGCACTGGTCGCAGTATTCTTGGCTTGCAAGTGAAGGGACAAATCAATGGGGTGGATAATCAAAAAACAGTTTATCCCGTGAGCTTGGCTGCCTATGCATCAGTCAATGCACGTTTTGATTTAATGTTTCAAGGGAATGGCACTGGTGCTGGAGAGCACTATTATTATGGCAACGGCACAACGTTGTCCCGTGGCGCTAGTTCTACTATTGCCGTCACAAGAGTTGGTGGCAATGATCGCATTTGGCAGGGAACATTTCCGAATGTTGCCAATGAAGTATCTGGTTCTACTAATTATCTTTCTGACCGTCGCGCAAAAGTAACTGGAGCTGGCATTTACAATACGCACATTGTTGCTGTTAATAGTGGTCTCACGCAAATCACAACTGACCGCGCCCTCCCATCGTCTACCACCTCCATTCGCTTGTCAAGGATGGATGCATCAGCCGTTAGTACCATCTCTATTCCGAGTGGCATTTCTACTGGCACTGTATTTTTTACAACTGGTGGAGGACAATGGCGACTGGGAGCATGGCCGGAATCAAGTGGCCTCACTTATACTACTTCCGGCAATGTATTATGGTTTGCCAGTAAATACACTGGCTTGAATTTTGACAGAGACGGCACCTTGCTTGGAGAGAGTGCATTTCCAAATGAGCCATATCAACAAGCTGGCTTTAACATTGCCGTATCTAGTGGCACCAATACAAGCACTTTAAATTTTGGCGGACGCACACTAACGGTTTCCGGCACTAATCCTTGGCCTATTGCCATTGTGGCAGAAGTAATGGACAGTTCGCAACTGAATGACGTGGTGCTGGCTTACGGCGCTGCTTCGGCGCTTACAACGCAGGGTAGCGGCTCTACAACGGCTATTACGACGTGGACAGTCAGTGGCGTCACGCAGAGCGCTACAGCGGCTGGAGGCACCTCCTATGTGGCTAATAAGTTTGAGAATGATCCTTCTTCCCCTTTGTCAGCCGTTTTAACGGACAAGCAAGGTTATCGCACGTTGTATTCTCCGCAGCGAGTGGCTACGTTTTTTATTGGTAGTGGTGAAACCAAGCAATTTGACCTCAGCAATGTGTTTGGCCCTGATAAGATGTTCATAACAGGAGCGCCGGGAACAGTGTACAATTCAGGCGCGTTATTCTTGGTTGCAACTGCTCGCACTGGTAGCGGCATTGCATCTGCCACTCTTAACTGGGAGGAACAGTAATGGCTCTTAACGGACTGATTGCAGCAAACAATTTAAGCGATGTTGTTGACATTGAACGCACCTGGGACAATATTGGCAGTAATATTTCCGCCACTGTTCTCGTTCCATCGCCTACACTTGATTTAAATTTTGCAGCAAATAAAAGCCTTGTTGATGATATTAGCGGCAATAATTTAATCACTTTTTCTCGTGCTTCCACTGGCACTTTTGTTGGCAGCAATGGTCTTATTCAGACTGCTGCTAGCGGCGTGCCACGGTTCGACCACAACCCCGCAACGGGGGAAAGCCTTGGGCTGTTGGTGGAGGAGGCGAGGACTAACGCACAGACCAACTCAACCAGCGCCTCACTTTTTACCCCAACTGAGCTGACTATTACCCCAAATACACTTGTGGCGCCAGATGGAACCACAACAGCTTGCAGCTTAATAGAAAATTCCGCTAACAGTTACAAGTACGCATTCAATCCAGTCACATTTTCGGTATCTGGCACAACTTATTCCTTTTCCTTTTACGCCAAAATCATTGGCAATCGTACCTCTGTATCGGTTGGTGGAGTTTCCACGGCGTGGGGAACAGGCAATGCCACTTTTAATTTGTCTACAGTTACAGCAACAGGCAGTGGAGGATTTACGGCAGCTATTACCGAGGCAGGCAACGGTTGGTATCGCTGTACAGCAACTAAGTTAGCCAGCGCAAGCGGTTATGGGTTGAATTTTTATCTTTCAACAGTCGTTTACCAAGGCGACGGTAGTTCTGGCATTGGCATTTGGGGCATACAGGCCGAAGCAAGCTCCTTCCCCACCTCCTACATCCCCACCGTTGCATCCACCGTCACCCGCAGCGCTGACGTGGCAAGTATGACGGGGACGAATTTTTCGAGTTGGTATAATCAGAGCGAAGGAACTTTGTTTGCAAACGCACGGTCCAGTGGCAGCAGTAATAGTAATTTTTTGGCAGCACTTAATTTAACCTCTGCGGCAGGAACCGTTTTTGCCGATATTTTGGAACAGAGCACTACCGTCAGACTGTCTGTTTACAATAGTTCAAGTATTTATCTAGTGACTCCAGGTACGTCTGGAGCGTTAGCTGGTTCCACAAGAAAAGCAGCCATTGCGCTTAAAGCCAGCAACTATGGTGCGGCATTAAATGGAACAGCAAGTACAAGTGGAACAAACGCAACTGCACCGCCAGTCTTTGATCGTCTTTTAATCATGAATTTTCCAGGCTTTGGCACTGCAAACGGCACCATCTCCCGCCTCGCCTACTACCCCGTCCGCGTCAGCAATATTACGCTTCAAGCTCTTACCACGCTCGGTCCAGTATCAAGCTTTCCATATTCTTTCTCCATCAAAGGCCGCGACATTCTTGCTTTAAAAGAAGTAAACAAAGTTTCCACTCGTGATTTTGTTTTTATCAAGGGACTTTCTTCCAAGGCCCAACCACGAATTAACACTGCTTCACGATACACTGCTTCTGGCGTGGCGCTGCGTAATGCAGCAATGCCGAAAGTGGCACCTACTACTATTGGCAACTATTTCTTTTCATCTGGCCTCACCCTTAGTGGCACCACCGTTCAAATTAATGGCACCAATGCGCTTTCTATTGCCACCTCCCCATTCAGCAGTTCCACTGCCACTGCTCCGCTGCTCTTTGCCGGTCTACGCCCTCAAGCCAACTGGCGCTTTAGTGAAGCTATGACAAGTGGTACTGTGGTTTCTCCTGAATTTGCCATTCCCATTGAGACCAGTGATTTCCTACTATTTATTAAAACGGGACAAAGCTAATGAGTCAACAATATGGCTTCAGGGCTTCCAATAATCTTTCTGAAGCTGAAAATGACAATCTATGCTTAGACAATCTAGGCATCAACAGAAATGACCTGCCCCTGCTTGAAGGCACTAGCGCTTCTGGCGTTACGGAAGCAGACTATCAAGCCATCATTGGCCTCTCAAGCGCCTTAGAAGGGCAACTAATCACGCTCTCCGTGGCATCGTTGTCCGGCTTCACTGCCGTGGCATCTCGTGCAACTGCCACTGGTGACACTTTTACTGGCAACATCACTGCCGATACAGTTAATAACGACCGTCCCTACACGCCATTGAATGGCTCCATCATTGGACCATCCACTGCTTCATATTTCTCTCCTGCTGCTAGTGGCTTATTCTCCACTGGCGGGGAGTACAAACTTGGTCCCATTACAGCCAGCACTGTCACTACTAGCGGCGTCAACTACACTGGTACAGTTCAAGAATGGAACCCACGTTTTGAACGCTATAAAAACTACCTACGAGTGCAAGAACAACCATCATGGACCGTTCGTTATTCCCCATTGTTTCTCCCCCCTCCCACTGCCATCAGTGGTTGCCAACTATGGCTTGATGCGGAATACAGCACTTTTGAGATTGATTCCAGCAGCAACGTAGGCGTCTGGAGAAGCTTGGTCGGGGGGACTATTGCTTCGCAAGCAACGCTTGCCAATCGCCCGGCCTATGTGACCAGCGTGATGAATGGCAAACCAGCAGTTCGTTTTGACGGTTCCAATGATTTCTTGAGCTTGGGCGATATTGGCGCATCATTTACCACTGCAGCAACGATGGTAAGCATTGTGCGCGTGTTGGACGGTGATTACAACGTTCTTAGTTCATTGAATAATAGTAGTTGTCGATGGAACAATGGAAGTGGCGCGGGTACGTGGGGCCTTTTTACCACTGCTCTTCAAAGCAGCTTTCCGGCAGGCATGCCCTTTAATGGTACATGGGTGGTGTCAATGCGGATCAGCGCTGCCTACGGCTTGGAAATCAGGCTCAATGGGGCAAGGCTTGATTACAAGGCCACTGGCTTCACTTTCACGGGCGGCAACACTTTCAACATTGGTGCCACTGCTGGTCCCGCTGGTTATTTAAACGGCGACATTTATTCCATTGCTCTTTTCAATAGAGTGTTAACGGACAAAGAACTCAAAACCATTGAAGAATGCTTTGCATGGCGTTATGATGGTGTATATGACCCCGACCGTATTCAAACCCTGCAGTTGGAAGACTTTGCATCCATCGAGCTTGAAGATAGCGTCGGCGGTAATAATCCGCTGGAGGCCTAAACAATGACAAAGATTTCTCAGCTCACTGATATTGGCGCTAATTTAGCCGCGAATGATGAATTTATCATTCGTGATGTAAGCGATGCCTCCACGCCTAATAAGAAAGTAACTTCTAGCGGCTTCATAGATTACATCGTTGCCCAAGGTACTGGCGCTGGTTTTACGCAGATTGCAGCGGGTGTTGGACCTTTAGCGCGAGTGCGCACAATTTCAAGCGGCACCACTGGCACTATTCTGTTTGAGACTGCCAACGGAGGGTCCATTGCTGAACGAGCACGTTGCGATCCTGCTGGTCGCTTCTTAGCGGGGCTTACTTCTGCCAACACCTCTGGCGCCAAACTCCAAACATCCGACGGCCTGACTTTCCCCGCAACGCAAGTCGCCAGCGCGGATCCAAACACCCTCGACGATTATGAAGAGGGGACGTGGACGCCAAATCAGGGCGCTGGGCTTACGGTAACTGGCACATTTTCATCGGCTGGAACATACGTCAAAACAGGAAACCTTGTTTATGTCAGAGGCACTATGAGCGCAACAACTATGAGCGCTTCGGCAGGTGGCGTTGTTTCTACTAATTTGCCATTTGTAAACGCGGCCAACAGTGGGGGCGGCAACATTACAAATGCAGACGGCAATGCAGGAACAACGGTTTATGTGTCGGGCGCCCTTTCTAGATTTATTGCTGCGGGTGCTGTAACTAATGGAGGTGGCGGTCTAGTTTTTGGTTTCACATATAGCGCTCAATAACCCTTAAGCCCGCAACCCGGCTTAAAACTACGACCCATCTAAACCTGTCTCCGGCTGTCGCCGGTTCCTAAAATGGCATCATTTATAGAACGTCAAGAGCATCAGCTTGAAATCATCCCGCCCTACTCCGTCATCCAATGCCGCCGCGCTGACATCATTGAGAAGGATGGCAAGGAAGTAGGCAAGACCTATTACCGCTACACTCGCGCTCCTGGTGAAGACGTGAGCGACGACTGCGCTGAGCTGCAAGCCGTTGTTGCTGCGCTGTGGACCCCTGAGGTAATTGCGGCGTACCAAGCATCACTGAGCCAAGGAGAGTAGTCACCTTTATTTATGACCTACTATCTCCGCTTCCCCGACGAAACTACGTTCCGTTCCGCCGCATACGTTGCTGGTTTCTACAACGAGCCAGAAGGCGATAATTCTGGCGGCTACATCCAATACACTCATGACCATGCCATGACCATTGTTGGCATTCTTTACAACAATGATGCCATCATTGATCCTGAAACTGGCGAGATCACTTCTCCCGCCACGCCCATGGAAGGCTGGCACATTAACTACATTGGCGCACTTCCCGAAGGCTGGGACCAATATCTAGCGGCTCCTCTCCATCCACGTCAAGTGTTTGCTTAGGTATTTCGATAGACTAAAAAGAAAACATCATGACGAGGGGATTAGTCCGCAAGAATAATCTGTCTGATTTGCCTTCGTCTGAACAGGCGCGGATTAATCTTGGTCTAGCTCCTGCAGATTTGAACAGGATTAAAGGACTGTTTTCTTCTGCTTATGTGCAGCCCACGGAAGTGCAATGCATTGCCGGATCTGCAAGTAATTTCCAGCAACAAATTGATAGCATTAACAGCACGCTTTCTGGTATTGTACCAACATTATATGTTGCGCGTTCGGGCGATACTGTTACTAGCGGCTGGACTAACACTGGCTTCATTCAATCAAGCTTTGTTGTACAAAGTGGAACCACTCTTAGCGGGTCTACGGACGGCCTGTTTTCCCTCACGGTTTCAGGGCTTTCCTATAGCCTTTCTACTTCTACGTTGGTTTGCAACCTTGGCTTGACCGTACAGGGCTTAGAGGACAATGGGAATGTGGTATTTGCCAGCGGAATCACGATAAACAAGAAAGTGCCTGTTAAGATTGGTGGCAGACAATTTTTCATCGAGGCAGGTTAATGGCAGTAAAGTCAAAAGGCGGCAGTGGAGCGCTTAAGCGCGAGCATCAAGCCGGTCCCCCAAAAACCACTTCCATTGGTCAAGGCGCCAATTCCAGGCCTCTCCGGCGTGGCCACAAGAAAACCAGGGGCCAAGGTCGAGGCTGATTGACAAGCGCATGATCAAGGGCTAGCCTACGGGCTGCCCTTTTTCTTTGCCATGGCTTCCGTCAATTCCTTTTCCTTTTCCCATCGTTTTAGCTGTGACGAAGTGTTGAGAGATTGTTGTTCATATCAACAAATTGATCATACTTACAGCGGAGAAAGCCCCAGCGCACTATGTCGTGCCTTCTATCAATTTATGATGGCTTGTGGTTTTGCTCCTCAGAATGTAAGCGAGGCAATGCTCTCCATTGGAACCGAGTATGATGAAGCATGTTCACCAAGATTAGAGCAAAAGAGCGATGGGACAAATATCAGCGCAAGGGGAGCAGTTTGAAACTCATGTTATTGCTGACAAGTATGGCAATCTAGTTGATTATGGTATTGATAGTGGAGAAGTAGACGCCTTTGGCAGAAAGCGTGTGAGTACTCCTTACACGCTTTTTGAT
>TARA_R110000868_G_scaffold9620_4_pt1 | contig 12678 bp, 15 predicted proteins | sample TARA_R110000868 | Tara Oceans TARA_R110000868 (sample SAMEA4397489) | marine metagenome | biome: Polar Biome; feature: [SRF] surface water layer (ENVO:00010504); material: water (ENVO:00002006), including particulate matter (ENVO:01000060) such as... | depth 5 m | reverse complement strand
GTACTACCATTATGGCCCTTTGGAGTTCAAATTCCGAGATCCTAACATGGCCCTGTTGTTTCAGCTAACGTGGACATGAACATGCGCAAACATAAAAAGCATGATAATCTAACTTGGCATCGCGACGTGATTAAAATACGACGCTTGTTGTCCCGTATGCAATATCATACTCAAGTTTGTTATCATGGTCCCTTGATGCTGTGGGATGGTGTCAAGCTTGGTGAAGATTATGAGTTTTATGACGCAGTATGCAAGGACTGGGATACTCCCCGAGCTTTCATACCCCATAGTCCCACGAAAAACTTCATGAAAAAAATCATCGCTATTTTGGAAAAACATCAAGTGCCAAGGGGATTTGTCCTGACCAAATGGTGTTGGTATATTCAGCGTTGACCGTTAATAACTTGGCTATATGTTCAATTCTTTGTAGTTTTGCAAATAACGTTTTTATATGAGACCCAAATGAAAATAATCTCTTGTAATAGTAATGTACCTTTAGCAGAGTCTATATGTAAACATTTGAATACACACTTATCCAAAGCTAGTATTAAGACTTTTGCCGATGGTGAAATAAGTGTAGAGATTCTTGAGAACATGCGTGGTGAAGATGTTTTTGTGATTCAAAGCACTAGTTATCCTGCAAGTCATTCCTTGATGGAACTGCTGCTGGCTCTTGATGCTCTGCGACGAGCCAGCTGCCGTAGAGTTACAGCCGTGATTCCCTATTTTGGATATGCCCGCCAAGATCGCAAAACCGGACCGCGCACGCCCATCTCAGCCAAGCTGGTGGCCAATCTTATCACGCAAGCAGGCGCGCATCGAGTGTTGACCATGGACCTGCACGCGGGACAAATTCAGGGATTTTTTGATATCCCAGTTGACAACCTTTATGCTGCTCCACTTTTTGCACGCGATATCAAAACGCGATTTCCTGATCGCAAACTTATTGTAGTTAGTCCCGATGTTGGCGGTGTTGTTCGTGCAAGGGACCTTGCCAGTCGTTTGGATTGTGATTTGGCTATTATTGACAAACGTCGCGAGCGTGCAGGTCAAAGCGAGGTCATGAATGTAATTGGACAAGTTGCTGATAGAGATTGCATATTGATTGACGACATAGTTGATAGCGGTGGAACCCTGATTAATGCAGCACATGCTCTAAGAGATCAAGGCGCAACAAGTGTAAGTGTTTATGTCACGCACGGAGTTTTATCAGGTGCAGCGGTGGAAAAGATTTCCCACAGTGTGATTGACAGCTTGACAATAACCGATAGCATTAAGTTTGACGCCCAGCCTCATGAAAAAGTCCGCATACTCAGTGTAAGTGAGCTTATCGCTTTTGCCATTCAGAGAATCCACACTGAACGAAGTGTCAGTAGTCTTTTCACATAAGGAGTTATAAAATGGGTGTAAGCACAAACTTCATGCTCATCTGGGGCACTAAACTACCATGGCACCAAGAGTTTGCGGATTTTTATGAGGAAAAATATCCCCAAAGCGCACAAGGACCTTGGATTTTGTTTGATGGCATGCGCGGCGAATATATCGTGCTGGGTGTGAAACTTTGGGACTGTGGCGATGCACGTTCGGGATTTCAAGATGGCGATGCACACAAAGCCATTGACCCCACCACGCTGCCTGCTTTGGAACAAGCCTACAAAGATCATTTCCAGCGTGAATACCCCCAGTTCAGCTACCTCATGTTTTCCAACTTTCAACTCCATGCCTTGGCGCATTTTTCATGACAGAATCTCCACACCAAACCATGAGCCATGGTGATAAAATCAATCAGCCCTTGGCAGTGGGCGATTGGGTTGCAGTTAGCATGCACGATTATACCGAGCTCGTGGTAGCCCAAGTTGTGGGATTCAGCCCCAAAAAAATCCGCATTGAGTACACGAGCAGGCATTGGCAGCAACCACACCGTGGTACTGTGATGCCCGGTCAAGCTGTCAAAGTTGACAGCCAAGCGGTATGCATGTGGATGATGACAAAACCTAACTAAATCAATAGGTTAGCGATTCAATAAAATCAATGGGTTAGCGATTTTCGCGCTCTGTCGTGCGGTTTGTGACGCTCAAGCGTGTCAAGCTAGCACGAGCCCTATGAAAAACATGGTTGACAAACTTTGATCCCATGCTATAAATGGGTTATGAAAAAGGAGAACAACCTTGCTTGATACGCTCGTAGAGAATGTTTTGCTTGCTGTTTGCCTTGCAGCAGCTACACAGGAATCTGCACCTGAACCCCAGGAGGTCAACATGCCTAACGACAGCCACGACATGCGATTGCTGCTGGAAGCTTTCCGGATGTAAACTTTTTTTGGAAAAACCAACAGGGTTTGGTTGACATATAGCCAAACCCTGCTTGTGCTAGGCGCTATATCGCGTTCTATACCTTTGAATCTGCTAGGTTTATTTTTGGATTTTTTTGGTTGACATAGACCACAGGTGTGCTATAATCTGCACATAACAGGAGATGTCATGCAGGACGTCATAAGCCAGCTGAACTACCAAGATCCCCAATTTGCTGCACTGTATCCGCAGTGCCTTAGCTGGGTCAACACCGAATGCGATGCACGGCAGCTGAAAGCTGAGCTGGTGCAGTATGCAGCTGGCAGGGGCCAACAGGCACAAGCCGAGGCGCTGGGCGCCAATCAGGCGATTCTGGTTGGCAAGATTGCCTATTGCTTGAACCGCGGCGCCCAGCTTGCTCCCAGCAGCCGTGAGCGCATTCGCGCAGCACTGGACGCAGTGGCGGTAGAACCCCAATATGCAGAGGTTACAGAGTCTGTTTCTTGGGAACCCATTGTGCTCACTGCACAGGGCAAAAAGACCATCGCTATAACCGATTGCACTGCCTTGCTTGACAACCTCCGTGCTAGGTTTTGTGCCAACCGCTGTGACATCAAGACCTTGGGTGACGAAGTTCGCAAGGTGGTACACGCACATGGCGATAACAAGCCTGCTGTGGTGCGCGAACTGGTGCGTTGGTATCAGGAGCGTGTGCAAGACGCCAGCTCTACCCCGGCTTGCCGCAAGTGGGTCAAGCCCTTGCAGATTATTGCCAACACCTTGACTCTCATTGCTAGCAATCGGCATGCGGTGAAAGACGGCGCAAGACGCGCCCGCAAGCGGCTGGTTGCTAGCACTAGTGCTGAGCGAGATCGCAAGGGCGAAAAGGCTGCCCGTCAGGTTCGGGTGCGCGAACAGAACATCATGGGTATCAAAAGTGTGTCTCCGGAAAACATTGTAGGCGCCACGGCTGTGGTAATGTACGACACTCGCACCAGGCATATTGAGTTGTATGTTGCAACTGCGGGCTTGTTGAGCATGCAGGGCAAGCGTGTAACTGGGTGGGACGAAAAGGTCAGCATCTGCAAGGTGCTGCGCAAGCCCGAAGACTCGCTGCCCCATTGGAGCCGTGCTAGCACACTGACTCGCTTGTTTGTGTTGGGCAACAGCATCCGTGGCACGCTGCACGAGCTTACGGGCAGGATTGGCGCACATCATGTGATCCTCAAGGTCATGTGACACGCACCAAAGTCAGCAGTGGAAGCAAAACAACTTCACTGCTGGCTGCTAGTGCGTGAAACTGCATTCAAGGAAACGATATATGCTTTTACACAAACTGGTTGAGAAAAACTTAATTCATCCACCCACGTGGCTGCCTGACAACACCCAATTTTTGGGCTATGCAGGCAGTGCTGCATATGGCGTAAGTGGCGACACCAGCGACATGGACTGCTTTGGATTTTGTATCCCGCCACGTGATATTGTGTTTCCTTTCACAGACGGTGGCAAGGTGTATGGCTTTGGCACACAGGAACAGCGTTTTCGCGTGTGGAGCGAGCATCATATTCAGCTGCCTGATGAAGGCAAGGCTGGCTAGATTAATTATCTCTAGGTCTGTATTTTTTACAGTTGTTATTATGCCATCTTTTCATTGCACTTGGGTCTCCTATCATACCGCAATGGTCGCATGACATATTGGTTCGAGGCTTTCTTTGGTTTATCCGGTCAGGGTGACACTTACAATGCTCTTGATGAAACTTTTGTATAGTATGGGGTTTACCAACAGCGCCGCACCAATTGCAAGTTGCTAACTCCTCTTCTGTAGACGTTTTCAAAGATTTGCAATTATCACCGTGCCATCTTTTTGTGCCCTTAGGGTGTCCTATTTTTCCACAATGTGGACAGGTATAATTGGCAGGGGGTAGCTTTGCTTGTGGATTATCGCACTCAAATTTAGGCTTACATCTTTCAAAATGATACTTGAGCATTACTGGGCCTTTACCAGTTTTCCCGCATTTATCGCACGTCCTGATAGTTTGAGAAGGATGAGTCCCGTCTGCAATCATTTGTCCAACAGTTTTACGTTGTAGATCTCCTGATACAAATGGATGATTCTTTTCTTGTATTCTTTTGCGAGCTCTTTGCGATGCCTTTTCTTTATCTTGCCATTGATGAGTCCCGGCAGCTACCCGTCTTTTATTTGGGTTACGATCTCCTTGAAAAGGATGACGCCCCTCTTGTACTGCTTGCTGACTTGCGCGGCGCTGTATTGATCCACCTAATAGGTGATGTGTGCCATTACTAATTCTTTCATGTTGGCATTTTTTTGAAATGTTTGATAGTTCTTCAAATGTTAATTTTAATTTTGCACCAATACGATGGCATGCACCCCAATCGCCTTGAGAGAAATGTATATCAAAATGTTCTTGTAGAGAAACACATTTAAGATTTTCAAGACTGTTGTTCTGACGATTCCCGTCTATATGATGGATCTCATAAGATCGGCCTAACTCATCTCTTGGTATTGGTCCAACATGAGATTGATATATCTTGCGATAGTGGTTGGTTCCACAATAAATACACATAAGCTGTTGCTCCTTTTCAGCAATAGAACGATCAGGGAATTGCAGTCCCGTGGATCGTAACACCCTTATTTATGTTTTCCTTGACATACCACAGACTTTTGCTATTTTAGTAATTATCAAAAGGAATCAAACTGTGATTTTGCATACCTTGATCAATAATGGCCGTGTGCATCCGCCAAAATGGCTTGCAGATAACACACAATTTCTAGGATATGCAGGTAGTGCTGCGTATGGCGTATCAAGTGATACGTCTGATATGGACTGTTTTGGCTTCTGTATTCCCCCGCGAGAGATTGTATTTCCATTTACAGATGGGGGTAGAATCTATGGGTTTGGGACACAAGAGCAAAGATTTAGGGTGTGGAGTGAACACCATATTAACTTACCAGAACAGCGCAAGACCATGGATTTTTCAATTTACAACATCGTTGATTTCATGCAATTGGCGATGGAAAATAACCCAAATGTTTTGGACGTTCTCTTCCTGCCCCGACGTTGCATTCTCCACAGCACTAAAATTGCAGAGCATGTGAGAGAGCATAGGAAAGAGTTCCTCCACAAAGGGGCTATGACAAAACTTCGAGGATATGCATTTTCACAAATTTCAAAAATCCGCAACAAAACCAACAGCAGCAATCCCAAACGAGCTGCCACCATTGCCGAACACGGATGGGATCTGAAGTTTGGAATGCATGTGGTGAGGCTTATGCTGCAATGCGAGCAGATCCTAGCTGAACACGATCTTGACATTGAGCAACATAGTGAGATTTTGAAGAGCATTCGGCGTGGTGAATGGACTCTAGAGCAACTGGAAAGTTGGTTTACGGTCAAGGAAAAAGCTCTAGAGACGCTACATGCCAACAGCACGTTGCGGCATGGGCCAGACGAGCCTAGGCTCAAGGGTCTACTTCTTGACTGTTTGTCAATGCACCATGGGACCATAACCTCCGGGGTCAAAAGGGAAACAGGTGTTGACAAGCTGGTGGGAGAGCTGCAAACAGTGCTGGATCGCTATCGGTGAATTTTTAGGTTGACACAACTTGCACCTGTGCTTATATTTTGCTACAAAATAAGAGGACCCACACATGAACCACATCAACACGCACATGCTGAGTTTGGATGCTGAGTTGCAGGCTGTGGATTTCTCCACCCAGCCCAGGCTATCGGGTAATGAAGCAGCTCTATTACCGTTTGGTTAACCAGCATCGCATGCCCAGTAAACTGGTTGCCGAGCTGGTGAGTGGCATGAGCATCACTGTTCCGTCAAACGCCTGGACTGACCAAGAGCTCATCACCACCATGGTTAACAGCACTGGCTCCGCTATCAGCCAGCTGTATGATCAACTGGAAATTAACTTTGGCCGCAAGCTGGCCTCGCCTATGTTGCTCCGCATGTGTGATTACAACATTGAGTGCTACATCGAGTGCAACTGGTAGCATGGCACCTTGGTTGGCACTGAGCCTCTGCTCGCTGGGATTTTGGTTAATTGGCAACGAGCTGTGGAACCAGGATCCAGCTCAACGGCCTCTGCAGGCCTTGGCTTTGATGAGCTGGTGCGTGAGTTGGTTGATGTTTTGGACCGTGCTAGGCGCATTTTGGCTCAGCCTTGGGCTGTTTGTGTTTGGTACCATGGTGTTGGCAAGGAAGTAGCAGATGGACGACAAGTTTCGCAAGATCCTGGAGCGGGCGCTGCATCCCAGCACCATGGAGGGCGAGTAGGACTTGGTTTTTCGCGCTGCGCGACGTATGGTGGGCGCCAGCAGGCCCGATGGCACCAGCGAGCAGATTCCCATGAGGCTGGGGTTTTGGTCACGCTTACGTGCGGGTTTTCAATAAAGAACACACACGTAACATGATCTAGAAACACTTGATCATGTTACCATGATGTCGGAGCATATTTATCGTAAGTTTGGAGTGAGCTTTACGCATGCTGTGCAACGTGCTTTTGGTTTGAATATCATTACACATCAGTAATGGCAAAATTTATAAAGCTTGGCCTGGCAGGAAAGCACGATATATCTTTTGACTAAACGCCCTTAACACTGCTACACTTGGCTATTAGCAGGAAAGACTTCAAAATGACTGAACGCAGGTTTGTGATCAAAATCACAAACATTGACCCACAAAATATCAACAATGAGTTTTTAGCAAGCATTCTCAACAGCGTATTGAAAGAAAACTCCCTGTTTGGTGATAACCAACAAGATCTAAGCTTGGGAGTTCATGGTGATCATCATCCCCAAGCCCTGGACATGATCATGCAAGCATATCGCAAATGGCAACCTCCAGGAACCCCCAACAATGACTAACAATCATGTCATGATTGATATTGAAACACTGAGCACTAGGCCCAATGCTGTTATTTTGACTATTGGTGCTGTGAAGTTTGATCCTTTTAGTTTCCAAGAACCCGGGCCGGGATTTTATACACGAGTGGAAATTGACAGCCAAGATCGGCATGTTTGCGAAGATACTATGAGCTGGTGGGCTCAGCAAAATCCCCAAGTGCAGCAAGAAGCCTTTAACGAGCTGGATCGGCTGCCGTTAGCACAAGCCCTGCAAGATCTTTCACGTTTTTGTGACAGCCAACAGGGCTATTGGAGCCACGGTGTGGTGTTCGACATGGGCATTTTGGAAGATGCCTACGTCAGCTTGGGGCTCAGAGCTTGGATCCCCTGGGGTTACACATTGGTTAGGGATTGTAGAACTGTGTTGAAAATCAGCAACACTCCGGTCAATCGCAATGACCAAGCGCACAACGCTCTAGTGGATTGTTGGTTTCAAGCGCAAGCAGTGCAAGTGGCTTGCGAAAAAATGGGTCTTCATACTGGGACAGGTGTCGTCAACCATTGACGCACCTGTCTAGCCACTTGTGAAGTTTCACTGGCGGCGCTTGGACCCCCGTTGGTTATTTCCCAATAGGTTTTGCCAAATAGTTCACGGTAGCTGTCTCTATTGTTTTCCACTTGCTGCCATGTTGTATCAAGATAATAAAGGTCAACTTCACGACCAGTTTGTTCTTGTCTCCGTGCAGCATTTTGCTGTGCAGCCTTTAGGGGCGTTCTTACCAATATCATGGCTGTATCGTAGCCATAACTTTCAAACTGCTGACGCTTTTGTTGATAGTCCGGAAAGTTTCTTCCGGTGCCGTCAATAACCATGCCAAGACCTTGACGCAACCAACTTTGTCGAAACTTTTCTGCTTGACCTGCCAGGGGATGGGCAGGCAGTTCGGGCTGTTGTTGTTCTTGAGTTTTTTTGGCAACCAATGCAGCCAGGGCATCAACATCAACTACTTTGATATCAGGGCCAAATATTTTTCTACGTATGGTTGTTTTTCCTGAGCCCGGACTGCCGGCCATGAATACAACTTTATAGTTGTAGGGATCATGAGGACCTTCTTGTAAAAACAAATCACAAAGCTTCATGAGGATATTTAGCACAAAATAAATATAAGAAATCTTCTGGAACCAATATGAAACTTCAAGATATCAAGTCAAAAAAACCTATTGTTGAACAACAGCCGGGGAGTGGTTTTAATATCTACAGTCCCAGCATGATTAAAAATGCCTTGAAGCAACTGAATTGGCAAGCTACCATGCTCAAGAAACGGTTAATTAAATTGAAAAAGGCGCAGGAAACCAACCCCCAAGAGTGGGAGAAAAATGATTACGATAAAGTTTATGCAACTTACCAAGCCCAGCTCAAGGCTTTACAAGACAAAATCTATTACTTGAAAGCACAAGACCGCATTGTTTATGATGAACGTGCAGTAGAGGATTTTTGGCTGGTTTTAAAACGTGAGTGCAGTGATTATCTTGCTGCATGTGGCCAAACACAAAAATGGTTGTATCGCGGAATTAAAAATGAACATCGCCCGGCTTTTTTGGCAAAAACTCGAGAAAATCGTGCCCCTATGGATAGCAATCCTGTGTTAATGAAATGTTTTGATCAAGCATTGGAAAACCTAGGATTTAACGCTCGCAGAGAAAACAGCATTTTTGCCATTAGTGATAGAGACAAATCCCTGGGTTTTGGTGATGTTTTTGTTATATTTCCGCGCAATGGCTTTGACTTTACCTATACAAATGAACGAGAAATTATCCTAGATGAACTTGATCAAGTTTTAAGTACAAAATACATTCAAACATGGATGCAAGCAGTAAAAAAAGCCATAACTTCCCAATCAGATAGATGGCCCGTATTACCCCCCACTGCAACACCCGAGCAAATGTACTCCATTATTCAGCAGAATCGTGAGAGCTTGCTGTCACAGGGATTTCCCCCAAACCTAGTTGATGACATAAGCGATCCACAATATATTTCCCAAAAGTATCAGCCACAACAAACCAACCTTCATGTGGCGTTGACTGTAGGCCAAGAAGTTTACGTGCGCGGTGAGTATTATGCACTGCGATGGAAATGGTATCGGGAATCTATTTACAGTTGGATGTATGAAATACAAAAGACGCCCATAAGCGAACAACAGCAGACTGCAACAAATAATGGATCAACTATCCTTGCTATACCCACAGAACTAGACCAATGGAACACATTGGACAAGGACATGCACTTGAAAATACATACGTTGACCAAGCAAAACGACATTCAACAGTTGGAAAAAGTTCAAAAACATCAGCTTCGTTTGCAGAATCGCATGAGCTGGCCCGATCTGGATATTATGCCTTTAACTCAGCGTGCGTGGGAAGAAATTCAACAACGTTGCAGTAATATACTGAGTATAATGAGAGAAACTAATGAATATCTCTGGCACGGAAGCAAGCAACTCCAAGCCAGCACTTATGTTATGACCAGTCCCACAAATCGGCTTCCCAAAGACAGCAGCCAAACAACAAGCAAGGTTTTCAATTATGCACTGGAGCAACTGGGATTCCAGGCACGTAGAGACAACAGCTTGTTTGTTACAAGCAAACGTTGGTTGGCTAAGGACGTGGGCCCTACTTACATAATACTGCCTTGGGATAATCAATGCGATTTCACTTATACAAATGAAGTAGATTTAGTGTTGGATAGTGTAAATTGGTATGGTATGTATGATGATAACCAAGTCATGATGCTATGGCAGAAATGGAAACAGATTCCTGATGAAACTAAAAATGAGTTGATAGTTTGGAAAGGTGCGTTGCAGGATCCCGGAGATTTGTTTAGATGGTTGATAGAGCATGAACACAACGCACAAACTCTGAAAAAACTACAACAAGCCACGGGCATGTCTACACGATGGCAAGATTATGTGGACCTACCCCAGTTCCAAAGGCAGTTTCAACCCAGTAAAACTGATCTGAAATCAGCTATGGAACGTTACGTTGAGATTTATCTTTCCGGCAAGTTTTATGCTTTGCGGGCTGATCCCGCAAAGCTTGAAGCTAACTGGTGGAAAATTTTGGCAACCAACACCCGTTGACATAATCATATTACCTGCTAGTATGACATGAGAAGTTGGAGATCAAGGATTAATTTCCGAAATTATATTATGCAATCTTCTTGATTAATGATTGAACTTTCTCGGCATGTGCTCGCATTGCGGCGTTTTTTTCTCTGGGATCAGTAATTTTATTAATATCTCGTGCTTCTCCTTCTAGCCGGCGATATTCTTTACCAATAGAATCTTTCATTATACGGAAAAACTTTTCACGTTTTCCTGCTATTTTAGCAACCAATGAAATCATACCAGTTTCAAATTTAACTGCATTCACAATATGTTGCTGAATTACAGGTAATGCTTCATTAATTATAATGTTTGCCAATTTTACAATATATCGTTTCTGTTGAGGACTATTAAAAATACCTTTTTCATACATTGAAAATAATGGCCAAGGCACGATGGCGTAATCAAAACTTACTTGATTGGTTTCTTTTTTGTAAAACTCTCTGTATGGTTCAGCAGAATATCTAAATAGATTTTCTGTTGTTTCTGGTTTAAACAGATTGAAAATATGTTGGCGACTTTTATCGCTTATCTTATCACTATGATGATGAATTACATAATTAAAAAATGATTTTTCTTGATCTACAGATTTCAATTTATCTTTGGTAGTGTGTTGAATAACTTGATCAATTGTTGTGTCGTTGTCGGTTAAATGATCTGCGTATAATTTGATTGTATTATATATGGCAATCTCATGTTTACCGGGTGGTAATATAATTTCACTTTCATGTCCTAGTCTGCTTTTATCAACGTCAATGGCTTGCTTTTCAGCAATAACCATGCTTAGTATAACACCTCGATAGCCAGATAATCTTTCTCGATTTTTTATCATTGTGCCATGCGCAACCATAACTTCTCGATTTAAGAAATACGTTGGTTGTGTGACTGCAAATTGTTCACTGTCTTCGGCAATTCGGCACCAACTAGTAATTCCGTTAAATTCAATAGTTGCCGAGTTTTTTGCATTAAATTGGCTAATAAATTCTTCATATTTTTCTTTGGTATAAAAATTCATACCTCGATATATGGTCCCTGCGTCGGCCGGATATCTATTGATTAATGTTGTGATTACATTAATACCAGGCCATTTATCTAGATTTTCATATGTGTATCGGGCTAACCATCCATCAGCCGGATCACGTATTTTTTTATAATCGCTAGCTTCTAACAATTCACTAATTTTCATCAAATATTTATTTTTGGATCGTGTCTTTGTATGCCAACAGTAGAATTGTTATAATGGGTCAATACACTATACGGAGAGTGAATTATCTAAGTGGATGACCTCGGTTCGAAAACAAGTGGGACCTTAACGAGCTTGCAGGATAGGACTAGCCGATCTCCGCCAACACCCGTTGACATAATCATATTACCTGCTAGTATGACATGAGAAGTTGGCCAGCAACATGCAGCAGTTGCAATTCCAGGAGTCACAAATGACTGAAGTTCGCAAAGGCTACATGGGATGGGAGTTGCCACATGGGGTGCGAGAGGCACTTTTGGAGAAGTTTCCTCCGGCATATCCGCGGGTTGTAGCGCATCATTGCACATGGAAGTTTGGGATTGACAGCACCACTGCGTTGCCTACTGAAACTTCTGCCATTGTGGTAGGCTGGGTTGACGACAACCAGGGTTTGCAAGCTTTGGTGCTGAGCATTGGTGGAACAACCACGCGACCAGATGGCGGAACTTACCACATCACCTGGAGCCTGAATCCCCCTCGCAAGCCTGTGGAAAGCAACGAGGTTATCAAACAAAGGGGTTGGGACAGCGTTTCACCACCCGTGCGATTTGGTTTGGTTCCAAAGTTTTTCCCTTTTGGGGGAAAAACTGGTTGACAATAGGTAATCGCATGCTATAATCCGCAGGTTAACATAGGAAGGAACAAGAGCCATGCATTCTGTAGCCAATCTCACAAAACCAGCTCTTGTCCAACTGCGTGACGCATTTAGTCAACAGGGCTTTGACCTGCGATTTGTTGGCGGTTGTGTGCGCGACACGCTGCTGGGTGTAACTCCCCACGATGTGGACCTGCACACTGATGCAACTCCACAGGAGGCTGCTGCGATATACGAGCGGCTGAAGCTGCGCTGGATCCCAACTGGTATTGCACACGGCACTATAAATGTGGTGCTTGACGATGATACCTATGAGATCACCAGCCTGCGCCGGGACGTTAGCACTGATGGCCGTCACGCTGTGGTGCAATACACCCGTGATTGGCGTGTTGACGCAGAAAGACGAGATTTCACGCTGAATTCCATGAGTATGAGCCTGGGGGGCGAGCTTTTTGACCCCTTTGGTGGCCTCAAGGATCTGCAGGCTGGTGTAGTGCGGTTTGTGGGCGATCCC
>TARA_R110000868_G_scaffold99535_5_pt1 | contig 12685 bp, 9 predicted proteins | sample TARA_R110000868 | Tara Oceans TARA_R110000868 (sample SAMEA4397489) | marine metagenome | biome: Polar Biome; feature: [SRF] surface water layer (ENVO:00010504); material: water (ENVO:00002006), including particulate matter (ENVO:01000060) such as... | depth 5 m | reverse complement strand
GCATCGCTGATCGGCCCGCACGTGTTGTCAAAATAGACATCCACCCCGTCCGGACAGGCTGCCGCGATTTCCGCCGATATATCGGCGGTGTTCCTGTAGTCGATGGCGGCATCGTACCCGAACTCGTCCAGGCACTGCCGCACCTTTTCGGGCCCGCCCGCGATCCCGACCGTGCGGCACCCCCGGATTTTGGCGATCTGCCCGACGATCGATCCGACGGCGCCCGCCCCAGTCGACACGACAACCGAATCGCCCGCCTTCGGACTGCACAGATCGAGCAGGCCGAAATAAGCGGTCAGTCCGGTCATTCCCAACACGCCAAGTGCCGCCGACAGCGATTCCTCACCGGCGCCGAGCCTGCGCATCACGTCCGTGCCGTCGCTGACGGCAAAATACTGCCAGCCGAATGCGCCAGTGACCCGGTCGCCGACGGCGTAGTCGGGATGCTGCGTCGCGACGACTTCACCGGCTGCAAATGCCCGCATCACCCCGCCCACGGGTACCGGCTTGGAATAGCTCGGCCCGTCATTCACCCAACTCCGCATTGCCGGATCGACCGACAAAAAGTCATTCCGAACCAGAAATTCGCCGTCCTTCAGGTCCGGCACGGCACGGGTGTCCAGGTCGAAGAATTCAGGCCCCGGCACGCCGACGGGGCGCGCGTTCAGGACCACGCACCTATTGCTCTGACCGGTCACGGGAAGCAACTCGGCGGTTCGATGTCCAAGGCAATGGCGGGCATGAAATTCTCCGGTTGGTTTGCCGGGCGAGTGTCCGAAACGAATGGGGCCCCGTCCAGTCCAAATTATCGGGACCGACGGAACCGAAGCCCCGGATCGTGCGTATATCAGGTATACAGATGCATACAGGGGAGCCCTGCCGATGAATTTCCGAGCCATTACCACCGCCGCGCTGATCGGAGCGCTGCCGGCAATTGTTATTCCGCCCGCCCACGCCGCCGACCCGGTTTATGCGACGGAAAAAGGACGTATTGCGGTTGCCACGGTGACCGACCGCCTGACTCAGCCCTGGGGTATCGATTTCCTGCCGGACGGCCGCATGATCGTCACCGAAAAGGCGGGACGGCTGCGCATCGTTACGCCGGAGGGCAAAATCTCGGAACCGGTTTCCGGCCTGCCGACGATCGACGACAGCGGCCAGGGCGGCTTGCTGGACATAACCCTGCATCCGCAATTCGCATCGAACCGGCTGGTTTACCTGTCATTCTCCGAGCCCGGCCCCGGCGGGCGCTCGACCGCGCTCGCCCGCGGACGTCTGAGCGACGACGGTTCCATGCTTGAAAACGTTCAAACGCTTTTCAGTCAGGCGCCGAAGGTCGGCGGCGGGCGTCATTTCGGCTCCCGCGTGGTCTTTGCGCCGGACGGCACCCTGTTCCTGACCCTGGGCGACCGCGGCAACCGTCACTATGCACAGGACCTCAGCGGCCACATCGGAAAGGTGATCCGTCTGGCCGAAGACGGTCGCGTGCCCCCCGATAACCCGTTCATCGGCAAATCGGGCGCAAAGCCCGAAATCTGGTCCTACGGCCACCGCAACATACAGGGCGCAGACATCCATCCCGCCACCGGGAAGCTCTGGACCATCGAACACGGGCCGCGCGGCGGCGACGAAATCAATATTCCCGCCGCCGGCGCCAATCACGGCTGGCCGGTCGTGACCCACGGGATCGAATATTCGGGCGGCACCATCGGTGACGGACTGAAAACCATGACGGGCATGGCCGATCCGATCGTCACCTGGACCCCCGTTATCGCCCCCGGCGGCATGAGCTTCTATACCGGCGCCATGTTTCCGGCCTGGAAGGGCAACCTGCTGATCGGGGGGTTACGGTCCAGCGCCATCGTCCGCCTGGAACTGGACGGCGACAAGGTCGTCCACGAAGAACGTCTGTTGCAGGAACTCGAAATCCGCATCCGCGAAGTCGTCGGCGGTCCCGATGGAGCGGTCTATGCCATCACCGATGAGAGCGACGGGAAAATCCTGCGGATCACGCCGGCGGACTAGGCCGGCGCCGCCCAGTCCGCACAGACCGGGATCGGTCGCGTTCCGTCACCGCTATCCGTTGGAAAGCGGGCACTATTTTTGCAGCACGGCTAAAAAAGCGGCGACGCAGCAGCCTGCCGGCTCTGCCGCAGGACTTTCCGGCATGACGCCGGGAGAAGATTGGTGCTGCAGCCCCCGTTGAATCGCCTCCGAGCCGCAATATGGTTTTTCAATAACGACCTAACAGGAAAAGCCTTTGCGGAATCCGCCTTTCGCGACGAACTGGCATAAATATTGCACTCCTTTCGGGTAACCAGTTTTTCATTCAGGAGGCATTGCGATGCGGAACGACGGAATTCAACGGACATTCGCGATCGGTATTACAGCACTGGCCGCCATCGGCGCCGTTGTCGCCGGACCGGACGCACACGCCATGGATTTCAAGGGGAAAACGATCAAGATCGTCATCCCTTATGGGCCCGGCGGCACGTATGACAAGTACGGCGTCGCGTTCACAAACCATCTGGGAAAACACATCCCCGGAAACCCGACACTGATCCTCCAGCACATGCCCGGCGCCGGCGGCGCAAAGGCCATGAACTGGGCCTATAACGTCATGCCCAAGGACGGGCTGAACATGATCGTGCCGCTCGACAACAGCGTGCTCAACCAGCTCATGCGGCCGAAGAAAATGCGCTACAGGTCGGAGGATTTCAGCTGGCTCGGATCGTCGAACCAGACCAATGTCGTCATGGTCGCGCGGACGGATTCGGGCGTCACGAAGCTCAAGGACCTGGAAACCAAGAAGCTGATCGTCGCGACATCCGGCAAGGCATCCACGGGGTACATGATCCCCGGCCTGCTGAACGGACTGTTCGGGTACAAGATCAAGATCGTGCAGGGCTACAAGGGATCGTCCGGGTCGATTCTGGCGATCGAACAGGGCGAGGCCCAGGCGTCTGCCTATAACTGGCTGGCCTGGTCGTCAAAGGTTCCGCACTGGTTCACGAAAGACAAACCGTTCGGCGGGCCTATCGCCCAGATCGGCGTGTACAAGGACCCCGACCTGCCTGCTTCGGTTCCGATGATCTCGGACCTCGTGACAAACGAGATGGACAGGAAGGCGGTCGATTTCATCAAGGTTCTCGGCCTGCTGGGACGCGGGCTGGCGCTGCCGCCCGGCGTCGACAAGGAGACCGTCGCGCTGCTCCGGAGCGCCTATGCCAGGATGAATGCCGACCCCGCCTTCGTCGCCGATCTGAAAAAACAGAAACTGCGCCTGATCCCTGCGACCGGCGAGAAGATCAACGAAGTCGTTACCGCCGCCGTGCGCAATGCGTCGCCGGAAGTCGTGGCCCATGCGCGCAAGCTGATCTACGGCGCAGGAAGCTGACAGTGACCCGGTTCAGTTGAGTGTGTGCCTGGATCGGGTTCCGTTTGCCGGCGGTGCGAAAGCGCCGCCGGCAAACATCTTTCCGAGAACGCCCCTGAAGCGGCGCAATCACCCGCACAATATATCCGCCATCCAGTCCGCCGATTGCAGCCGGTAGCGATAGGTCCGGTTATTGGCAACGTGGCCTGCGTCTTCAAGCGGCAGGAAGGTCACCGGGCCGGATGCACCGTCGGCGATGCGTTTTGCATGGTCCCAGGGAATAACCCTGTCCTGCTTGCCGGCCACGACGAAAACCGGACATTTAATATTCCCGACAACGCCTTCGAGGGTCAGCGCGTTCGCCTTTTCGGCCGCGTCCGCCTCGGTCGCGCTGTGGCTGCGGGCGACGAAGGCGGCGCGGGTCAGATCCGGCAGCGTCGTCCAGGCTTCCGCCCAGTTGAACGGACCGGTCAGGGACACGCAGGCCTTCAGCCGGTCATGGTGCGCTGCCGCGCGCGGCGCATAATACCCGCCGAGGCTGACGCCCCAGATACCGATACTGCCGTTGTCCAGATCCCCGCGCGTATCGATCCAGTCGAGCACAGCGCCGACCGGCGCCTCATAATCGCCGCGGATCGGCAGGTCGTATTCCGCCTCCCCCTGGCCCGGCCCGTCAAAGGCGAGAATGGCGATTCCGCGGTCGAGGAACGGCACCGCGTAGGCGTCCATTTCCTCCTTTGTCGAATCCAGCCCGACGCACATGATCAGAACCGGGGGGCGCTCCGCACCCAGAGGTTTGCGCAGGTTCGCTTTCAGGGTCGTTCCTTCATACGGAATCTCGACGCGTTCGCCGGGCGGACGCATATGAGGCAATGCCGTCCGGTGACAATCCACCGCCTTGTCATGGGCCGCACGCATCTGCACCGGATCGTGCATGAAGAGGAACTTGCCGAAATGGTAGCAGACAGCCGCGGTTTTCAGGTGATCCGCCGCCGACAGCGTGTATCCGTCCGCCAGCGCGATGCGTCCCATGTCTTCGTGGATGGCGGCGCGGGCCGACCAGGCTGCGCACCAGTCGTCCCAGGCGGAGATCGCCGCAGTCACTTCCTGAAAATCGGTCAGCGGCACGCCATTGGCGACCAGTCGCGGGGCCCAGTGCTGCAGCGCCGCTGCGACGGTGGTATCGTTCATGTTCGCTCCCTCCTGCTCGCGCCCGATCCTTTGTCGGGTAATTTTGTTGCCGATGAAATGCACACAGATCAAGGCCGGTTACAACCTGTCACGATAGGGTAAGGGACGGTAGGTAGATTTCCCCATTAGGGATCGGCAGGTTTTTCGGAGCGGAGGCCACATGACGACCAGAAACCTCGATCATCTGTTCAAACCGCGATCGGTTGCGGTGATCGGCGCGAGCAACCGCGACGGCTCCCTTGGCGCCGTGCTGACCCGTAACCTGCTGCGGGGCGGCCTCGACCGTCACCCTGGTTTCGCTCGACCTCCGCGCCGGGAGATAGCCAGCCCTATTTCATGGTCGGCATGGTGAATTCGGCGCCGGCACGGAGACCTGTCGGCCAGCGCGACGTAATCGCCTTCTGGCGGGTATAGAACCGCACGCCTTCGGGACCGTGCATGTGGATGTCGCCGAACAGGGAACTTTTCCAGCCGCCGAAGGAATGGAAGGCCATGGGCACCGGGATCGGCACGTTGACGCCGACCATGCCGACCTGGATACGGTTGGTGAATTCGCGCGCTGCATCGCCGTCGCGGGTAAAGATCGACACGCCGTTGCCGAATTCATGATCGTTGATCATCTGTACGGCATCGTCGAATTTCTCCGACCGGACGACCGACAGCACCGGCCCGAATATCTCTTCCCTGTAGATACGCATGTCCGTGGTGACGTTGTCGAACAGGCATCCGCCGATGAAGAATCCGTCTTCATATCCCTGCAGCGAATAATCGCGCCCGTCCACGACCAGATCGGCGCCCTCTTCCACGCCGATATCGACATAGCCTTTCACCTTCGCCAGGTGGTCGCCGGTCACCAGCGGGCCCATATCCATTTCGTTATCGGTACCGGGACCGATTTTCAGCGCCTCGACCTTGGGTTTCAGCAGCTTCATCAACTGTTCGCCGGCATCGCCGACCGCCACCGCGACCGAAATCGCCATGCAGCGTTCGCCGGCGGAGCCGTAGGCAGCCCCCATCAGCGCGTCCGCCGCCTGTTCCATATCGGCATCGGGCATGACGACCATATGGTTCTTGGCGCCGCCCAGGGCCTGCACGCGCTTGCCGTTCGCGGCCCCGGTCGAATAGATGTGCTGCGCAATCGGCGTCGAGCCGACGAAGCTGATCGCCGGCACATCGGGATGGGCGAGGATCGCGTCCACCGCTTCCTTGTCGCCGTTGACGACGTTCAGCACGCCGTCGGGCAGGCCGGCCTCGGTCGCCAGTTCGGCGAGCAGCAACGCGCAGGACGGGTCTTTCTCCGACGGCTTCAGGATGAACGTGTTGCCGCAGGCGATGGCCATCGGATACATCCACATCGGCACCATCGCCGGGAAGTTGAACGGCGTGATCCCGGCGCAGACGCCGACCGGCTGGCGGGTGGTCCACGCATCGATGCCGCGCCCGACCTGTTCGGTATATTCGCCCTTCAGCAGCTGCGGGATACCGCAGGCGAACTCGACGACCTCCAGCCCGCGCGTCAGCGATCCCCCGGCATCGGACAGCACCTTGCCGTGTTCGGCGGTAATCACGGCCGCCAGGCGGTCCGCGTTGTCCTCGATCAGGGTTTTGTATTTGAACATGATCCGCGCGCGGGTCAGCGGCGGAGTGGCTGCCCAGTCCGGGAACGCGGCCTTCGCGGCCTCGACGGCGGCGTTAAGCTCCGCGGCCGATGCCAGCGGCACCTGGGAGGCGACTTCGCCGGTCGCCGGGTTGTACACGTCGCCGAACCGGCCCGATGTGCCGTTCACATGCCGCCCGTTGATCCAGTGGGTCAGTTGCTTGGCCATTTTCGTCTCCGCTATCCAGATATGAATTCGTTGACACAGGTTTACGATACAAGACGGCGGGAGGCCAGCGGATCGGCGCTTTCTTGGCGGACGGGCGCGACGGGTTTATGATTTCCCGCCACCGGCCCGTTCCCGAAGGAAAATCCCATGATCACCGAAATCGTCTCTTTCAACAGAACCCCCGGCATGGACCGCGACGAAATGGTGCGCGATGCCGCCGGAACGTTCGATCGCTGGACCGATTTCCCGGGCCTGGTCCGCAAGATGTTCGTGCGCGATCCGGACACGCTCGTCACCAAGGGCATCTATCTGTGGGAAAGCCTGGAGGACGCCGACAAGGGCCATGACGCGGCGTGGCTGGAACGCGCCGAGGCCCACTGGGGCAACCGCCCGACCCTGGAACGCTACGACTGCTTTCTCATCCTCGAGAATCCCGGCGGCGAAATCACGGAATGCGCCGAGGGCTGATCAGCCCCCGATCGTCCACCCGACCGGCGCACCGGTGTCGAATGGCAGCACCTGTTCGTCGCCGACGGTAAGCAGCGCATCTGCCGGGCGCGTACCGCGGACCAGCGTTATCGTGTCCTTGTTGACGGGCAGGCCGTAAAACGCGGGCCCGTTGAGCGAGGCGAATGCCTCCAGTCGGTCCAGCGCGCCCTCGTCTTCGAAGACCTGCGCATAGACTTCAAGCGCCGACGGCGCGTTGAAAATACCGGCACAGCCGCAATCGGTTTCCTTGGCGGAGACCGGATGAGGCGCCGAATCCGTGCCGAGAAAGAACGACGCATCGCCCGACGTCGCGGCATCGCGAAGCGCCAGGCGGTGGCGTTCGCGTTTCGCCACCGGCAGGCAGAACATGTGCGGGCGCATCCCGCCGGCGAACAGGGCATTGCGGTTGATGACGAGATGATGCGGGGTAACGGTCGCCGCAACGTTTTCCCCGGCGCCGCGCACGAAATCCACCCCGTCGGCGGTGGTGATGTGTTCGAACACCACGCGCAGGCCGGGAAAATCCGCCAGTGTCGGGATCAGCACGCGCTCGATGAACGTCTTTTCGCGGTCGAAGATATCGACCGCCGGGTCCGTCACTTCGCCATGCACCAGCAACGGCATGCCGATGCGCTCCATGGCCGCCAGCACGCCCCGGATATTGGCGATATCGGTGACGCCATTGACGGAATTCGTCGTCGCCCCCGCCGGATACAGCTTCGCCGCCGTGAAGATGCCGTCGGCATGGCCCTGCTCCAGATCGGCGGGATCGGTCGCATCGGTCAGATAGGCCGTCATCAGCGGTTCGAACCGGGATTCCGGCGGCAGCGCGGAAACGATACGGTCGCGATAGGCCACGGCATCGGCCGCCACCGCGACGGGCGGCGTCAGGTTGGGCATGACGATCGCCCGGCCGAAAACGGCCGCCGTGAAGGGCAGCACCGCGCCCAGCATGGCGTCGTCGCGCAAATGAAGATGCCAGTCGTCGGGACGGCGGATTGTCAGCGTATTATCGTCGGTCAAAGGTTCTTCCCCCGCACGGTTCTCGCAGATCGAGGCGGCAATCTAGCGAATTCAGGTTCCCCAAGGAACTTGGGTTGCTTGAATACTTCCCGTTTACGCCATAAAAATTCACGTGGCACGTCATATCGGTGCGACATCGCGTGGTCATTAGTGTCTGGGGGAGGCTTTTCGGAAAATGCCGCGGATCGTATTCTGGAGTCTCCTCGGAACGGTCGTCCTGTCGCCGGTTCCGTTCGGATCGATCTATCCCTGGTCCTATTCGCTCATCGCCGTCGTCGTCGCCTTGCTGATCGGATTATGGACGGTCCACACGCTGTTCTCCCGGGCGCCACTTCCCATTCCTGTCCGACATGTTTCAGGGCCGGTCCTGCTGTTTGGCGGCGTAATCCTATGGGCCTGTATCCAGATGTCCCCCTGGACGCCCGCTTCATGGCACAACCCGGTCTGGGCAGAAACATCCCGGATACTGGGTCAGAACATCCCTGGGTTTATTTCCGTCGACCCCTATGCGACCGAAACATCCATCATGCGGTTATTGAGCTACGCCGGCATATTCTGGCTCGCGCTGCAGTTCGGCAAATCGACGCAAAGAGCGAAACAGGTATTTTACGTCATAGCAGTGTCCGGGCTTTTATATGCCTCTTACGGTATCGCTGTAGAACTGACCGGGATGAAGAAAATTCTCTGGTTCGACAAAGAGTTCTATCCCGACAGCCTGACCAGCACCTTCCGGTATAAAAACGGCTACGCGACCTATGCCGGCATGGGCCTCGTATGCACCCTCGCCCTGCTTGTCCGGAGCCTGGGCGACACCAATTTTTCGGCGCTGGGCGCACAGGAAAAAGCCCGCGTTCTGATCACGCTCCTGTTCGAACGGGTCTGGTTTCTGATTGTCGGACTGGTCGCCCTTTTTTCGGCGCTTCTTCTATCGGATTCGCGGGGCGGAATGCTGGCCGGCCTGATTGCGGGCGGCGCTTTCTTTGTGGCACTGAGCCTGGCCCGAAATCTGATGATCCCGTTCCGACGGGCATTCGTCAGGGCGCTCGCCCTGGCTGCGATCGCATTCGTGTTCATAGGCGGCGGCGCTATTTTCGACCGGCTCGCAAATTCCGGCGCCGGCTCCCGTACGTTGATCTACGCGAAAACGATCGAAGCCATCCGAGAGCACCCGTTCCTCGGCTGGGGGCTGGGCACGTTCGAGCCGGTATTCGCGACGTACCATCCACCGGAAATCGCCACCAGGATCATCCGTGCCCATAACGAGTACCTCGACAATGCACAGGGTCTCGGGATTCCCGCAACCGTAGCCCTGGTCGCCTGCTTCATCTGGCTCGCCTTCATCTGTCTTCGCGGGGTTCGGTTACGGAAACGGAATCACTACTTTCCAGCCGCGGGGTTCGCGGTCCTCGTTCTGGTCGGACTGCACAGCATTGTCGATTTCACGCTCCAGATTCCGGCCGTGGCGGCGACGCTCGCGCTTGTCCTCGGAACATGCGTTGCGCAATCCCGTAGCAGCAGCGATCCAAACGCCTGAATGTCCGTTACGAACGGAACCTATTGCGGCTTTACAGGTTGAAGGCGCATCTTCCCCAGACCGGCTTCCAGGCTTCTCAACATTGCCGGTTCGATCGCCAACGACCACCTGATGATATCGGTGTAATTCGGGTTTCTCGCAAGTGCGGTCAGCCTGCGCGGATTCAGCCGCCATACCTGCACAAATTGCGATCTTAAGGCGCCCCGTTGCGCAGACGGAATCTGCCGCCAGTGCCGCAAGATCAACTGCAATCTGACCGGCACCAGCGACAACGCATATTCCTGGAGCTCGACGCTGCGCAGAATCGCCGCCCGCGAAGACGCTGACATCCAACGGTCCCGCGTGTAGTCCGCATAGCTCAGCGCCCACCACACGCGCGACTGCATCGGACGCCATGAAAGTTCGCGAATGGCGGCATCGTGCATCCGCGCAGCCGCTGCCACGCGCTTGTCGACATCCGCAATCCGCAGCAATTGAGTGTACATCGTGATCGCGGCCAGACTGTAGGGCTGCGCCGGCGTCATGGCGATCAGGCGTTCAAAATTCTTCGCCAATCCGGTTGCCGCCTCCCGGTCGAGGGCACGGATCCGGGGAGATCCCGCAATCTGCCTGTCGAACGGCATTGCGATATAGGCCGCGCCAAGCCTCGGCATGGCCAGCCATAACAGGCTCCCCGCCAGCAGGGCGCAGACTGCGACAACAGGAATGACGGAAAACGCCCGTTTCAACTCGCCTGTCCGATCAATGGCTAGTCCGAATAGTATTTCTTATACGTGCCATGATAATAGCCGGAATCGCCGTATCCGTATCTCGAATGCTTCTTCACATTGACCTGGGACAGGACCACGCCGGCAAGGTCGCAGCCGGCTTCGATCAGCTGTTTCAGCCCACGGCCGGCGACTTCCCGACGCGTCTCGACCCAGCGCACGACAAAAATCGTTTTATCGACGGAGCGGGTCAGAATTCTGGAATCGCTGACCGCAAGCACCGGCGAGGTGTCGATTACGATAAAATCAAAACCACTGCACAGGTTGCCGAGCAGGGACGCAAACTGGTCGGAAGAAAGCAGCTCGGTCGGGTTCGAGGGTGAACCCCCGGCCGTGAGAACGAACGCCCCGCTCGCCTCGTCGCGCTGAATGGCTTCTTCAAGGCTGGCTTCATTCGTCAGCACCTGGATCAGGCCCGGCCCCGGCCGCATCCCCAGCAATCCGTGAATCTGCGGCCGGCGCAGATCGCAGTCCAGCAGGAGAACCTTGTTCGTTCCGGTGCGCGCGACAAGACGCGCCAATGACAGTGAAATCGACGTTTTGCCTTCGTTGGGCAGTGAAGACGTGACCATTACCGTTTTCGGCGGGCGGTCGATATTCGACAACAATATGGTGGCATGCAACGCGCGTATCGATTCACCGAACGCCGACCGCGGCTGTTCGACAATCAGGTCATGGGGCGCTTTGCCCAGTTTCGTCATGCCCCTGATCGAAGGGACCAGCCCGAGCGCAACAACACCCGTCTGGTCTTCGATCTGATCCATGCTGCGGAAACCCCGGTCAAGCGCCTCGAGCAGGACGACGAGCGCGATTCCGACGCTCGCCGACAAAAATATCGCGATAAAGAAAAGCAGCCTTTTCTTCGGCGCCGAGGGCGCCCCCGGCGTGTCCGCCCGGGAAATTATACGGGCATCGGGACGCTGGAAATCCGTCTGTTCGCGTGTTTCCTTGAACCGCGTCAGAAACGTTTCGTACAGCGTCCGGCTTGCTTCGGCCTCGCGCTGCAATGCCCGAAGCTGAACTTCACTCTGATTCACGACGGATACCCGTTGTTCCATCTGACCCATCCCGCGCGCGAGCTCGTTTTCCCGCGCCCGGGAAACCGCAACCTCGTTTCGCAGGCCCTGGACGATCTTTTTGACCTCGGATTCGATCTTGGCCTTGAGGTCCGCGATCTCCGCCCGGATGTTCAACATCTTGGGATGCTTTTCGCCGAATTCCTGCGAAAGTTCCGCAGCGCGCCGTTGAATCTCGGCTTCCTGGCTGCGCAAATCCTGGATCAGCCGCGAACTGAGAACCTCCGCCACCGATTCCGCGCCGCTGGCACCCTGAAGAAGACTCTCCACCTGGCGTAGTCTTGCATTCGCTTCGGCGCGGGCGCTGCGGGCGACGATGAGCTGCGAATTCAGCTCCGACAATTGCTGCGACGCGATCGTTACGCCCTTGCCCTCGACCAGGCCCGACGTTTTACGAAACTCCTGAACGGCCCGCTCCGACTTGTCCACTTCGGCGCGCAGGCCGGTCAGGCGTTCGTTCAGCCATTGCGCCGCCCGCCGGGTCGCCTCGAACTTCGCTTCCAATTGTTCGACGATGTAAAGATCGGCGACCGTATTCGCGATAGCCGCCGCCCGTTGCGGATTGCCGTGGATAATTGAAATCTCGATAACGCGCGACCGCCCGACCCGCGAAACCAATAGCCGGGCCAGCAGGCCGTCGATAATCGAAACCCTTTCCCGGATAAGCTTTTCCTCTTCGGTGGGCGGCACCTCGTCTGTTTTCAGGGACAACCGTTCGAGCAACCCGTCCGGCAGCAGGTTCTTGAGGCTCAGCGCATCCTTCAGCTTGCTGCGGAATGTCGGCGGTTTGAGGCGGCCGTTGAATTCGGGGTCCTCGAACAGTTTGAGCTTCTTCACGACCCGTTCCGCAAGGCCGCGCGACCGAAGAACCTGGATTTCGCTTTCGATCGTCTCCTGATCCGCAGGCAGGCCGGACAGAACGGCTTCAAGATTTACCGCCTGGTTTTCTCTCGGATCCACCATGACGGTTGCCGTCGCGGTATATCTCGGCGCCATCTGAACGATCACCAGGGCGGCGATGAACGTGCCGATCAGGGTGATCGACGTCAGCAGCCATTTATGGCGCCAGACTTTGCGGAAGACCTCGCGGACATCAACGGTATTGGTGCTTCTCGCGAACAGAAGCCCTCCTGCCGGGGTCGGGCGGGCGGCCTCGACGTCCCGCTCAGCACTGTTCCCGGAAGACGTCAAAACGCCGGACCGGATGGTCTATGCGGTGTCAAAAAAATCTCTCCGGCACTTCGATCACGTCGCCGGGGAGCACCGACGTATCGTGATTGGCGGGCCGTTTGACCCGGTCCCGGTCGGTCGCCCGAATGATGAGCAACCGGTTCTCCCTCGCCCTATATGTATATCCTCCGGCAAGCGCCACCGCGTTAACGACGGTCATACCGTTCACATAA
>TARA_R110000868_G_scaffold42681_2_pt1 | contig 12695 bp, 12 predicted proteins | sample TARA_R110000868 | Tara Oceans TARA_R110000868 (sample SAMEA4397489) | marine metagenome | biome: Polar Biome; feature: [SRF] surface water layer (ENVO:00010504); material: water (ENVO:00002006), including particulate matter (ENVO:01000060) such as... | depth 5 m | reverse complement strand
TGTCGAGACACTATCGACAATATTTCCAAGCGCTCCAGGAAAGCCGGCCGGGGGAGCGTTGAGATAAACAAGTTCAGGTCGATCTTCTGGAACTCTGTATTGCTGAACAAATCCGGCAGTAATCAAGGCTCCCATCGAATGACCAAAGAGCACAAATTTTTCCATTTTATAGCGCTCTCTAAGAAAGCGTAAAACGTCCTGCAAGTCCTGGCGATATAGATCAAAGTCTTCAATCGTGGCGGCAGGGCCTAGCGACTTACCATGTCCCCTTAGATCATAATAAAGAATATTAAACTCTCGACCTAATAACTCTGTGAAGTATTGATGTCTTCCAGAGTGTTCTCCGATTCCGTGAGTTACAATCAACCAAAGATCACTTCCGCTCTCTTTAATTTGAGCAAAAAGCTCGACATTATCTCTCATTCTTATAAATTTCGTTTCTGGCGACATGAAGTTAAACCTTTGCTTTGTAAGAACCGCTAAGACTAGTATGATAGAACTTAACCGATGAGATGAGAACTCCTCTTAAAAAAAGCTGCTTATGTATTGTCCAAAATGTTTTAACAACACCCTAGGAATTTGCTCTAAAGGTGTCATCAATATCATGATTAACGGCAAACAGATGGATGCTGGGCGCTTTCTTTTTAATTTAGAGTCGCAAGAGAAGAAGCAGCAGCTCAAGCCAGCGCTAAAACTAAAGCTGCAAGAATTTTTTAAATGGTACTCGGGCTTTCAAAACAAGGCTCCAATTACCTTCGTTTCCATTGATACATCAGACATGCGCTGTGAAGAGGGATGTTCGATCTCCGCCAAGAGTCGCTTTTCCGTTATTGATGTTCTTATCCCTAAAGTCGAACTCTTAGAACTACTGGCGGTTGAAGCAAAATGCTACGGTATTGAAATTCAGCTTCAAGAGGAATGACCCACAATATGGGCATTTTGAGAGTCAAGAGTAAATTACAACTCCTCGTTTTCTGGTAACTCAAGGGCAAAGCAGTACCATCACGTACGAAAACTTTAACATGATGATAAGATTGACGGCGCCTTAACCATCGAGGGGGATTAGCAAAATGGCTAACAAATTTAGTGACAAATTTATTCAATCACAAAAGAAAAAACTTATAGAGCTTAAGAACCAAGTTTTAAACTCAATGAAGACAACTCAGGTTGAGGATCTGCAAATATCTCCAGAAGATTCATCTGAAGATGGTGACCTGGCCCAAGTTGTGATCAGTCAAAACGTTAGTTTTGGCTTGCGCGAGCGCGAGATCAAGCGCCTTCGTGAAATTGATGTGGCCCTTCGCAAGATTGAAGAAGGCACTTATGGTTACTGTGAAGTTTCTGAAGAGCCGATTGAAATGAAGCGACTAGAGAAAATGCCCTGGGCACGACTATCGCTTGAAGCGGCTGAAGAAATTGAGCGCATCCAAGGGTTCAAGGCGGCTATTTAAATTAGTCGTCCGATTCTAATGTTGGGTATGGATCTTTGTGAAGCCAAATGAATTCGTGAAAGATATCTTTGATATCGAAGCGGTTATCTTGACTAGAATAAAGTTCATACTCTTCGCCATCGACAAATAATGTAGTCTCTTCCTCGTAGCCGTAGCGAGTAATCAATTCGTGATCGATAACTACAAATTTGATTTCAAGTTCAAGATTATCGATCATAGGTGAGCCGCTCTTGATACAACGAGCTCCAAAGACAGTAGAGAGTTTCCCCGTTACTTTGATATGGTCTTCTAGTTTATCCGTCGTCTTTCTTGAAACTTCACATTCGATCGTTAAGAACAATTCAGTATCCAGCTCTGCTAGCTCTTCTTTTGTCAGGTCTTCATTTAACTCAGCTAGCAGCTCGCCAACCCACCCAACGCTCTCATCCATATCAAATAGTTTTGTCTGTCCCGCTGGAAAAGCAGTGATATAAGTAAGTGGCTTTTGCATTCTGTGATCCGTCCCAACAATTTTAGTTCATGGTATGAATAAGCTTTCTTCCACTGTAGTCGCAGTCGAAGCAGCGTGCGCTTTCATGGACCAGCAAACTACCACTGTCGGCGAGATGGCTCAAGACGAGTTTTGAATTACAGGCGGGACAATTTTCAATGGCCTTTATAACGCAATAGGCATCACCATAGTACTTTTCTAGGTACTCAAACTCGTAATGATCTTTAGCGCGCTGGTCCACGGTCGTCTCCCCGATTGCCTTGTTGTCCAACTTATCGGCTAAATTAATTCAACTATTTAGTAGACCTAAGCACCTGAAATAATACCTATCCGTGATATACTTAATACATGGATATCGAAACGCCCTATGTGGCGACTAGTAACGGCATTCAGGTAAAGGTAGCTCCAGTCTTCGACGAGGAGAGATCCCTCATTGATCAACAGGTCTTTATTTTTCTTTATGCAGTTGAATTTACCAATAACGGCGAAACGCCAGTTCAACTCATGCGTAGACACTGGATTATAAGAAACGGTCGCAATGAAGAAAAACTAATAGAGGGCGAAGGCGTCATTGGCGAGCAACCCATTATTTTACCCAACCAAAGTTTTCATTATTCCAGTCAATGCCCCCTCGATACACCAACCGGCAGTATGCGCGGCCATTATACTTTCCGCTATCGCAGCGGAGAAGAATTCACGGTCAATATCCCGCCTTTTTTCCTAAGGCTTCAAGATACTTTGTCTAACCTAAATGGAATTTATAATCCGATTAATTAGCACTTTTTTGACTAAGGCTTTATGATACTTCCATGGATTTAAACAAGCTCGACCTACTCTACCGTAGTGCTGCAGATGCCAGTACAGCAATTTCTTTGACCGATGCTCAGGGCAAGATCGTGCACGTGAACAAACTCTTTTGTGAAGCCCTGGAGTTGAGCGAAAAAGAATGCATTGGAAAAAGTCACGCAGAGCTTTTCAAAAATTTAAGTTCAGAACTTGATCGCACTCAACTGAGTAAATATTTTCAAAAGAAATCACAGTGGCGTGGCGAGATTTATGTCGAGACTTTAAAAGGTAAGAAGATTTGGACAGACTCCACCATTACTCAGGTTAAGGATGATCAAGGTCAAGTGAGCGGTATTTTTGTTTTATCACTCAATATTTCTCATCAAAAGAAAACTGAAAAAGCGCTCGGTAATAATCAAAACAGACTCAGTTTTGTACTCGACTCACTCCAAACTGCATTTTGGGAGTGGGATATGGTGACCAATGAGGCTTGGTTTAACGACAACTGGCCGCGCATGCTAGGATACGAGCCGAGCGAGATGAGTATGGATGCCTCAGCTTGGGCAAAATATCTTCACCCTGATGACCGCGAACGAACGCTTGAAGAGATTCGCTTTCACCTAAAAGAAAAAACACCCTCGCTAGTTTGTATCCAACGTTTTCGCCATAAAAATGGAAAATGGATTCATGTCATGACTAAAGGTCGTGTCAGTGAGCGCGATGAAAATGGTAGGGCCACGCGCTTTATTGGGGTTAATAACGACATCTCAACCATGAGTCGACTCGAAGACTTCAGTCAACATATCCAAGAACTAGCAAACCTAGGCATTTGGGATATGGACCTACAAACTGGTGCGCGCCATATGAGTCGCAAGGGATACGAGGTTTTAGACCTCGACCCTAACGATACTTCTCCTGAAGCCGAAGAATCCTTTGGCCTTTTCATGCCCGAGTCCTCTAAGAGGGTCGAAGAAGCTTTTACCCGTCTAGTTCAAGATGGTGTCCCTTATGATCTCGAGTTACAGATGCTCAGTGGAAAATGGATCAGAGGTGCCGGACGCGTAGACACCTTCGATGGCAAACCCTATCGAGCCTTCGGAGTACTGCAAGATATTAACGCCAGTAAACAATCAAAAGAAGCTCTTCGTACTTCACAGGAAACTTTAGAGCTGGCCCTTGAGGCTGGAGACTTCGGTGTTTGGGATTGGGATATTTCAACCGATCATGCCTATTGGAGTCCAAGCATGAAGTCACTATTCAGTATCACTGATAGTGAAAATCTCCAGCTCAACGATTTCTATCAATTGGTTCACCCCGAAGATAGACAACGAATCGCAGAACAAGGACCGGCCGTACTCGAAGCCGACAGTCGTTTTGACTTCACTTACAGAATTAAAGCTGGTGACCAATGGAAATGGGTTCGCTCGGTTGCCAATATTAGGCGCGACCAGCGAAATGTTGCCTCGAGGCTCATCGGTGTTACATGGGATGTCACAAGAGAAGTTGAACTTGAGCAAACACAGGCAATCGCTGTTGAGCAAGCGCAAAAAGCCAGTGATATGAAGTCTCAGTTTATGGCGACTGTTAGTCATGAGATTCGCACCCCTATGTCAGGTGTGATCGGCATGACAGAGCTACTCTCAGAAACAGAACTCTCTGCTGAACAGCGAGAAATTGTTCAAACCATAAAAACTTGCGGCGAAAATCTTCTCACCCTAGTTAACGACATTCTTGATTATTCAAAACTAGAAGCACAAAAACTAGAACTAGAAAAACGCCCGTTTAATTTAGCTGAAACCCTGAAAAATACCCTCGACTTATTTCAATACAAGGCAAGGCAGAAAAAGATTAAACTCTCCTATCACCTTGGTCCTGGCGTACCAGAAATTATCGTTCAGGATGAGGCTAGGCTCTATCAAGTTCTATTTAATTTAGTTGGTAACGCGGTAAAATTCACCAATGAAGGTGAGATTACGGTTCAAGTTGAAAGAACTAAGGGTGCCCTCAGTTTCAGAATTACAGACACGGGTCTTGGAATACCAAAAGATAAGCTCGACTATATTTTTGATTCATTTACGCAACTCACTCCAGGCCAGCAAACCGATAGTTACGGCACTGGACTTGGTTTATCTATTTCTAAATCTATAGTTGATCTCATGGGCGGCGAACTGAACGTGACCAGTAAGGTAGGCGAAGGTTCTTGCTTTTACTTTGATATGAAAGTGGATGGCGATCACTCTGCTCTAGGGGCTAACAAGGTTGCCAAGGCTGCCAAGGCTGCTGTTGATTTGAGTATGCTTCGCATTCTTGTAGTGGAGGACAATCCAATCAATTTAAAGCTGCTTGTTTCAATTTTGTCCAAGCACGGGGTGCAGATTGATACGGCCGAAGATGGGGTCATCGCAGTCGAGAAAAACCAAAAGAATAATTACGATATTGTTTTTATGGATGTTCAAATGCCTAGGCTCGACGGCATGGAGGCGACAAAGCTCATCCGTCAAATTCCTGGCAAAGAAATTAACCCTGTGATCATCGCCCTGACTGCTAATGTCAGCCAAGACCATAAGAAAAGTTGTCTTGACGCTGGGATGACTGACTTTTTGCCAAAACCAATTCGAGTGCAGACGATTCGATCCCTGCTTCAACACCACGTGGAAAATATTGAGCTCGTCGATCCAAATAGCGCCTCTAGCGGCAACGCAACACAGACAGTAGAGTCGATTCTCAACCAAGATCGTTTACTGAAAGAGTTTGATGGCTTTGAGGATCTACTTCTTCAATTTGTGCAGATTTTTCTTGGCAACTATGCAACTTATTTACAGCAAATCGACACTGAAATTGCCAATAATCAATTAGTTGAGGTAGCTAGAACCGTTCATACCTTTAAAGGGATCGTTGGTAACTTCCAGTCCCCTGTCATCATTAAAAACCTAGAGTTATTGGAAGATTTAGCCAAAAGTGAAAATCAAACGGCCATAAAACAATGCTTTATAGATACTACTGCGTTGATCGGGCGGCTTGTTGAGGAAATTCGCCTACTTAATACTCGCCTTGAAGCCGATTTTCCGCAAAAATAAGCTATAATAATAGCTCGGTGATCAAGTCACTCCAGGAGAATATGTGCCAGAAGTTTCGCCTACGAATAAAGTCCTCTTAGTTGAAGACAACCCCATCAATATCAAACTAGCTGTCTCAATGTTGGAGCGCTTAGGCTTGAGCGTCACCGTGGCCACCAATGGCCAAGAAGCTATCGACTACGTAAAAACCGGCGAACATATCGATCTTATTCTCATGGACATTCAAATGCCCATTATGGATGGAATCGAAGCGACTCATTACCTTTATAAGAATATCGCAAATTGTCCCACCATTGTGGCCATGACCGCGAACGTAGATACTCAGCACTATAATAGTTGTATCGATGCAGGCATGGCCGGATTTATTGAAAAACCAATTCGCCTAGCTAAGCTTAAAGAGGTTCTGCCTACGCACCTACCGACCCTCCATATTTTGGGAGATAATACGGTTTGGAAGGAAGCGCTTTCGTCTGATGGAGCTTTTCTTCGCATTGATATTGAAAAAATTAATAAAGACTACTCAGAGTGTTGGGATATTTTTTATAAGTTTTATCGCGACTTTATTTTGTATTACCAAAATGAACTTCCAAAACTTGAGAATGCGATCAAGGCCAATGACTCTAAGTTGAGCCTAAAAAGTTTAAAGGATTTTTCTGATTTAGCCGTTTATTTCCATCCCAAGTTCTTACAGCCAATCTCAGATGAAATGAAAAGTAATGCCGCTACTAATAATTTTGGAATTTGCCTCAAAGAGTTTAGAAAGCTTAGAAAAGAGGCTCAAGAAGTTATTCGCGAAGTAAGTTTACTTTTGGCCAACCAACCTCAGAAGATCAGCCAATAGGATTTATAAATCATGGCAGGAAAGCGCGGCACCAAAGCTGAAATGAGTAAGGAAGTAAGGCGGATTTTAAATAAACACCGCGTGGACCTTACTGTGCTCGATTACTCCTATGGCGGAAGCTCCGTCAGACTTTCTGGTGGTTTATGGAAGTCCGACGGTTCAGAGTTTTCTGTTGAAGCCCTCACCTACTTGATGAATGACCTCTACCCCTATGGAACTCTCTATACCGATTTAGTTAATTGGGATCTCACTGGCGGTACAATTAGGTCAATCTCACAAGAAAGTAAGTTTGTTCACGAAGAAGAAAATTAATATTCGCTCGGTTCATCATAAGAATTTGTTTGAAATTCATCATGGCAGCGCAGTCTCATGCGAATAGCTCCGTGATGACGATAGCGCTCATTTTTACAAATTCTAAGTACTTTCTCAAAGCCCAGTGCCTCTCCAGTTTTTTGACGATAATCAAGCACACGAGCAAATTCGTTAATATCTAAATTTTGAACTTCATGTAGCTTTTTAGCTCTGTAATAAGCAACGAACTCAACCGGTGAATGATCGTATAAAGCTATTTCGGCCATATTATTTGGAGTAATAGAGAAACGACCGAGTACTCGATCCATTGGCCAGTTAACTTGCCCGTAAGACAACATAACGATCTCAGTACAAGTTACTTTAGCCGTAGCCATGGCATCAAAGCTAAAGTCATAGCCCTTATTCGCTTGCTCTGAAAGTAAACGATAAACTTTTAAAAGCTCGGCCCTATTTCGCTCTAAAATATCGCTCACTCTTGTAATGGAGATCTCATCAAGATTTAAGAAATTTTCGAGTGAATCAAACTGCATACCCCAGCGGCGCATTTCAAAAATTGATTTACCACTTTTAATATTCTCTCTAAAAAAGTCTAATTCTGGCGCATCCCAGATACCAAGGGCGCGAAGCTGAGACTCTTCTCCAAGCCAAACGGCGGTGTGACCCCAATTTCCTGGAATTGTTTTATCTGTTAGCTTAAACGACTTCTTTTCAAACAATAGATCCAGTGGCTTTAACTGACTTCTAACTTGCTTCGTAAAGTTTTCATTCTGATACAAATAGCCGGTACGCCATTCAATATTACCAACAAGCGCGCCAAAGCCTTGAGAAAGTGTGCTCGTGATCGAGCCCACAACAGAGGCAACTCGATCTGAGAAGCTATCGCCAACGCGTAAAAACTTTTCCAAGTTGCCATTGGCCGTGACGATTTTAAAAGACTCACTATCCAATATTAACTGATCAAAGAAACTTTCAGATTCAAAAGTTCTATTGCTCAGTCGGTTTTGGATTGATTTAGCAAAGTCCTTATTGAGCAAGATATCCTTAAGTACGGCCATTGAACCTAATCCGTACTCTTCAAATTGCTGTTGATCTTTCACAATTTTTCTTAGCAGTGATTGACCATAATAACTGTCGTAAACTGCTTTTAAACTCTCGGCCAAATGAATATCAATGGCGAGTTTTTGTCCCCAGTTCGCTTGTTCAATTGAGAAATTATACAAACGCATACTTTCATCGAGATACGCTGAAAGTCCCTCTTGAATATTATTGAGATGCTCACCAGTTAAAGCTCGCTCGGCTTGAATTTCATGAACTAAGAATTCACCGTAACTAAAAAGGTAGGATTGAAGCTTTTGGTGCTTGGAGATTAGTTGGAAAAGTACCTGGCGTTTTTCTGTCGCACTTTGATAAACACTGACATCCTTAGCTTGCGCATTGGAAGCTGCAATTAATCCGAGTTGTAGGATAAGTGTCAGGACGACAGAAGTTATTTTCATGCACCATTTATACTGGAGCCTATCATTGCAATCAACGCAATGCATAATAATTACACAGGAATACTATTGTGATTTCAATTGGTTAGATGGAACCAGCGGCCTAACTCGACCTGAGGCTAAGATGAGTCCAACCCCTATCAAAACTAACAAGCCTGAGAGCATGGTAGAAGCGCTGATGGCTTCGTCAAATAACAGGTGACCTAAGACTAATGCCACCACTGGATTGGCGAGGGCGTAGGTGCCAATAATTGCCGGAGACGTGACGTTCAGGAGGTAGTTGTAGACATTCATGGCTATGATGGAGCCAAAGACAACTAAATACAGCCATGCCAAAAGTGGTGCTGTTTCTAGCGCTGAGGCTTTTGGAAAAAACGACTCACCATTAGCCGCCGACAAGATCAACTGGAAGACTCCCCCATAGACTAGCTGAACTGCTAGAGCGGATCGACGGGCCAATTGAATTTTAGCATTTCGAATAACGAGTGTACCGATGCTCCAAAACAAAGCGGCAGCAATGAGAGCGAATGCTGAGGTTCGAAGACTAAGATCGGCACCGGTTTGAACACTCAATAGATATAAACCAATAAGACCGACAAAGCAGCCAAGCATCGAAAGAGCATGAGGTTTGGTTTTAGAGTAAAAAAGCCAATCTAAGAGAATAAGCCATAGTGGCACGCTGCCAATAAACAAGGCGGCTAGGCCTGAAGGCATAATAGTCTGAGACCACACGACCAGAGCATTACCTGTAGCTAAACCAATACCGCCGACGATACTGGGCCAACTATTCTTAAAGCTCCAATGCTCAAGCTTAGTTAATGGAACAAAAAATATTCCTGAAACAAGAAAGCGCCATCCTGCCATGGCAAAAGGCTCAAAGCCTTCTAACGCGTAGACAATCGCCGTATAGGTCGTGCCCCAGACAATGTATAAAAATATGAGAAGAAGTATGTTCATAAAATGTTATATTAACTTCTCACTTACAGGGTTTAGAGATGAAACTTAAATACATTCTTTTCTTGGGTTTAATTAGTTCGCTTTCTCTAGCCGCCCAAGAGGTTCCCTTTCGCTTGATGCATACAAACGATCTGCACTCACATCTTGAGGGATCTTGGAAAATTAATCAAGCAGGAACACCAATAAGAATGGGTCACTACGCTAGGCTGATCCATGAGATTGATCAAAGACGACAAGAAGCTAAACAAAACTCACAAGCAACAATACTCGTTGATGCTGGCGACTTCTTTGCCGGGACGATCTTTCACACCTTAGCACCATGGGAGAAGGTCTCAGAGTTTCCCGAGTGGGAGTACTTCAGTCGTGCAGGATACGATGCTGTCATCCTCGGCAATCATGAATTTGATCCTGGAAATCGTGGCTTCTCTGTCATGCTATCGAAGATAGCTGGAGGGCCAAAACTCATCAGTACAAATATCGTTTTACCCAAGGATTTTGACGGTTCAAAAATATTAAAGTCGACAGTAAAAGAGATCGAGTATCAATCTCATAAGATTAAAATTGGGGTATTAGGAATACTTCCTCCTGATGGTTGTCTTGTGAGCAAGGCTTCGAGGGAAGATATTTCATTTATTGGGTTTGAAGATAGCACTTCAAAAGCTAAATGGAGTGACTTGCAAGAACTACTGGCTAAAGAGATCCAGCTGTTAAAGAAGCGGGCCCAAGTCATTATCCTTGTCATGCACGGAGGAAACCCAGAAGACGAACGTCTGGCAGGAAGTTTAAAAGATATCGACTTCATCGTTGCCGGGCATACCCATCGCGTTTACGGGACAACGGTAAACGGTGTCCCTATCTCTCAGGCTGGGGATTTTGGCTCTCACTTAGGATCAATCGATCTCAGCTATGACCTGAAAGAAAAGAAGCTAAAAGTCTTAACTCCACAAAGCCAGTGGATTACACCGATTCTGTCCGACGGTCAGAAAGATCCAGAATTTTTAAACAGAATCGAACATTTCAAGAAGCTTGCAAAACTTCGCTTTGGCGCACGTGTCGCTAATTTTGATCAAGTGTTATTCACGCCTAAGCAAAACTACCTTAGGGCGAGAGAGGTCAATAATGAACTGGGAGTTTTTGTCACAAGTCATATAAGAAAAAGTTTGAACAACAAAATCAAAGAACCTGTTGATATCTACTTCACGTCAATGGGATTAATTCGCAGCAGTTTTATTAAAGATATTCCCTACAGTTTCTCCGATCTTTTTGAAATGTTATCAGTCGGTTTCGCCAGTGACGGGGCGCCGGGAGCCGAGATCTCCATATTTAAACTCGCGCCTAACGATATTGAGAAAGTGATTGGCTTTATGGAGCTTTACTCGAATTTTTCAAATTCGTTTGCTCCGGCTTTTTCAGACTCACTCTCTTTCAAAGTTAGAAAATGGGGAATTCCCTTTCTCAATAGGATCTACGATATCAAAGTGAATGGGGTTGATTTAGATAAAATTGACAAGCCCATTACCGTGGCGACCAATATGATCGTGGCCAAGAATGTCGATATGGTGACACAAAAGACTTATGGCCTTGTCTCGATAACACCACTTGGACCAGATCTAAAGCCTCGAGTCCCAATCGCCACTACATTGCCAAAAGAGTTTGAGCTTTTGAGTGACGCCTTTTTAGAATTCAAAACGCCTTAACGTTTTGCCACCAAACACAGGGCGAAGCCAAGTTTTAATACAAGTCTTTACTTTCTTGCCACCTTCAACCACGCGCTCGATACAAGTCAGTGTTTGCTTTTCAAGAATTTCTTGTCCGTCATCATCAATACCATTGAGCGTGTAACCAAGCTGTGCTGTAAGTTCGGCCGTATTTTTGAAAACCTCAACTTGATCTTCATTTCTCTCCATCGAAAATAATAATTTAAACGGAGTGTTCTTTTGAGCAATAATCTCTGCTACATTGTCAGGCGAAATAGTGAATCTTCCAAGATAAGCTTCTGTCGGCCAAATCACATCGCCATAAGTTTGATAAAGAAGTTCTGAGCAAACTAATTTGTCCGTCGTCTCAACATCAAAGTTAAAGTCATATGTTTTCCCATGCTGGGCCATAAGAACGGCGTAAAACTCATTAATGGCGCTTGGCGTGGTAGCGCGATCATCTCTTCTGATAATTGCGATCTCATCAATATTCATCCAATCGCTGAGTTTCTTAAGTTGTGTTCCACTACGACTAGTTTCTATGATCGTGTAACCCTCTTCAATCGCCGCTTGAAAAGGCTTCATATAGGGTGCATCCCAAATGCCCAAAGTTTTAAGTTGAGCTGGTGTTCCAAGCCAAAGAGCATTGTGGCCAAAATGTCCCGGAATCAGTCGATCGGTTAAAATAAATGGTGTTTTCTCTGTGATGATATCCATGGGCTGAAGCATCGCCTGAACTTGCGCTTCAAGTTCGAAATCTTGCCACATGGTTCCCTTTCTAAACTTCACAGAACCAGCACTATTGCCTACGCCACCACTGATATGGTGAACCACGAAGGACTTAAAGCGCGACCAAAAATCCCCTCTGAAAGCTTTTCTAGCTGGCTTCCACATATCTTCATAGGCCTTATGGGCTGCGATCTCGGCCGGGCTTAGAACCTCAGCTTTAATCATGCGCTTGACTCTTTTTTGTACTTTTTTATTAGTTAAGCGTGTGTAGGCCTTCTTAAGCGCTCTAGCCTTAAGATCGTAGGCCTCATCTTTTTTGCTAAGAAGTCTTCTTAGATGATCATCTTCAAGATAGGTATCGAAGTGGTGAAGCAGTGACAGCGCCATCATGGCCATGGCCTTGTCATCAACGTCAGTTTCTTGCTCTTCCAATGCATCGATAAGAGAGAGACCTCGCTCTAGAATGGTTAGATGAATCTTGAGATAAGAATGGATGCGAGTAAGAGTTAAACCGTTAAGTGGCGCCTGTGACTCTCTCGCTAAGATGGCGGGAGCAAAAACTTCATCTTTAAAGCTAGTCAATTTATGCAGTGAAGTTCTAAGAGCATTAAGCGAGACTTCAGGCGTATCTGAGTGGGCATCAATAGCATTAAGCTCTTTTTCGATATCAACCCGTACAACAAGAAATGCGGTGCTTAGATCGGCCCAAGTATTGAGCGTAAATAAACTCACCAATAACAAAATCATTGCTTTCATAGATCACTCCAAAGTAGATGAACGCACCTTGGCATACGATTGCTAATACTGTCTTGCTGTCTGTAGAAGATTCACTGACAGGCCGCGCAAAGAGACTGAAATCTGG
>TARA_R110000868_G_scaffold14669_4_pt1 | contig 12697 bp, 14 predicted proteins | sample TARA_R110000868 | Tara Oceans TARA_R110000868 (sample SAMEA4397489) | marine metagenome | biome: Polar Biome; feature: [SRF] surface water layer (ENVO:00010504); material: water (ENVO:00002006), including particulate matter (ENVO:01000060) such as... | depth 5 m | reverse complement strand
CCGGCTCGTCGGCGACGATGATGTCTCCGGTGTGGAACAGCGCCCGCGCCAGGGCGGTGCGCTGGTACTGGCCACCGGACAGTTCGCCGACGCCCGAGAATATCTTGTCTTCAAGCCGCAGCGGCGCCAGCACCTTGCGGACCTCTTCTACGTCCCTGCGCGCCGGCAGCACCAGGTTGCGCAGGTTGCGCCAGACCGACCGCTGGTGAAGGCGGCCCATATAGACATTGTGAAAGACCGTCAGCGCCTGAACCAGCGCCGAATCCTGCGGCATCAACGCGGCAGCGCCGCCGAGACGCTGATAGAAAAGGCGGAGCAGGGTCGATTTCCCTGCTCCGCTTTCCCCGACAAGCGCGATTCGCTCGCCGGGCTCGATTCTCAACGTGAGCCCAGTCAGAATCTCCTTGCCGTTATACCCGGCGGATTCGTCTTTGAGCTCAAGCAGGGGCATCAGTCGATCAGGCCGATCGACTTTGCGGTGTTTTCGATCGGCGCATAGTCGGAATTACGCGCCGGGACGAAGGACGACCGGGGAAACGATTTCAACAGGTCCGGATCGTTCATCGACAGCAGGCTTTCCGTGACCTTGCCCGAGAACCCTGCGCCGAACGTGGCATCGACGTCGCCGCGAATGCTCCACTGGTAATCCGGATAGGTCGGCGTCCGCCAGATCACGCTGACCTTGCCGGTATCGATCTTGCCGGCCTTCACGTCGCGGTCCCACACGGCATAGTTTGTCGCGCCGACCGCGTAGGAACCCGACTGGACGAGCGAAATGGTGCGGGAATGATCGCCGCTGAACCCGACGCGGGAAAACACCTTTTCCGGTGCGTCCTTGAAGACGCGGCGGATGTGGAATTCCGGCATCAGGCGGCCCGATGTCGACCCCTTGGAGCCGAACGTGAAGGTCTTGCCCTTAATCGCGGTGGGGAATTCCTTGCTTTCCTTCAGCCCGGTGCTGACATGGGCGATGAAATAGGTGACGAAGGCGAGATCTTCCTTGCCCTGGGCAATCGCCCTGGAGCCCGGCACAAGGGCGCGGGCGCGCACGCCCGACAATCCGCCGAACCAGGCGAGCTGCACCTGGTTGTTGCGGAACGCGGTGACGGCGGCGGCATAGGATTTCACCGGAACGTATTTCACGGGCACACCGAGCTGCTTCGAGAGATAATCCGCAACCTTCCCGAACCGAGCCTTGAGCTGGCTTTCGTCCTGATCGGGTATCGCGGTAAAGACAAAGGTATCGGCGGCCACGGCCTGGGTCGCAGGCAAGGCCGGCAGGGCTAGTGCCACAGCGGCGGCAAGGACGGTACGTAGTTTCATCGGAATTCTCCTTGTTGATCTGGATATGTCCCGAGTGCCTCCCGGAACACCATTGCAATTAAGATACCAGTAGATCGAACGGACAAAACACCCCATTGCGGGACCTATACCGTAATGAGGGCCGTAAAGAATGCGTGACCGGCATGACGCCGGATTTAACCGTCTTCCCGCCCCGCGGCCGCGCGCAGCACGCCGAGCGTTCGCCGGGCGGTTTCCTGCCAGGTAAACAACCCGGACCGCTCAGCTGCCCTGGCGCCGAGCGTCCGACCGAGTTCCGGGTCGTCCAGCAATTCGCCGATCCGCGCGGCCATATCGTCTGCGTTGTCGGGATCGAACAGCAGACCGCAATCGCCGATCACCTCGGGCATGGCAGCGGTGTTGGAAGTCGCGATGGGCACGCCCGCCGCCATCGCCTCCAACAACGGATTGCCGAAGGTTTCGACAGTCGACGGAAAAACGAACACGCGGCATTCGCGGTACAGGGCGCTGAGTTCGGCGGTTTCGACATGACCGGTGAACCGGACGGCATCCCCAACCCCCAGATCGCGGACCAGGGCCCGGACCGATTCCGCGTATTTGCTGTCGATCTCGCGTCCCACGATTGTAAGAACGAGGTCCGGGTGACGCTGGCGAACGATCGCAAAGGCGCGAACGAGGGTATGGTAGTTCTTCTGGATATAAATATCCGAGACGGCAAGCAGACTGTTTGCCGCCGGTTCGCTGTCACCGCGCGGGGCCGGCGCAGGGACTGTCCCATGGTAGACGACGCTGACTTTCTTCCGGCGCAGGGCGCCGAGCCCGAACGTCAGAATACGCGCCGCGTAATCGGAAACGGCAATCGCCCGGCGGGCCGTAATCAGCGAGACGGCCGTCATCACCGACAGCATCAGCCAGTAAATCAAGGGCGCGATGCGACGCGTCAGCCGTATGACCGACGTTGCGTTGCGAAGCAGGATGACGTGGTTCCGCGCGAACACCGGTCCGAAATTGGCCGGTGAAAACAACACATCGGCCCCCATTCTGCGGGCGATTCCGGGCAGGGAGAACTGTTCCCAGATCAAAGTCCGCCAAAACCCCGGGTCGTAATCGAAGGTGACGATCTGCACCCCGTCCGGCACCGGCTCGAAAACAGCCCGCTGGTTTTCATGAAGGATCAGCCGGACATCTATTCCCTTGTCCCGCGCCAGTTCCGGCAGCATTCTGCGCAGATAGGTCACGCCGCCACCGCTCTTGGCATGGGCGCCATTGATGACGACCCGGAGCAGCCGATTCGAATCGGACGGAGCAGACGGCACTGAAGTCGGCATTCCTGCATCCCGCCGCCACGCCCACGACAGAGGCACGCAGAAATGCGGTCTGTCGGTCAGGTCGGTGGTGCCGGGTCCATGGCTGGTTTCAAAATGGCGGCCACCCTAGCATGACGCCACGCACCCAACAAAGCGGCGCGTCAGACCGGTTCCAGCGGGCGACAGGGCGCTGCAGGCAGGTCGATCCGGATATCGTCCCCCGGACCGACGCGGCCGCCGGCCGCCACCACGCCCATAACGCCGGCTTTGCGGACAAGATTGCCGGCGTCGTCCCGGTCGATGACGGCATCCATCAATCCGGCCTGGAAGGTATTGAGCTGATTGCAGGGGTTGCGCAGACCCGTCAGTTCGATCACGGCAGAAGCGCCGATCCGCATCCGGGTGCCGGCCGGAAGATCCAGCAGGGCAACCCCACGCGTGGTGATATTCTCGCCCAGCGCGCCGGGAAAGACTGCGAATCCCCGGGCGCGGAGTTCGTCGATCAGTTCCTCGTGGATCAGATGGACCTGCCGCAGATTCGGAAGAAGAGGGTTTTTCGCGACCCGGGATCGATGTTGCACGGTTTCGCCCATATGAGAATCCCCCGCAACGCCAAGCCCTTCGACCAGCTCGATTTCCGCCTGGGTTTGCTTTGAAAGGGTATGTTCAGGGGTCACGCTGACGGCAGCGACCCGGCGAAGAGACACGGTCATCCCGCCGTCAAACAACCGCGGACCTTCCTGTAGCCGGACCGGGACCTGACCGTGATTTGTTTCATACCGCACCCCTATTCCGCGGCGACGGCGCCGGGTTTCAGGCAGGTTTCGACGTATGGCCTGAAATGATCGAGGGAAGGGGTTTCCAAGCCTTTGACCTTCGCTTCTTCGTCCCAGCGCCGCAAACGCACGGCGTCTTCTCCGCCCGGCCGCGCTATAAATTCCAGCGCTTGCGACCGAGTAAACGGCCCGCCCTGCAATTTCAGACTGCGCACCGAGGCCGGCGACAGCCGGTCAAAATAGCCGTCCTCCGCCGTGCACAGATACCGTTTTGCATCGACATGCAGGGCAACGGGCAGGACCACATCGCTGCCGAACCATTTGTTCAGCATTTTTCCGCCGAGCGCTTCGTGCCGGTCGTCGATGCCCCGTTCCGCCGCAATACCGAGCTTGTGGACCAGATGACCGATATCATGCAGCAGCGCCGCCGTGATCAGCGCGGGTCCCGACGCCTCTGCTTCCGCCCGGGCTGCGCATTGCAGCGCATGTTCAAGCTGGTTGATCGCTTCCATTCCATAGCGCGCGACGCCCTCGGTCTCGAGGGTTTCGAACAATTGATCGACGAAGGACATAACCAGTTCCCCTATATTACCCTGTGACCTTCACGCCAGACCGAGACGACCGTTGGCGTATTATCATGCATCGCCACCCGCACCATATCGGCGCGCCGGCCCGTAACGATTGCACCCCGGTCGTCCAGCCCGACCGCGCGCGCCGGCGTGATCGAGACCGTCGCGACGGCATCGGGAAGCGTCTTTTTCGCCCCGGATTGCCAGAGCATGAACACGCCCTGAATCATGCTGGACGGCACGTAATCCGAGGACAGGATGTCGAGTACCTTGCGTTCAGCCAGATGCATTGCCGACACATTGCCGGAATGAGATCCGCCCAGTACCAGATTCGGCGCTCCCATCAGCACGCTCAGGCCGGCGCCATGGGCCTTTGATGCCGATTCCACCGTCGTGGGAAATTCGGCGATCGTCACGCCGTTCTCGACCGCCTCATCGACATGTTCGGCCGTCGCGTCGTCATGGCTCGCCATCGTGATACCCCGGGCGCGGCATTCGCCGACGATTCTGGCCCGGTGAAGTGCGCTGTAACGTTCCTGGCTTTCGCGCTTCGCCGCGACGAACGCCGCGAGTTCGTCGTCGCTCATGCCGTACTTGCCCTGATAGTACCGCTTGTAGGTATCCATGCAGGTGAACTGACGCTGACCCGGCGTATGATCCATGAGAGAGACCAGGCGCACGTTGGCCACATCGACGTAATCGTCGAAGATTTCGACGGCCTTCGAATGCGAAACCTCGCAGCGCAGGTGTATCAGATGGTCCGCCCGCAGCAGTTTGCGCTCGCCGGCCTCCCGAAGCGCCGACGACATATTCGCCAGGTTCTGAAGCCTGCCGCTGTTTTCGTTCAGGTCGCCGACGGCGAGCGCGTCGAACACAGTCGTGATCCCCGCCGCCGCGATCTGCGCATCGTGCGCAAGTGCCGCCGGCACCGGCGGCCACACTACGCCGGGTCGCGGCGCGAAATGCTTTTCCAGGTTGTCGGTATGAAGTTCGACGAAACCGGGCAGAAGATAATCGCCGCCGAGGTCGGTCGCCGACGGCACATCTGTGCGCCCTTCGGCAACGTCGTTTATCCGCCCGTCCCGCACCTGCACCGTGCCGTTCAGAACCCGGTCAGGCGTCACGACCTGCGCATTCGTGAAAACCTGGTCTGACATCATGCCGCCACCAGTGTCAGGGGTGCCATATCCAGCGTCCGCGTCGCGACAGCATCGCGCACCTCCATATCGTGAAAGATGCCGACGACCGCGGCGCCGTTCGCGACTTTCTCGCGGATGATATCGACAACGGTGTCGCGATTTTCGACGTCGAGCGACGCCGTCGGCTCGTCCAGCAGAAGAAGCGGCATCGAGACGACCAGTCCGCGCGCCACGTTGACACGCTGCTGTTCGCCGCCGGAAAACGTCGCCGGGGGCAACGGCCACAGCCGCTCGGGAATACGAAGTCGGGTCAGAATTGCGCCGGCGCGTTCCTCTGCCTCGTCCACGGCGACGCCGAGCATCCGCAGAGGTTCGCTGACGACATCGAGCGTGGACACGCGCGGCACAACGCGCAGGAACTGGCTGACATATCCGACCGTAAGCTGACGCAGTTCGATGATACGGCGCGGTTCCGCCGTCGCCACATCGACGGTTTCAACCCCGTCATCGATCAGGATTTCACCCTGATCGGCGCGATAATTGCCGTAGATACAGCGCAGCAGGGTGCTTTTACCGGCGCCGGACGGCCCGTTGAGGGCCACGCATTCGCCGGGCGCCACCGCCAGGTCGATACCCGCCAGTACCGGCAGTTGTACGCTGTCCTGGGTATGGAGAACGAAGGTTTTCCCGAGCCCGTTGACCGAAAGAATTGGTGTCATTTCATGCTTTCCTACGGCTGGAGTACGGATGAGACGAGAAGCTGGGAATACGGGTGCTGCGGATCGTCAAGAACCTGGTCCGTCAGACCGGTTTCCACGACTTCGCCGCGCCGCATCACCATGAGCCGGTGCGCAAGGAGCCGCGCAACTGCCAAATCGTGGGTGACGATAACAACAGAAAGTTTCAATTCGGAGACAAGCGCCCGCAACAGGTCGAGCAGACGCGCCTGCACCGAGACATCGAGCCCGCCCGTGGGTTCGTCCATGAAGATCAGCCGCGGTCCATTGACCAGATTGCGGGCGATCTGCAGCCGCTGCTGCATCCCGCCGGAAAACGTCGTCGGCATGTGATCGATCCGCCCGAGATCGAATTCGACCTTTTCGAGCCAATCGCAGGCGGATTTCCGGATATCGCCGTAATGCCGGTCGCCGACCGCCATCAGGCGTTCGCCGATATTGCCGCCGGCGCTGACCCCCATGCGCAGACCGTCGCGCGGGCTCTGGTGCACGAAGCCCCAGTCGGTGCGCATCAGGAATCGCCGCGACGCCTCGCTCATCTTGTACAGATCGACCATGCCGTCCGTCCGCGTCATGAATTCGACGCTGCCCATTGTCGGTTCCAGGCGGGCCGATATGCAATTCAGCAGGGTCGTCTTGCCGGACCCGGATTCGCCCACGATACCCAGCACTTCGCCCGGCCAGATATCGAGACTGATATTCCGGCACCCGGCAATCGACCCGTAATTCTTGGTCAGGCTGGAAACCCGAAGCAGCGGGCCCTGCTCGCGGCGGCTCATTCCGCGGCCTCCGAGGCGGGAGCGGTTCGGGCGGCACATCTTTCGCCACAGTAATCGCTGTCGGAACACACATACATCCGGCCGCCCCGGTCGTCGGTCACGATTTCGTCGAGAAACGTGTCTTCGGCGCCGCACAGCGCGCAGTCTTCGTCCCATTGCTGGATCTCGAAGGGGTGGTCCTCGAAGTCGAGGCTTTTGACATCGGTATAGGGCGGCACCGCATAAATGCGTTTTTCCCGCCCGGCGCCGAACAGCTGCAGCGCCGGGTTATTGTTCATTTTCGGATTGTCGAATTTCGGGATCGGCGACGGCCGCATCAGATAGCGTCCGTTCACGATCACCGGATAATCGTAGGACGTCGAAATCCGACCGTATTTCGCGATGTCTTCATACAGACGGACATGCATCGTTCCGTATTCTTCCAGCGCATGCATCTTGCGCGTTTCCGCTTCCCGCGGCTCGAGCCAGCGGAGCGGTTCGGGAATCGGCACCTGATACACGATGATCTGGCCGGGCTGCAGGGGCGTTTCCGGAATACGGTGACGCGTCTGAATCACGGTCGCTTCCGTCGTTTTCTCGGTCGTCGTCACGTTGGTCGTCTTCGCGAAGAACGCCCGGATACTGACGGCGTTGGTGGTGTCGTCGGACCCCTGGTCGATCACCTTCAGGATGTCGTCCGGACCGATAACGCTCGCCGTCACCTGGATGCCGCCGGTGCCCCAGCCGAAGGGCAGCGGCATTTCCCGGCTGGCGAACGGAACCTGGTATCCGGGCACGGCAACGGCTTTCAGAATGGACCTGCGGATCATGCGTTTCGTGTGCTCGTCGAGGTAAGCGAAGTTGTATCCCCGGCGGGACCGCGTGCTCTGGAGACCTGTCATGTTCCCGCTCCTATTCCGCCGCCGCCGTCTGGGCGCCGGCATGGGCGGCCCGCAATTTGCGGACCAGTTCAAGTTCGGACTGAAAATCGACGTAATGGGGCAGCTTCAGGTGCTGAACGAAGCCCTGCGCTTCGACATTGTCGCTGTGATAGAGGACGAATTCCTCGTCCTGTGCCGGCGCGTCGGCGTCTTCGCCGAGTTCCGCCGCCCGCAGCGCGCGGTCGACAAGCGCCATTGCCATGGCTTTGCGCTCGGACCCGCCGAAGGCGATACCGTAGCCGCGGGTGAATTGCGGCGGCGCCGCTTCCGTCCCGGTGAACTGGTTCACCATTTCGCATTCGGTAAGCGAGATTTCGCCGATTTCAACGGCGAAGCCGAGTTCTTCGGGCATAATCTCGACGGCAACATCCCCCATCCGGATTTCGCCGGCAAACGGGTGATTGCGGCCGTAGCCACGCTGCGTCGAATAGCCGAGCGCGAGCAGGAAACCTTCGTCCCCGCGGGCGAGATTCTGGAGCCGGACATCGCGCCCGGCGGGAAAGGTCATCGGTTCGCGCGTCACATCCGTACCGTCGGGATCGCCTTCCGCAATCGTTTCCCGTTCGATCAGGCCTTCGCCGTTCAGCACATCTGCGACCCGCGGCACCGGGGATTCATCGTCGGCCGGGGCGGTATCGGCCGGCGCCGGCACGTTTTCCCCGTCCCCTAGATCGAAATCGAGCAGGCGGTGGGTGTAGTCGAAGGTCGGCCCCAGAAGCTGGCCGCCGGGCAGGTCCTTGTAGGTCGACGAAATCCGCCGGCGGACCGTCATGGCACCGGTATCGATCGGCTCGGAAGTCGCAAGACGGGGCAGTGTATTCCGGTAAGCCCGGAGCAGAAAAATCGCCTCGACAAGGTCGCCGCTTGCCTGCTTGATCGCGAGGGCCGCAAGATCGCGGTCGTATACCGAGCCCTCTGTCATCACGCGGTCGACCGCGAGACTTATCTGGCCCTTGATCTGTTCGACGGTGAGCTCCGGCACCTGCGTGTCGCCGCGCCGCTCTTCGGCGAGCAACTTGTGCGCGCTGGCAATTGCCTTTTCCCCGCCCTTGACTGCGACATACATGATCAGACCTCTATTTCGGTGGAACGGGGCAGCGCCACAAGGCGGTCGCCGCAGGTAAAAATCAGGTCGACACCGCAGGGGAAGGCGTCCTGCTGGTCGCGCCGTTGCTGCCAGAAATAATCCGGCATGCCGGCGACCCGCAGCGTCGCTTCGGTCTCGATCCCGGGCCCGGTCAGGTGGATGGGCGCGCCGCCGTCTATATCCGCGACCTGAACGACAAGCGTTGTCGACCGGTCGGGATAGGTATCGGTGCCGGGATTGAACTGGCCGAGGCCGGGCACACCGCCCGCGGCGCCCAGCAGGGCGAAATCGGCGGACAGGCCCGATTTGATCAACGGACAGCTACAGTGAAGCTTCAGGTATTCATAAACGTCCATGCAGGCGATACCGTCGCCGAGCCAGATTTTCGTATCGTGATCGAACAGGCAGAGCGCAACGGCTGCCGTTGCCGTGTCGAGCGGTTCCGGCGGCCCGTCGGACCGGTCCGGAACCCGCCCGATGGTGCCGGGACGGGACAGGACGTCGAGGACGACCCGGAACACCGATTGCGAATCGAGCGTGGTCGGCGCGAACCCGCCGGGCGCAGTCTGTGCAGAGGCCGTCATTCGTCTTCTCCGCGGACAAGGGTAAAGAAATCGACACGCGTCGCCGCGGTCTTTGTTTCGACATCGCGCCGCCGTTCGCCCTGTTTGCGGGCGAGCGGCATGATGATGTCGCTCATCACGGATTGGTCCGCGGTATCTGTCTGCAGGACGGCGTCCAGAACGGCCGCGATTTCGGCATGGGCCGGGTCCGATCCCGCGACATAGGCATGGCCCATCGTGCCGTCGGCAAGTTCGACGATGCATTTCGTCATTGTCATTTCGCCAAAATTGAACCGCTGCCCGGACCCGCCGGCGCGCGCCTGAACCATCACCAGACCGGTTTCGGGCGCCCGCAGGAACCGGTACTCGGGTTTGTCCCGGAGCCGGATCCATGCGTCGAGTATTTCGGGAGACGATGCCTTGGCCATAACCGACATCCAGTGCTGGCGGGCGGCGGTGCCGTCAGGGGCGATTGCATCCATGTCGCGATCCTTTTTTCCGGGTGTCGACAAATTCCATATTTGTCTAGACATCTATATTTCTATGGCCTACAGATACGGTCAGGACATTTCGACGTCCAGTGAAACTTTAATGACAGTGCCATGCGCCAGCCCGCTTCCGTCACCGGCGTTGCAATCTGGAAGCAGATTGCCGAAACGCTCGAAAAGGACATATCGGCCGGCGGTTTCAAGCCCGGCGAAAAGATGCCGACCGAAGCGATCCTGTCCGAGCGCTTCCGCGTCAACCGGCACACGGTGCGCCGCGCGATCGGCGATCTGACCGCGCGCGGACTGGTCCGGGTCGAACAGGGGCGGGGCACTTTCGTCGCCGAGGACGTTGTCGAATTCGTCGTCGGGGAACGCACCCGGTTCACGGAACTGCTGGTGTCCCAGCGCCGCACCCCGGGGGGCCATCTGCTGCGGGCGCTGGTGCTTCCTGCGGACGAAACGGTGGCGGACAACCTGAAAATTCGCCGCGGCACGAAGGCGATCATGATCGAACGGCTCGGGGAGGCCGACGGAAGACCGATTTCCGTCGGCTGCCATTATTTCCCGGCCAAGCGGTTTCCCCGGCTGATCGAATATTTCAAGGACGAGAATTCGATTACCCGCGCGCTCGCCCGGAGCGGCGTGCCGGATTATGTCCGGCTGTCGACCAGGGTGCGGGCGCGCCCGGCCAGTGCGGACGAGATGAGGAACCTTCAGATACCGGCCAGCACCCCGGTGCTTGAGACCCGTTCGGTAAATACCGACCCCAACGGGAAACGGATCGAATTCGGCATCAGCAGTTTTGCGTCGAACCGGGTGGAACTTTCGTTCGAGACCTGAACGGCAAGCGCCCGTGATCAGGTGACCAGTTTGCGCAGCCGCTGCGAGACAAGATCGAGCAGGGTAACGCTGACCACGATGACAATCATGGTCGCCGCCGTCCCGGCGTAATTGAAGCCGCGGATCTGCTCCCACAGGATCATGCCGATCCCCCCGGCCCCGACGATTCCAAGCACCGTCGCCGAGCGGACGTTCGATTCGAACCGGTAAAGTGAATAAGAAATCCACAGCGGCATAACCTGCGGGATCACCCCGAATATGATCTGCTGGATACTGTCGGCGCCGGTCGCCTTCAGCCCCTCGACGGGCTGCGGGTCGATTGCCTCAACGGCTTCGGAAAAGAGCTTTGCGAGAACGCCGGTCGTATGAATCCACAGCGCCAGCACGCCCGCGAACGGCCCGAGCCCGACCGCCACGACGAACAGCATCGCAAAAACGATTTCGTTGATGGCGCGGAAAGCGTCCATCAGGCGGCGTACCGGCTGCCAGACCCACCAGGGCACCATGTTTTCCGACGACATAATGCCGAACGGAACCGCGCACACGATCGAGAGCGCCGTCCCCCAGACCGCAATCTGGAGGGTAATGACCATTTCACGCAGGACGGTCGGCCAGTCGTAAAAATCCGGGGGGAAGAACCCGTCGATAAACGCCGCCATATTCGCCGCATCTTCATAAAGCGCCAACGGGCGCATGTCGGCACCTTCCCATGACCACATCAGGGCGGCCAGGATAAGCGCCCACATCACGAGGTTGAGCGTGGTCCGTTTCATGTCCGGCTTCGGCAGCTCGACGGGTCTGGATTTAGCGGCGATGTCGGTCATGAATCTAACGTCCGGAGATGAATCTGGGGGCTTCCGAAAGGAACTGGGGCCGGCGGGCACGTGACATGCCGGCCGGCCCCGGGTATTAGCAAGCGGTCTTTACATCAGGTTCTTTTCGAGAACCTGCAGTTCGGCCAGCTTTTCTTCGATCAGGCGCAGCTTCTTCGCCTTGTCGGCTGCGTCCATCCGGGTATCGGCGGAAAGCTTGAGCTTGTCGCGGAACAGGGCGAGCTGGCGGATCGGAATGAGCTGGGCGTTGCTCGAATCCGTGTATCCGCCGCCGCCGCTGCCCAGACCTTCGAGCACGGCCATCTGTTTTCCGGCATCCGGCCCCAGCCGGCCATAGCTCAGGAAGAAACCTTTGACCTTGGCTTTGAGGGTTTTGGTGAGATCGCGGCGATACACCAGCGGATCCGCGGGGATCAGGGGCGACGTCCAGATGATCTTGATGTTCTTCGCAGCCGCCGGCGCGGTCTTCTGGGAACGCGCGACCTGTTCGCTGTTATTCGCTGCGGCATCCACCTGTTTGTTGGCAACCGCCATCAGGTTGGTTTCGTGATTGGCGTTGCGCACCGTCTTGAAGCATTTCTTCGGGTCGACGCCGTTTTTCGCAAATACATAGAAACTCGGCACCAGGAAACCGGAGGTCGAGTTCGGGTCGCCGATACCGAAATTCGCAGAGCGCGCGGCGCAGGTCGCGAACAGATCCTTGAGGGAATTGATCTTGTCGTTGCTCTTGTGAACGAGGATATGGGAATAGTAACCCTGCTGTCCGGAAGATTTGATTTCCTGAACGAAAACTTCGCCACCGGCGCGATCCACTGCTTCCATCGCGGACTTGTTGCCGAACCATGCAACGTGAACCTTGCCGAAACGCATCGCCTCGATAACGCCGGCATAATCGGGCGCGAAGAACGGCTTCACGGGCATGCCGATCGCGGATTCCATATCCTTGATCATCGGAACCCAGGCCTGCTTGAGGTTCTGCGTGCTCTCGGTCGAGATAATGCCGAAATTGATGACCTTGGGGTCACCGTCGAGCGGCTTGAACTGCGCCATCGCGGCGCCGGAAATCATGCTGGCCGCAGCGGCGAGCATGGTTATTTTTACTGTCTTGCGTATCATTTGCGTCTCCTTAAGACTTTTTTTGGAACGGATTGGTTATCGGGTACTTTGCGTATTCCGATTTGTTCGGAACACGCTTTCGCGGGTATCCGCGTCACGCGGTGACGACGGCTAGTTCCGGCTTTCGGGCCCGCGACCGGGACGGCGGCGACGATGCCGGCGCTTCATCCCGCTTCGCCGGACCGGCGGACACGCCGCCCAGGATCAGTTCGTCGCTGGCCGAACCGTAAAGTTCGTGCAG
>TARA_R110000868_G_scaffold24856_4_pt1 | contig 12705 bp, 12 predicted proteins | sample TARA_R110000868 | Tara Oceans TARA_R110000868 (sample SAMEA4397489) | marine metagenome | biome: Polar Biome; feature: [SRF] surface water layer (ENVO:00010504); material: water (ENVO:00002006), including particulate matter (ENVO:01000060) such as... | depth 5 m | reverse complement strand
AATTACTTTCGTTCGGCGAACACTAGGGATACTTTATCATTAATTTTCTTCGTTCTGAATGTATCACTTTTAAATTTTGTTTTAGGTAGATTTCGGAATCTATAACTATCTTCCGTCTCTCTCATAAATGCATTATCTTTTTTTAATATCTCTTCTGCTATCTTCTTCGCTTTTTCTAAACCCACCTCTTTTTTAATTATTGCTACTTGGATTTCATATGGCATTCTTTATTAAATGATGATATTATTTTTATTTCGTCTTTTAATTTTTGTATTTCTTTTTTAAGTAACTCAATCTCTTGTAGTGATTCTTTTAGTCTACCTTTCATATTCGTCATCATAAAACTATTTTCAAAAAAATCTGGTTCAATCATCAAAGGCGGTTTACACATTTTATATAATTGAGATATTTAATAGTAGAGATTTAATAAGTCACGACCCCCTTTAATATGTCTGTGACACTGCTACTTCACTAATAATTTTATTTACTTGTAGATACACCGAACTATTTGGACCTAATCCAGAAATATTTTCCATCGTTGTCGGTTCAATTAATCTGACTCTGAAAGTATCTATTACTTTGGGTATTGGACTATTATGCACATATATTGCGGAATCTTGAAAAGGTTGCGTAGCGAATGAACCTAAAGCTAAATAATAATTACTCACAATCGATTTAATTTTGTAGACATTATCTTGATTGATGAAATCATTTTTAGTGTTGGAATATTCGTCTATATTTATTAAATAATGTCCAGATGATGCTATATTACTTAATGGTGGTTCTATTGCTTGAACTGGGTTTGTCGTTATAGCAGCGGAAGAATATTCTTCATAATATTTACTCGCAAATATTTCGTAATTAAAATTACCTACAAAGTTTTGAAATTGTCCGCCATTTGTTAATATGAAATGCTCCATATACCACCTAGCACTATTCATTAAGTTTGTATACGTCTGTTCTTTACTCGTATTATCTAATGTAAACGGCGAAGCATATGCAGGTTGATTTAAGTTTGGTGCACCTGGTGCTAATGAAAAGTTATTTAATATTCCGACATATGAACTTGTTGTTATTTTATTAAACTTTTCAAAGCTCATATTACTGGCGGGACCCCATACCTCTGCCGCTGGAAAAGTAATATTATCTACATCGAAACCCAAAATATCGTGCCAAAATGAATAGGGTTGCATTGATTGAAAAAATATACCTGAATGACGTGTTTGCTTGCATATATTTACTGCTCCAGTTGGCGTTTCCTCTTCAACATTTCCAGCAAGATGAGTAATGTTAATTGTTTTTATTATTTTTACTACTTCAACTGGTTCTGATACTGTTGTTCCGCCTGGTGTAGCACTTACGGGTAGTTGTTGGAGTGGAGTATGCATATACGTAAATTGAAATAGACCTGCGTCAGCATTAAACTCTAATGAAATCTCGGATGCTCCTATTAAAGGCGTGGTGTATTGAATTATACCTTGAACATTTGAATCAGCATCATCGGCTTTGAGAAACGTATTATATTGTGCTTGATATTTGACGGGAAGAATTGCTACTTCGGGAGAACCTGCTGCGACTCCTGCATTTACTTGCAGACCTAATTGTATACTCATATTCGCTAGGGGAATAATGAAAGGATTTTCTTTTATTAGACTTCCAAATACTCCTTCAAATGGAGTTCCAGCAAACTCTGGACTATTGGAATAAAATTGAACGGCATTTTGGTGAATTTCTACATTGTCATCAAATGGTATTATGGTAGGGACATCATCGGATTGGTTTGGATCTAATGTTTGAGCAATAAGTGCTATTCGGTCGCCTCTTGTCAAAAAAGGGTTCATATCCGAACCAGTTGAATTGTTTTGATCAGTGGGTGAAAAACTTTGTGGTGCTGCTGGATTTGGAAGCATTGATGACATACTTTTACTTATCATATCCGCCAATACTGCTGGAGTATACGAACCTTGTGGAATGGTGTAATTCCACGTTTTTGTAAATGGTCTTCCTCCTGTTTTACTAGGGACATTCTCTACTAATATCAAAGGTGCTTCAACGGCATAACTTTGATTAATCAATGGATAATTTGCTAGTAGGGGTTCTTGAGCAATACCAGCATAAGGTGCTTGTGGTGTGCCTGTTTGGGTTGAGTTTGAATCTACAGTAAAATTATCATATTGATATTGGGTAAACTCTCCGCCTGGAACTCCGGCCATTAAGACAAAGCTAGTGGGGTTATCTTCATAACTATCGTATTCCCAATTACCTCCGACATCATTTTGTATGGGTTTAGCTGGCGTTATTGTACTCGCACCATCACACGGAAACATGTAATAAAAATAATAGGTTAGTGATATTGGTGTATCTACTGGAATGACTATATTGCCTGCACTCGTTAATCTACTATCTATATAGGATTGTTTGACTGATATGCTGTCACCCTGATTCAATATTATTGGTTCTTTTAAGTTTGTCACCCACTCAGCGTTTGAGGGAGTATTTGTTGAATTAAACCTTGCTAATTGTAGGATTGTGGCAGTTGTCATCACTATATATTAAACTGATTTTAATTTTAATATATAATTTTTTATTATCTACTAGATGTCATAATCACACACCGATGTAACGAACTAATCCTGTGCGTTTATTGTAAGATCGGAGAATTTCTGCTAAAAATACCAGAGTATCACTATCAGCGGGACTAGTACCGCCCTGTGCTAAACTCGTACTATATTGAACAACTAAATCGGAACCTATAAGTTGGTCTACTTGCACACAACCCCAAGAAAATACTGACCCTGCTGCTGTAGACAAACTTTTAGGAAAACTATAATCTAGACCCAAGTTAGGATTGTATAAACCATAACTCGTCACTCCATTTACATAACTGGCATAATGCGTAATGTTTGTCTTGGAAGACATCATGTTGAGAAAATCTAATTTCTTCGCATCACTATCAATACCGTTTAACGTGAGAATTTTTCTGCCATTAACGGTAAGCTCAAATCGTTCCTGCGGTCTACTCAACGGCAAACCCAAAAGGTTAGCACTTCTGCCAATGTTGAAATAGTAGAGATTATTTAAGTACTGGTTGAAATAACTTTGTAACCGACGATCAATGCTATTCGTAGTGAGCAAAACACGATCATCAACGATGGAAATGAAACCAAACTCATCACCTTCATCAACCATCATAGTCGGATTTAGTACATAATCAACAGCAAGAACTGGAGGGCGATTAAAACTATAGGAATATCCTAAAGCAGACGGATTGGTCCATTCAATCTGGATTACTAAACCTTCATCACTGATGTTGCGAGCCATCAAATACGTCAGCATAGCACTGATGTCAATGTAGAGAGAATTACCCATGAGTGTAGCATCGTCTTTACGTGCGGTTTCAGTTAAAGTGGTCTGACTGAAAGATTGCACGAAGATACTATTACACATCTGCTGACTGAGCTGGCGACCTACTGCAAATTCAGCGGAATTCGACATCTGGGACAACCGAATTCCCATCATTTCTAAACCATTGCCTTGCAGACGATCGATTTCCGTACCCTCTGTATTTGACACCGAAATTTTTGAGATGAGAGAATATACGCCTTTGTGTCCAAAGTAGACTCCGTCACCACCATTGGCGGAGTTACCGCTGCTGTTGCTTAAACCAAAATTACACAAGCGAAGTTTGCGAGTAAGAAATTTACGTCCAGGTTCAATCCGAAATACACAGCGACTGGTTGTATTGGATTGAGGATCAATTAATGAGGTAGTAACATCTTGGGCGTATGACATTTTATATATTATGTTTTTAAAAAAATATTATTATTCTAAATGATATTTTTATGCTAGACGGCAGCAAATCCAGAAACATACAAAAGAGCGTCATAGGGATTCTGCGAATACGAAAAGGTAGTCTGCGAATTAATTGTCATCGTTATGCCCAAACGATCCGACTGACTCGACGCATATTTCATGCCGATGAGGAAACAACCATTCTCCTGAAGAATGCGGTTGACTATGGTATTTTTATCGGGATCGCCATTGAGCGATTTGAGTGCTAAAAGGGCGAGATCCTGGTACACAGGCGAAGAACCCGACCCCACAATATAAGTAATTGGACCATAAACTTGATTATTTAAAGTAAACTCTACTCGGTCAATATCCCTTAAGTACTCGCACATATTCGCATCGGCATACAGACTATTGCGATTACTTTGTTTAATGAAAGAACATGTCACACTATCGTAAGGCGTAGGTGCGACCACGTTGATAGTAGTGTTGAGCGACACCACGCTAGATGTAGTCAAATAGTTGGTATTGAAGACTATTTCTTTCGGTTGAACTGGTGCTTCGGGGCGTTCAATCCAATGCAGTTGAAGTTGCGAAATAGTATAGTTCAGAGCAACAATGTCAGCCGCATCAGGAACTGTCGGTTCAGGTATAGACACGTAAAAAGCATTGAGAGCAGAAGATAAAGTCAACATCATTTTCATCATCGGATATTTAGACGACGGAATATTCGCACTCGATTTATTGATTGCTACATTAGGAACAATGCGAAAAGGTGCACCGAAAAGTCCAGCAGTAGCAGTAGGTGCGGATTGTGTGCTAATGACGATGTTGCCGTTGTTACCTTTCATTTCAACGGCACTATCACTGCACGCCGTTAATTCTTCTAAAGTGTTTTTACTCATGGTATCCATAATCACGGGTCTTGCGTAGAAACCAATAGATTCGATTGTGCGTTCATTGACAGACACACTGGCGTTTTGAATGAGAACGTGGGCTCCAGCATACGGATTAACAAACACTTTATCATTGGCACTAATTGCTACATATGTCGTCGGATTAGCACGAAGTGCTTTCGTAACATTCAGGACACCTGTGATACGCATGGAACCCGCTTCGACTTCACGTCCTGCCTGAGTCTTGATGAGAAAATCCACCTGCGAATACTGCTCATACGAATCTTTTTGATTTTGGGGAAATGCGGACTGATAGTATATCGGCATTGCTATATTATATAAATCTAAAATATTTTAATAATTATTTCTTCTTCCAAATTTCATTAAACTATAGTTTGGTATTCCAGTAGTCACGGGCAAAGGTGTGTAGGTCGCAATTCCGCTTGAGGTCGGGCGTTGTTCCTTCGTGATTAAATCAGGTGGGAGTGGATGCACGTTTGAATTATTGGTTGGTGGGATTGGCGTAGTAACTGCTGGTACTTTTTCTTCTTTATCCAGTGCCTGTTTCTCCCTCTTTTGTTTTTTATATTCCTTAATCTCTCTAAAATTGTTATCTATACCCGATAATATTTCTTCTAGCTTCTCAAACTTGCTAGAATACTTCTTTTCAAATATATCTTCATGCTTTAAATATGTAGATACCTTCTCCGTTTTCTCCTGCTCCTCTACTTTAACTTTTTCACGATTCGCTTTATTTTGCATACGAACTTCGAATGCTTTTTTGCGACCTTGTTCTAAACGTTGTAACATTGCCTGTTTCGCTTCCTCGCTACGCTCAATCTTTTTACGTGCTACTTTTTTCTCGGGCAATTTTACTTTTATGTTCTCTTCATCGTCACTCATCGCAATTTCATATTCGACTACTTTGGATTTTTTCGGCATTATATAATATAGAAAGATATTATAAAATACTTATTTTCTAGTGATTTACTAAATATTTTTTAAAAGAAAAAGAAAAATATTGTCAAAAAAAGTGTGACCATTTATCGTCTTAATATTTTAATTTACAACATACGTAAACAATGCTTGAACAAAAAGATAGGTCCAGGTGTAATGGGTTGATTGTGGTTGACGTCTCCAATTAGCGTAAATTGTGCCTGGTAACCTTCAGGTTTCATCACAAAGTTGTTACCCTGCCGAACATTATATACTTTCAGTGGCAAAGCAACGACTGGGTTAGCACTATGCGGAACTGTCAGAAGACCTGACAAAGACTTGACTTTGTGACCATCATTAGCGAGACAATCCATCAGTTTCTCCACGTGGAGAGAAGACGGATAATATGATGTATTTGTTTGTACCTCTATGTTTCTGTTTGTATCGCTGATATTATTAATATCTATCCTATATTCTTGACAACCACGATTAAAACTGATGAGCGACTGCGGTTGATAGGCAGTTGTACCGGGTGCGAGTGGCGTTGTCGCCGTGCTGTACTGCGGCATACACATCAAAATACTATAACAATTGGGTTCTGTTACCGTAAACTGACGCTGGTAGATGGGCAACTGCGTTTCAATCGTCGCCACTTCCACACGCCAAGTGCTGTATACGCGACTCATTGGAATACTTTTATTTTTCGCCTGCTGAACCAGCACCAACTCCGCTTTATCAATCGCATACGAAAAATCATCATCCAGGACTGTATTACCCGAGAGCGACATATTCGTGACGAGTAATTGGTATCGCACAGTCACGGCACCACCAGCAACAGCTGCCCCATCAGTAAGAATTGTACTGCCCTGAATCGCCGAAGATTGTAGAGAATTGTTATTGAACAGACCCAAGTTGTTGAATGTCAGAGTGAATTGCCCTGCACCAATATCTACAACATCTATGATTCTACACGAAGAACCTTGAAGCGGAAGTTTCTGAACATTGTTGCTGATTATTTGACGAACACTAGGAACATCAGGGTTCAAAAATTGGTCAAAAAAGGGTTCAATATTGATAGCTACACCACTCACGTCACAAACTGTTTGCACGTTGAGAACAAAGGGCGAATTAGTCGGACCATTGGTAGTAGTCACTAAGCCAGCTACTTTAAGTTCGTTGAGTGTCGCCGTTGAAACATCCACCTGATTTTTCTGTCTAAAATTTGTAAAATCAACAGAATTTACTGGTTCTAATTCAAAAGCACGTGCTGCGGTGTAACACTCGATAGTATCCAAAGTTGTTGTCCAAAGCGATGAAACTGTCTGAATAAATGATTCTGCTAATACAATAGTTAAACCTACTCCACCGCCTCCAATAGTCGCAGTAACAACCTCAGCAAAACGACTAACAATCTGATCCTGACGCTGATTCACTAGAGAACCGATTGCCGACAATCTGAAATTAAGTTTTAGAAAAGAACCTACTTGTATTCCAAAGTAATCAACGACTTGCTGAGTCCATGTTCCAGCAATCACTATGGTTTGTGTAGCTACCAGCGGGTTAGCATCAAAAAAGGAAGTAATTTGGGTATTCTGAATTATCAGAGCAGGTGGAGGAAAGATAATTTGATTACCACTCGGGTCTCGTTCCGCATTCGTAGGCACTAAAGGATCACTACCCGACGCATCTGTTGCCTGTCCGTTGCTATTTTGAGCAGTCAGTGAGCAATACGGATTTGCTGAGAGTGTGTATACGAGACCAGCAGCTCCAGCACTATTTTGGGGAGGACACGCAAACGAATCAAACATTGTGATAGATTGCAGGATAGGCGCTCTATCTTCGAGTTCCAGGTGAATGTGGAGAGCATTACCGCCCGAACCACCTAGTGCTGGATCATTCAGGTAGACATTTTTATTTTTGAAGAACCCAAATAATTTGTGGAGGGGAAGGTGTACTTCTATCGGCAGTTGCTCACCAGTGCCGACAGCGTCAGGCAAAATGTTAGCAAAACTTGCTCCTAAAGATTGGGGTTGACCAAACACGACCGAAGAATTGGAAGTCAGCGAAGACGAACCGACGCTCTCAAAATCACCAGTTATTTGTGCTAATGTTTCCGCCAAGACGTTGTTGAAGTTTGTTTCCTCGAGTATTTGCATATTACCATTGAACAGACGGCACATTTTGACTAAACATGCTGGAGAATATGACTGACCATTTTGACCAAAACTTACATACGTATTCAATGCCGCCAATGCGGTTAAATCTGCTTTGGTGTACTGGAGACCAGTAGAAGCGTGAGTCAAATACATACGAAGAGCGAGATACGATTGCGACAAATCGGTGCTTAAATCATCACTCGGGATGGTAAATTGCATTCTGTTGTACGTGGGGCGAAAAGTCGCATCCAAATCCGAGCGTAATTTAACAGTTCTCACGAAATTTGCGGGATTGTAATCAACGACAGGCATAGGAGCTGAAGCGGCCATTATTATATATAATAGTTTTATAAAAAAAATAAAGTTATTATATTGCCTTTAAAAAACACCAGATGCTTTTTGGAACTGGACTGTTTCCGTTGGTGGTGGTGGTGCTGCATCATGTCTTCCACCAAATATATCTACTAAAGTTTGAACTCCCATTGCTAAACCCAAACCAATATCTACCGCCTCCCCCACAACAGGTAAAACTGAAGCACCTGCTTCAACTGCTGCCTCTGTACCAAGTTCCGCTCCTGCTTCAACTCCTGCTTTCGTTACTGTAGACGTGACTGCTTTTTCTGCTTCCGATTTTACTGCTGCTTCTGCTTCTGCTTTTGCTGTTGCTTCCGCTTCGGATAATCCCCCTTCTGTTGCTGCTGGTGCTAATTTTGATGCTACTGTTTCTCCTACTTGTTTGCCTCCTGCTGTTATATTTAAAGCAGCATTTGCTTTTTGATCAGCAGTTTGTAATTGTCCTGATGCTGCTTGAAATGCTCCCATACCTAGACCTCCGACCGCTGCTACTTGTCCTAGTCCCTCTAATGCTGCACTGCCTAATCTACTTGCTTGAGCTCCAAAAGATTCCGCCACTTCCGTAGCAGACTGAATTTTAGGCGCTATTTGTGCTAATTGTTCCCTGATTGGTGCGGTTGCTTCTTCTACTTTGGAATTAAATTGTGAAATCATTTGTTGTTTACCTGCTTGTGTTTCAGTAATAGTTCTATCCAAACCTTCGGCAATATTTTGGTGTTTCGAAATCAAAGCTTCATCAATGGTAGATTGACTTTGTTTTATTTGTCTATTGATATTCATACTGCCTCCACTTCTATAAGTTGACCTCGTCCCTAAATCTTCCATAGTAGGTTCTGCTTTTAAAATATCTTGCGATTGCTGTGTTAATCTACCTCTTGCTTGTTTCACTATATCTTCTGACGCTTCTTTTTGTGTCTGTAATCTATTTAATCTCTCATCCGCCGCACTTAATTTTGCTTCGTGTTCATCTGTTAATGCTCTAGTTTTTTGCGATACTGCCTGCCTCATTTCAGCGGATTTTTGTGTCATCATATCTTTTACTTTACTTAATCTAGAAGCTTCTTGTTCAAAACCTACCTGTCTAGCAAATGATTGTGTACCTCCTCTTAATTTAGCTAGTGCTTCGGGTGTAGCTTCTGCTCTACCTGCTAAATCTGTTAATTGACTAAATTGTGTTCTACCTGATTCAGAAAGTTTGCTTATATCTGCGGGGGTATAAGATTTGAGTGTTTCACCTAATTGTGATTGCATTGTTTTCAAATCTTCTAGCGACTTGCCACTAAACTCTTGTACCGACTTTTGAAAATCTGCTGCTCTTCCAGTGACTGCTGCCGTAAATTGCTCTGTACCTCTATTTATTTCCGTACTAGCTCTCGCAATATTTTTATCCGCTATAGCACTCAATTGCGTTTTGGTTTGGGCTACTGCCCCATCAATTCCACCAGTTGCTGCTGCGTCACGAATAGCACCTAAATCAATACCATAAGTTTTCGCTTGCGCACCAAATCGTGCTACTAATTGGTCGCCTCCTTCACCTGCTACTCGGTTTGCTAATTTACCAATATCAAAGGGTTCATCAGAACCTTTTACAATTCCCGAAATTAAATCACCTAGTCCGCCTTTCCGTTGAACTAAATTACGTCCTGCTTCGAGTGTCCTATATAAACCTGATACACCACGTGACACTTCGGCAATACTAAAGGGTAACGACCCTAATGCTTGTTGTCGTACTTCTTCACCCATTGCTTTCAGCTGGTCTTTTGTTGCCTTGTAGTTTTGGTCTTCTGTTGATTCTTGATCATCTACTGACATTGCATTGTTTATATATTGTTGGAGTTGGGACATTTATATATAATACTTTTAGAAAAAGTATTGTAAAATTAAGAGCAATCTTTTATTAAGTGAGTAAAATTACTATACATCAGCATTTTATCCATATTTAAGTAGATAAAATTATATTTTTCTCTCGTATATTTCTCTGCTAGTTCTATAAAATCTTCACAGAATTGTGCACCATGCTCTTCGTCAATCTTTTCCAATTCTCGTTTGCTATTCAGGTGGAAGAATATGACTGTATTTGCACAATTGCGAATAAGCAAAGGAATTGCCCTAAACGACTGACTCACAACCGAAATTGAAAGCCCCGCATGTCTGTAACGAGTTGCTAAAACGGCAACAGGTTTTAAAAAACTTACGCAGTCATCTAATATCAAATAAATACGTTTCATTGGTTCATCTTCTTTGACTAATTTTTTTTGTGATTTAATTAGTTCTCCAATGAGTGTATCTAGATTTTGTATATCTTCCGTTTCACTCACCTGAATAAGATTTTCTTTCTTTGGTAAGAGTTCTTTACACGTATTATCGTGGAGTTGCGATGGACTCACGTAAATTATTTCATCAAAATAATCATCAGGATATAGGCGGAATATTTTATTCATGAGGTATGATGTTTTGCCCCCACGTGGTGGGCAACAGATTATTTCCATAAACGGGTGACGTGGCAATACGGGGTCTAAATGTTTATCTAATTTATGAACTACATTTTTTACATCTTTGACTTTAAGGATTTCCAAATGAGCTTTCGACATTATTATATTATCGAGATAGAATAATAATTTATTTTTTTGTTTTCTTCAATTCCGCTTGTGGTCGGGGTTTCAAAGGGGTACGCGCCTTTTCGAAAAAGTTATAGTTCGGTTTACCACCCTCTCGCCTCTTTCTCAACTCTACTTTTATTTCATTAATGGTTAGTTCAGGCGATAATACTTTGACATGATTTTTATCTTTCATTTGATATAATCAGAGATTAAATTTCTTTTTGAATGCTTTTATGTTTTCTTGTATTGACGTGCTGTCGCCCCAAAGGATAAACCGACTTAAACTGCCCTTACTGACTGGATCATTCCAATTCTCACGCCCTCGTCCGTGCCTCTCTAAATATTTAGCCCGCTGGGCAACATCCTTTTTAAGCGTGTAGTCGTCAGCTCCATATTGGCCGAAATGCACAGTGCGTTTCCGTTTTGTTTCTTTATTTTCAAACACAGCAACAAGCTTGTGCTTTTTATCGGTATCTGTGGTAATAGATAGCAACTTATACATTTATATTATGCTGGCAATATAATTTTGATGTATTAATGTCTTTAGATGTTGCTGGTTCTTTCCATATATGTATTTACCTCCACATTCGCAATTAAACTTTTCGTGTAGTTTGTCATAATTAGCAATATAATATTGGTTATTGTATTCTTTGCATCCATCAGCATTATCAATACGATATTGTTTTCTTTTATCAGCATTATCAATACAATATTGCTTATTGTATTCATTGCATCTATCAGCATTATCAATGCGATATTGCTTTATTTTATCGGCATTATCAATGTCGTATTTCTTCTTCCTTTCTTTTTTTCTATCAGCATTATCAATAGTATATTCTTGGTGTGTTCTACTTGGTATTCGTATATTTACACATCTATCACGATTTAATTCAATGTGATACCGCTCTCTAATTCTTAATTCATTTTTATTTTCAAACTCTACTTCTTCAATTAATTCAATGACAGCATTTCCGAGAGACATAATAATTTTACTAGAAGAAATATCGTCACTTTTGTGTGTGCTGAATCTCCTCTTTAAAGTCTTTATCGTGCTTCCAACATATATTTTATCAGTTGATGGTGATGTGATTTTATAAACAAATCCCTTCATTTTCTTACTACATATGATAACATTAATTTTAAATCAATTTTATTATATACTATCATAAATTATTTTCATGACAATAATAAATAAAATCACAGCAAAAATAAATAAAACCATCATTTAAATACTTTTAGAAAATATTTAAGTTGCCGTGACAAAAAATGTAATATCCATGCTCAAACCCGTCACATCGGTATTGGTATCCGCCGACCCAGTCACTGCTCTCACGAAAAGTTTATTGGTTACTTTTAAATTACGAGTATCCACTTGTAGAACAGGTGTTAAAATAGTAGCATCTCTAGACACGTGAGCTATCATAAACGGCACATCGGATGCTGGTATAGGGGCAGCAACACTATCATAAAGTTTAACATAAGTATCTGATGTCGCACTTAAATTGACTGCCAGAAAAGATAGCAAATGTCCGCCTTGGTTTACTTCCACTCCAGTAGAACCCGCTGTCGTCACTCTCACTGAAGAAGTATCGGGGGCAATAGTTCTGACACCATTGGTAGAAATACTTGTTTGGTCTATCTTAATAGTATTCGCCGATGTTGATAAACCAATTGTTCCGCTATCCACGATTGTATGCAGAGCAGTAGCAGTGCTAATAGCATTAATATTTACGTTGGTGTTGCCAGCAGTTGTGGTGATCGGATCACCATAAAAATCGGCGACACGAACTACAGTGGGATTAGTCAAGGAAACAGTTCCAGTCACTGCGATAGTTGTAGGATATGCGGGAAAATTAGTAATAGTAGCACTTACAGCATCGGTATATTCCACATCATAACATTCGCCTCCGCCCGCCACCGCAGGACCGATAGAAAGACACTTAAACAACCGACCAATCACTGGGACACTCTCGC
>TARA_R110000868_G_scaffold244926_4_pt1 | contig 12707 bp, 13 predicted proteins | sample TARA_R110000868 | Tara Oceans TARA_R110000868 (sample SAMEA4397489) | marine metagenome | biome: Polar Biome; feature: [SRF] surface water layer (ENVO:00010504); material: water (ENVO:00002006), including particulate matter (ENVO:01000060) such as... | depth 5 m | reverse complement strand
ACGGGCAATAATGCCGCGCAGGATTTCGCGTGTGCCGCCACGCAAGGAGAAGGACGGCACGGTTTGTGTGAGATAGCCGAGCACCTGATGCAGATCGTCGCCGCTGCCGATGGTCGGCTCCGCGCCCAGCAATTCATGCGCCTTCACCGGCATGTCCTGCTCAAAGACCGCACCGAGATCTTTGACGACACTTGCTTCCAGCGCCGGATTTTCGCCCTGGTCGAGCATGCCCGCGACCGACAGTGACATTTGCCGGAGCGTCACGAGATGCGCGATGAGGCGACCCACTTCTTTCGCACCCTCATCGCCTCCGCGTTTTGCCAATTCGCGGATCAGCTCTTTCATCAGCAGATAGGCCGACAGATAACGCTCTGGCCCCGAGCGCTCGAAGGCGAGTTCCGCGCCCACCTGTTTCCAACCAGAACCTTCCGTGCCTACCAACATGCTGTCGGGCACGAACACATCGACGAAAACGACTTCGTTGAAATGCGAATTGCCTGCAAGGTCCATGATCGGGCGGATGGTGATGCCCGGCGATTTGAGATCGATCAGGAATTGCGTCAGCCCGTCGTGTTTCTTCTCAGGGTCCGTGCGCAGCAGCGCGATCATGTAATGCGCTTCGTTTGCGCCGGAAGTCCAAAGCTTCGTGCCGTTGACGCGGTAGCCGCCTTCGACCTTTTCGGCCTTGGTGCGTGTTGCAGCAAGATCTGATCCTGAATCGGGTTCCGACATGCCGATGCAGAGGAAGCATTCGCCTTTGGCGACCTTCGGCAAGATGAGCTGGCGTTGTTCTTCTGTGCCGAAGTTCAGCAGCAATGGGCCCGACTGGCGGTCGCCGATCCAATGCGCGCCGACAGGTGCACCGGCGGCCAGCATTTCTTCGAGCACAACGTAGCGGTCAAAAGCGGAGCGTTCGTGCCCACCATATTTTTTCGACCAGCGCATGCCGATCCAGCCCTTCGCGCCCATCTTGGCGCTAAAGGCGGCGTCATGCCCGCTCCATGTCTGCGCCCGTGTCACGGCAGGAATGTGCTTCAACTCTTCATCGAGAAAAGCCCGCACTTCCTCGCGCAAGCCGCGCGTCTCTTCAGGTAACTCGCAAAGATCAAATCGGAAGGTCTGCATATTCTGTTCTCTCAAACCACCAGCGCGGTTGTTCCGCCGTCAATGCGCATGTTGAGCGCCATCAGCGAGCCGGCCAGCGGGCTCGCCACAAATGCCACGAGATCAGCAACTTCCTGTGTCACTGTCACGCGACCTGTCAGATTGCCCATGAAATTTTTCAACACATGGGGCTCCACTTCATCCCACGTCGTGCCCCAGCCTTTCGCCGCGCCTTGCGCAATGAAGCGGTCTTCGACTTCCTTGGTACGAATGAGACCGGGGCTCACAATATTCACCGTGATGCCGGTGCCACTAAGTTCCTTGGCGAGCGAGACGGTCATCGTCGCCAGCGCGCCTTTGGAGGCATAGTAATGCGGCATGCGCGCCGCAGGTTCCGTTGAGCCGATGGTGCCCAGCATGATGACACGGCCCCAGCCGCGCGCTTTCATGCCTTCCATTGTCAGCCGCGTCATGCGCACCGCCGACAATACGTTCTTTTCGTAGGCCTCTACCCAATCTGCTGTTTCCGATTTCGTCCAGCTGCCCGCGTCTGCCGTGCCGTAATTGTTGATGAGAATATCGACAGGGCCCGCTGCTTTCAGCGTTGCCTCATGCACAGCGCTCGCGCCCCCATCCGTCAGAATATCGCCCGCGACGGCATGCGCGATGCCGCCTTGCGCAGTGATTTCATCGGCAACAGCCTGCGCAGCGGCCAACTCAAAACCATGAATGATAGTTATCGCGCCCTCACGCGCCAAGGTCATGGCAATGGCGCGGCCCGTGCCCCGATAGGAGCCGGTGACCAGTGCGATTTTACCTTTGAGCTGCAGATCCATGCTAACGCGTCCCCTGTGCGGCTTGTAATCTGCCGCTTGGCCCATAATTGGGCGCGTTTGCATCTCGCTGCAAGCCGCGAAACCTGTTCGGCCATGAAAAACACTGTGCTGATATAGTCGGCACGGTAACGGGATCAATCTTCCGTTGCGGTAACTGGTTCGATGAGGGGGGTGTCGGACAAAGCATCGTCAGGCAACGCGTCAGGCGTGATGAGCGGCGTCACAGGCTCGCCCAGCGCAATTGGCGCGGGCACAGCATGGGGCATCGAGCGGCCGACAAAGATGCCGATGACAAAGATGATGATGGCAGCCGCCGTCAGGCCCAGCATCACGCCCAAGGGGCCTGCTTGCTTGCTGGGTTCGCCAAAGGACGAGCGACGGGAAGAAAACATCCGGCGTGAAGAAAAAATGCGGCCCCGGGCCATGCCACCTCCTGAACGATGCAGTAAAATAGAACGTTCACTTATAGGGCCTGGAGGCTGACACGTCACCCGACGATGCACGCCGAAGTGGCGGCAAATTGACTTGCCGCCGGATCGGAGCGGACAGACAGGTCAGCGACCGGCGACGATCACCGTCTCGGCTGCGTTCCAGGCGAACATATCGGGGCTACTGCGGCCTGCTTCAAAGCCAACATAGAATGTGCCTATGCTCAGCGCCATCAATCCCGCAGCGATGATAATGGGGCGTTTTGAACGCCGCGCGTAAAATATCTTGCGTGCCATCGTCTCAAACCCGGTCGCTATTGAAATTCCGGTTGACCAGATCATCCTATAAATTGCTTACGATATGGAAAGCAAATTGATGAATCTCCGTTAACGGACGATGAACAAATATTGGTTCGTTTGGTCAGCAAGAGATCACATATATACGTCCAGATTGAATTAGATTGCGCGGACATAAAACATATGTTGCCCGATCAGCGCCTTGGGCGTTGCGCGCCGCGCCCATTTCGGGTTGAGCGTATGCCGGTGAAAATGCGTGGCTCCGCCCGTTGGATCGTCAATATCGCCCGACAGCACGAGGCAGGCGACTGCGAATGCGCGGGCAAAAGACGCCTTGCCAAATTCGCAAGACCGGTCGCCCGCCGCGCCGCCGCTGCCGCCTTCATCCGGCCCATAGCGCCGGAACCGGTTCAAGATGGCGCAAGCCAAAGCCACCTGCCCCTCCTCGCTTTCCGCGTTGCCCTCGTCTTCCAGCACTTCACGGATGGCAAGCGCGAGCCGCACCAGTTCCACCGCTTTCGGCGGCAGAGGCGTATGGCGATCCGACATGAAAAAAGCCCCCCGAACGTCCGTTTCCCGCGCGGTCTCGCCCCTTAAAACCACATTCATTCGTATCCTCTTGTAATAATAGGAATATAATCACAATATAGGAATAGATGAAGAGCGCGTCAAGCCCCCGGTCCCGTCAGCACTACATAATGAATGGCCAATCGCACCGTACCTCCGGTGAAGTCGCCGCCCGCCGCCGTCAGGCGCAGCGCCGTGTCGCTCCAATAGGTGACGGGGCCGGACGGACCGACAACGGTAGAACCCGCATTTGCGCCGATGCCCGACCCATAACGCGAGGCATCCGCCGCAACGCCGAGCGACCAGCTTTTCGCGCCTGTGATGTCGGTCAGCACGAGACCGGTCACGCCGAAGACAATCGCGCGGTCGGGAATGACAAAGCCTGTGTCATTGCTCGCACCCGCGCTCAGCGTGTGGTCAGCTTCAAGCACGTGGAATGTCGTCGCCGCGCCATGCGCACTTACCGCGCCGCCGCCGGGTTCGCCCGTCCAGCCGGAACCGGTGAAATAAACGAAAGCATTTTCCGCTTCGTCAAAAGCCCGCCAGCCTGCTTGCGGTTCAAACCACACCCAAGCTCCGTCGCTCCACAGCGCGATCTCTCCGTCGCGCCCCTCCCATGCGTCGGCGGCGCTTGCGGCCACGATGTAGCGCGCGCCATTTGCGGGCGTGTCCGGCGGCGAGGTCAACACGCGGCTCACGACGCTGAGCTGCACCGCTGCATCAAGCCGCCGCAGCGCCTCGTTCACGCTCACATGTTTCTGCGCCTGCGCGGCTTCGAGAAAAGGAAGCCCCAGATGAATGCTTTCAGACATGAAGTGTCGCCTCTCTCGCCGTGCCGCGCCCAAAGCTGCGGCTCAATTGCGCAACCCTGATGGTCAGGGTCGCAAAATCCGTGCTGCCAAAATCCGCAAGTTGCAATGCCGCGTCATAGACGAATGCAGCGGTGCTCACCTCGATGCTGCGCAACACAGCGTCACCCGACAGAATATCGAGCGCATAGCGCTCGTCTTCTTCGCCCAGCGGTACCTCGGTACTTTCCCATGTGTCGCCGCCCATGCGCGTGCGGCGGATCCATGTGAGCGCTATGTCGCCGTCGCCGTTTCGCGTCCCGCGCAGATGCACAGGCGACAAAGGTCGTAAGCCGATGCCGGTAAACGTCTTCGTCACCTGCGTGTAAGTCTCGTCGTCCATCGGTTTGCGCGACGGGCCATAGGCCCAGACACGCGCCAGCCCGCGTTCGGCCTCGCTCAATCCGAGTTCAGAAATCGCCGCGTTGAGCAACACGAAGCGCGCGTCTGCGAGCGCCCCTGACGCCATCGCCGCCTCCGTACCGGCCTGCCCGCGCATCAACCCGCGCAACTGATATTGACTAGGCGAGACGAGTTCAGCCTCGCAAAACTGAATGATCTCCCAGTCGCCGCCCGTGGATTCAATTGCTGCCACATTTGCGCCGTTCAGCACTGCGGCTTCGTCAGCGCTCGCCAATGTGCCGGACGCCAGTGTCACTGCAATGGTTTGGCAACGGTCCCAGCGGCTTGTCACGCCTGCACCAAGCGCTGCGGTGAGCCTGCCCATTGTCGCCTGACGCGTCACGATCCGGTCGGGCACAAAGCCCGCATCGCCGCCCGCACTTTTGAAAAAAACAACACCGCCCGGCCAGGGGTCCGACGCCACCGCCACGCGCGGCGCATGTGGCGTCTCGGTGCCCGACAGCAATGGCAGGTCCATAAAGGCCACGAGCGGCGTGCCATAAGTCGGTGCGGCCGCTGGCGCATGGTCGCGCTTTGCCGCTGTCAACGGACCATAAAGGCTCGCCTCGCTGCGCACGCCCTTGGCTTCGCGCGCGCCTGCGTCCGTCAATCCCGTCAGTCTGAACTGCGGGCGTCTTACGCCGAGCGCGAGTTCCACCACATCGCCGGGATCAAGTGCCAATCGGCTCGGCGCCAAAGTGAGCGACACGCTCTCGCGTTCCGTCCACGCCTGTTGCAACCAGATATCGGCAATGCGCTGCGCTTCGTTCTGCGGTAATACAACCGGCAGATTGGCGCTCGCCACACGCTGCGAACGCACGGAGAGGCGGCGCGATTCAATCGCGGCTTGCCGGTAGTCGAGTGTACCGTCCACAAATGTGAGTTTCGCCGACACAGGCAGTTCCGTTTCCTGCCCTCGTGTCAGTTGATATCCCGCCGCCGCGCTATCGTCCGGCACTGCGAGGTCATCGGGTGCGAGTGATGCAGCGATCTCACCCCCCATATGTCGGAAACGGATAACGCCCTGTGTTTCGCAGGCATCAAAAAAATGCGCGAGCATCAGCGGTGCCAGCGCGTCGCGCGGCGACATGATGCGGTCAATGACAAAGCCATCAACAGTGCCCGCCAATAGCGACACGTCGAAATCTTCAAACGCCACATCGCCCATCACATCGGCCACGAGGTCGCCCAGCGGTGCAGCGCCGAGGCGGCCGTTCAACCAGTGGCCGAGCTGCCAGACCGTTCCGTCAGCCCAGATATCGAGGCGTTCGGGAAATGCTGGAAAGGGTCGCGCGTCCCAGCACCAGAAGAAGATATCGACAGGATCAAGCATCCGCCCGCCATAGACCGGCGACACTGGATTATGCGCGCCCGCCGCGCTCCAATAGCGCATCTGCGCGTCGATGAAAACGCGCTGCATGAAGTCGTCGCGCGTGCCGGTCGAAAAATACGGCACGGCGCTTTCCGCCGATTTCGGATCGGTGAAAACATTGGGCTGGTTCGTGCCCTTGTCGATGGCAGGGCAGCCGAGTTCGGTGAAGACAATCGGCTTGCTCTGCGGCACCCAATCGGTCGGCGTTGCACTTTCCGTGCCGCCGGGGCGATTGTAATGCGCGTTCGACCACCAGCCGAGAATGTCCTTGGGTCGCCACACCCAGGGCTTGTCGTATGCACCGTCCGTGATCGGGGTGCGGAATTGCGCCGCGCGGTCGGCATCGCCGGCATAATACCAATCGTAATTTTCGCCGCCCGCAATGCGCGATTGCAAATAGTCGAGGTCATAGATCGACGACGACAGCACACGATCGAAATGCGACGGGCCTTTGCGCCAGTCGGTCAGCGGTGCGAAATTGTCGATGCCAATGAAATGAATGTGGCTGTCGGCCCAGAGCGGATCGAGATGGAAATAGAGATCACCGGATCCGTCTCCTGCCGCGTGAGCGACATATTCCGACCAATCCGCCGCGTAGGATATCTTCGTCGTCGGCAGGATCGCCGCGACTTCAGCGGCCAGTGCCTTCAACGCCGCGACGGCGGGATAAGTGCCTGCCGCGCTGCGGGCCCATGTCAACCCGCGCAATTCCGAACCGATGAGAAAGCGCTCTACGCCGCCGGCCGCTGCGCACAGCATTGCGTCATGCAGCACCATGCGGCGGTAGGACCATTCGTCAGGTCCTGAAAAAAATGATCGTATCACCGGTCCGCGAGAAATCGCCATGCGCCGCCGTGCCGAAAAAGGCGTTCACCTGCGATGTCGCTGTCGCAGTCATTTCCGCGTCTGGCGTCACGCTGATGCGCCCGCGCCACGGATAGGCAGGCTGATGGTCCGCGCCGGTCCACGGATCGGGCCTGCCGTTCGTCGCTGTCATGTCCATCATCACGAAGGGATAGAAAGTCACGTCCAATCCGCGCATGTGCATGTCGCGCAGCGCCGCGATCACCGAATGGTCCGACGGCGTGCCACCATAGGCGGGGCGGCCTTCCGATTGGCTCGTGACTTCTGCCGTGGCCCGCGTCAGTCCCGCCACACTCCATGCCGTCGGTCGCGTCACTTTGTAGCCGATGTCAACTTTGGGGCGGATCGTGCAAGCGCCGCAGCGCAGATCATCGCCGAACCACGACACGACAAGGGCTGCCGCACCGACATTGCTGCAAGTCGCCTGCAACTGGTCCATCGCCACCGCCCAGTCGGACGCGCCTTCGGATGTATGCGTGTTGATTGCACGGCTTGAGGTTTCCGTCAGCCATTCTCGCTGCGGGCGCGGGTCATAGGTGAACTCACCGGCTCCCGGAATAATCGTCACGGCACGCACACGAGCTTCCACGTCGCTCAAGCTCTTGAATACCTCAAACGATAATTGCGGCACGCGATTGCCGAAGGACGAGAGATCGAGATCCTCAAACACGACATAGGCGACGCCGCGATAGGCGGGGCACGTGCCTTCCACGGCAGCAATCACCGGATCGACGCTCTGCGTTTCGTCTCCCTTGTGTAGCCGCCAGTTGACACCGGAGAGATCAAGCGGTTTGCCATCGGCCCAGACGCGGCCGATGCGCGTTACTTCGCCTTCGCAGAGCGCGACAGCGAGTGATACAGAATAGCTATATTCGGTGAATGTCGCGCCGGAGCCGCTTCCGCCTTTGCCGCCACCACCCGCTGACGTTGTGGTGCTGTGCTCCTCAAAATCGGTCGCCCAGATCACTTGTCCGGCAAGGCGCGCGCGTCCGTACAGGCGCGGTATAGCAGCGCCCTCGCTTGACGAGAGGACGTGCAGGCTCGTCAGGCGCGGCCCGTGCCCGCTCGCCATCGTCGGCCCAAAGAGTTTGGCATCGACATAGGCGCCCAGCCCTGCCCCGACCGCGCTGCCGAGCGCCGCGCCGGAAATCTGCGTGCCCAGCATGCTCAGCCCTTCAGGCAGCAGCACATTGCCCACCAGCGAACCGGCGGCTGAAAGAACGAGAGTTGCCATGTAATGTATTCTTCTGAAGTAAAGTTTTTTGTTCAATCAAATCGGATGCGAAGCCCTCCCCCTCCGAGAGAGGGTTGGGTGAGGTCTTCCTTCAGGGCAGCGCCGGAAACCGAAATGCATAAGCGCGCTTCGCCGCCCACCAGCGCGTCAGTTCGGCTTCAACGACCGCGCGTCCGGAATAGGCGTGGATCATCCGTCCGCCGTCGCTCAGGATCGCCGCGTGTTTTGCAGGTCCATTGGCGCGCATCCGAAACAGCACAACATCACCCGCACCCGCATCCGCGATTTCAATTTCTACGAGGTGCCGCCGCGCGCCTTCCGCCATCGTCTCCTGTGCCACGCCGCCGCCGGGTTGTTCAGCCCAATCCGGCGTATAGGCAGGCGGCAGTTCCGGCTCACAGCCCATCACCTCGCGCCATACGCCGCGCACAAGACCGAGGCAATCTGCGCCCGCATCTTTACAACTAGCTTGATGCTGATAGGGCGTGCCGATCCAGCTTCGCGCCGCTCCAACGATCCGTTCCGCGTCAGACATTGCGGCTGCCTCCATCATTGCCGTCACCCGCGGAGGGGTAGGACATAATGAAGTCATTGCCCGGCATATGAGGAAAGCCGCGGAAATTGACGCCATTTGAAAATTTCACATTGCATGTCGAGAATTGCTTGTCGCATCCGGCGCTCACGCTGAATGTGTCACCCTCGCTGATCGCGCGCGGCATCGCCTGCCAAAGCTCGATCACAGTGCCCGCTGGTGTCAGCATATGAAGTTTCACTTCCATCGCAGCGCCGTCATTGTTCCCGCTGGTGAACTGCAATCGCCCGCGTGTGAAAAAGTCTTCCGGCTTCGCGTCAAGTCCGCTCGCCGTGATGATCCGGTCGTCTTCCACCGCAACAACCGTTCCGGCTGTCAATTCCAATGCGATGCCGCAACGCGTGTCTCCGAGGTCCGCGTCGCAGGCATATTGGAATAGTCGCCCGACGGGTTGATTGAGCCTATGCGCCAACCCGCGCAATTCGGCGCTGAAACCCGTCGCGCCGCGCGTCACTTCGCCAAGATTGCCTTTGCGCAGCAATACACGCTGATCCGTGTCGCGCCAATTGACGCGCCAAACCTCGATTACGGCGTCGTCGAACAATCCCGCGTCGAGATCGTCCTCGCTCAACCGGTCGGACATCAATGCGCCAAGAATATCGAGATTATCGACCGCCAGCCCCGACGAGCTTTCGACCGCGCTCGCCGTAAGACCCGCTGCCGCTTCATGTCGCAAGTCACCAATCATCAGATCATGGTCATGGTCGGTGAAGCCCAGCACCGTGCCGTCACGGCGGATGAGCGTCCATCCGTGACAAAGCGTCGTCGCGCCGCTGTCGAGATGCGCCTGCAAGGCGGGAGAGATTGTCTTCATCGCGTCACACCCGCAGTTCGATGATGGGGATATGCGGGATCGACCCCGCCTCGAAGGCCGACAGATTGATCTCTAGAAAATCCGTGTCGAAACGCACCGGCACATCGAAGGCAAAGCCCGCAGTGACGTTCGCGCCTTCCGCTGGAGTCTGCGCCTCGGCAAATGTCACCACGCCTGTCGCGGCGTCGAGCGTAAACGCCGTCTCGACACCTGCGACACTCACGCGGACGCTCTCTGCCACGGGTTTGGATATGACGCGCGTATAGTCACCAGCGCCCGAGACATATTTTTTGATCAGTTGAAAATCCCGTGTCACGCCGTCGCCGGTGCCGATCGCCTGATCGTCCGGCGCAATTGTCCCGCCCGGCACACATGATTTCCAGTCGGCACGGTCCTTCCAGCGAAAACCTATGAGGCGACCTTGCCGCGCTTCAAAGAAAGAGATCAACTCATGCACATCGTCGAGCGAACGCAACCCATAGCCTGCATTGTAGCGTCGCCGCGAAGAGGCCCAGGGACTGTTGCGCTCTTCAAAGCCGGAACCGAGCGTCACAATTTCCGTGCGCCGTTCCGGTCCGCCCGTAGCCCCGAAAGCAATATCGAGCGGAAAACGTATGTCGTGAAATGCCATTTGTGAATCCCGTCACATATTGCGCTGGCCGCGCGTGGCGACGCGCGACATCATTGCGGCGATCTGCGTCTCCGACCGTTTGAAGCTTTCAGCATCGCGCGCCGTCACGTTGAAAATAATATTGGGGCCCGCGCCGCCGCCGCTTGCGGCCACGCCAAGCCGCCCGTCTGCACCGCGCTGCAACGGCATGATCGCCTCCGCGCCCGCTTCACCGGCAAGTCCGACACCGCCCTGCAGGGGAAATAACATCGGACTTGCGACGACACCGCCTTTGGCGAATGCTTTGACACGCCCGCCCGCCAGCACATTGCCGTCGGCACTCGCAATAAGGGACCCAAAGGCGGAACTCAGTGAATTGCCCATCGACGAACTCACCGAGCTGAAGGCGTTGTTCAGCACCATGCGCGAAAGGTCGAGCGCGAGTTTCTTCAATGTATCGGAGAGCGACTTGCCCTTTAGCGCCACATCGTCGAAGGCGCTGGTGAGCGAACGCCCGAAGTCGCGCCCACCGGTACCCGCGCGGCGATACTCGCTGGTGACGTTCGACAATGTGCGCGTTGTCTCGGCCCCGAAGGCGCGCGTTGCAGCCGTTGCGGTATCCATCGCGCTGGCCAGCGCCATGGGATCATTTGGATCGGCCATGAAAGTTCTCCTGACAATAAATGAACCACACAAAGCGCAGTTGTTAGTTTTGCGGGCAAAGCGCACTTGTTAATTTTGCGCGCAAAGCGCGCGGGCTTCATCGCGCAACCGGCCATAGTCAGCCATGAGGCGGCCCGTCTTTGATTGGGACCCCAGCGCCGTCAGTTCATCGGCAACGGCCGCTTGTTCTTCGGGGGAATAATCCGCCACCGTCAGGCACAGCCCGTCAGAAGCGTCCTTCGCGCAGCCGTTCAACGGCATCAGACTGAGTGCGAGGGCCAAGATCACCCGCTTCACGTATTGCATGTTCTCTCTCCCGCAAGGCTTCAAGCGCATCTGCGCGGGCACGGTCACGGGCCCAGAGATAAGCCATTAGGCTCGCACCGAACTGCGCCAGAATGTCGGCAAGCTTCGCAATCAACTCTGTCACGCTTTGGCACTCTCGCTCTGCGCCGCCACCTGCAAGCGTGCCTCGATCATGCGCGTCAGGTGTTCACCCTCGAGGCCCAGCGCTTTCACCGCTTCCGGCACATGCGCCAATACATAATTGGCAGCGTCTGCCGCCAACTCGCTCTTCACATCGACACTCATGCGTCCTTCCGTCCAGCCGGTCAGACGTGATGTGGCAAAGGCGATCCCCATCGTCAGGGCCTTGTCGAGAATTTGCCCCAATTCCCCGTCGCGCTGCACTTTCAGCCATTGGCAAAGCTTGGCAACGGCGTAGGAGGCAAGGGCCGTCAGACCCGCCACAAGCAATTCGGTCACCATCGGCATCATCTGGTTCAGGTCGATCAAAGTCATTTCATCTTTCCTTCGGCCATAAAAAACGCCCCCCATTTTTCAATGGAGAGCGTTGTTCGTTTTAAGTTATGCGGACCGCCTTCAGGCGTTCTGCGCTCTAGCTGCGTTTGGGCATATGCCGGACGATAATTTTCAGTTTGCCGCCATGTGAGTAGGTCATCTGGCTCGTCGTTGTCGCGCCTGTATAGACATAGAATGTGCCGCCGGTCGCCGCATTGTAACTGCCGTTTTGACGGATCGAATCCATGATGCGGGATTCGCCCAAGCCGACTGTTTGCGGATCTGAGCGGATCAGCAGATAGCGTTCTCCGGGCTTGGCCCGCAGCAGCGCTGTCAATGATGTACCGCGAAACATCATGTCGTCATGGTCGACATCGCGGATAACTTCACCATCGCGACCTAATAGTTGCAGCTGTGGCGCAAAAATCGAATTGCCCTGCTGGTAGCTTTCCACCGACAGAATATATTCCGCACCGACATCGGGCAGTTCCACAACCTGATAAAGGCTCTTCTTGCCATCCGCGCCGGTGAGGCAGGTCGATCCCTCGTCGATCACGAGATCAATCGCACCGGCATCTTCGCCATCAAACATAACTGGCCGCGCACCGATTGTGGAGATCTTGTCGGCGCAAGCGCGGCCCAACGGCACATTCAGCATAGGCGGTGGTCCGGCTGGCCGCGTGTTGCAGGCAGCGACGGCGGCAAGAATGGCCAGCGCCATTCCCGCACGCCCCGTTTTGTACAGACCGGTCATTTGAGCAACTTGCCGATGGCATCCGCTGAATCACGAATGGCGACTCGCATCCCTTGCGTCACTTTTTCCGGATTTGAAGTCACATCATCAAACTTCGGAAAAGCATAGTCAGGGCTCGGCGCTATCACGACCCGGCCCTTGGGCGCATTCATCGGGTTGTAGAAAATCGAATCTTCCATCAGCACGGCAGAATCCGAAGCTTTCACCAACCGCACATCGGAATAGAAGAACGGCCGGTACGGCGTCGCTCCGGCAATACCGGCAGAGATATAGCCGTAGTAATATGTCATATCGAGATAGGCGTCGGCGCCCGAGAGGCCCATATAGTCCTTCTTCAGCGCCTGGCCCGTGCGCGTTACAGGCACATTGATCACTTTGTAGCCACGTGCCTCGAGCGAGCTTTTCATTTCCGTAAGCACAATCTCATCAGCTGCAAAATTTTGACCTCTGAACACATCGCGCAGATCGCTCTCGCGTGATTCCTGCATGCCCGCATCAATCAGCGCGCCGACCAGCCCGAA
>TARA_R110000868_G_scaffold64_11_pt1 | contig 12710 bp, 11 predicted proteins | sample TARA_R110000868 | Tara Oceans TARA_R110000868 (sample SAMEA4397489) | marine metagenome | biome: Polar Biome; feature: [SRF] surface water layer (ENVO:00010504); material: water (ENVO:00002006), including particulate matter (ENVO:01000060) such as... | depth 5 m | reverse complement strand
GATGCCGCCGCCGCGCGAGGCGAGCCAGACATTCTCGTTCCAGGTATTGACGATGCCGCCAAGGCTGTCGTCGACGCTGTTGAGATAGCAGCTGATCGGCAGGCCGCGTCCGGTGCCGCCATTGGACAGCACGGGAGTCGCCGGCATGAACCAGAGCTTCGAAATATAGTCATAGAGCCGCTGCGCATGGTCCTGATCGTCGGCATAAGCGTCGGCGACGCGGGCAAACAGATCCTGATAGGATTCGCCGGGCAACAGATAGCGGTCGTTGAGCGTTTCCTTGCCGAAATCGGTCAGCAGATCGTCGCGGCTTGCATCCAGCTCGATCTTGAAGCGGCGCTTTTCAACGCTGTGGCTGTCGCGCTCGGCCTTCAGTTCCTTTTCGTCATTGGCCTTGGCCGAAGCGGCTTCGGCAGCGGCTTTCTTGCTGACTTCCGGTTCGCTGGTCGGCTTTGTGCTTTCGGCTTTGCTTTTTGGCGAATCCAATACTTCCGCGCCCATGTTGCTCTCACTCATATCTGTTCCGGACCCACTTTCGTCGCCGCGGTTGTCTCTAAAATCCATCAAAGCCCCCTCAAATCACTCTACTAATCCAACAATCCCAACATCCTATCGGGCCATTGGCTTACCGAGATTTTCACGGACATTTGTTCCTGTCTTGTTCGACTCGGGCCGAAGCTCTCATCCTAACAGTATTCACGTCCGGGCGGGCATTTTTTTCTTGCCCAAATCCGGTATTTCTCATTGTCATTCGGCCAAAAGGGAGCCGTCCACCGAGTCGGTGTTCCAGACGACTAATACTATCAGTTGGTGTGCCCCCTTGGCCGAACCACTACCTATAGTGGCTGAATCAGAATTTTATGCAAGGGGGTAAATGACATTTTAACGACTCTGTTCGTCGCATAAATGAATCGGTTCGTCGAGCGGCGATTCATGCTGCGATGCAGCGACGCGTGGACCTTCTAGGGGTAGCGGAAAGCGCAAGAGTCGATGTCAGGTTTTCCAAAAAAAACTATCCACAGATCATTCACAGGGTCATGTGACACTATTGTGACGCCACATATAGTGGACCATGCCCTGCCCGCGCTGTGTCGGCAAGCGATTGGCTGCACATCACCATTAACCATAATGGTGACAGTTGGCTGACAGGCGGACAGCCAAACCGGCTACGAGGGCTCCGCCCAGCTTTGCCCGCAACCAAAAACATTTGGTCAGGTTGCAGACAAGCGCGAAGCTTCTTCCGTCCTTGCGAAGACGCCCTTGCCTTGCTGGCGCTTGATCAACCATGCAATGCCCACAGGCTGATGGCTGTCTGCATTAAATCATCACCGCCTCAAACAATCTGCTTGAGGGCCGCAGCCAAAGCATCGACGTCCGCCATGGAATTGAACAGCGCCGGAGTCGCCCTGACGCAGGCACCGCTGGCAAGGCCGGTCCGATGGACGGTGAAGATGCCGAAACGGTCGAGCAGCGTGGCCGCAAGCGTCTTGTTCTCGGCTTCGGACGTACGACCCGAGAGCCGGAACGAGGTGATCCCGCCATGCATGCGGGGATCGTCCGGCGTCAGCACTTCGATGCCGGGCAGATCGCGTAGCTGGCCAACCCATCGGTCCCGTAAAGCCTGCAACCGCGCTGTTCTGGCAGCGGCGCCGATCGTGGCTTGAAAATCCAGCGCCGCCGGCAGGGTCAGGGTCGCGGCAAAGTCGACGGTTCCGGTGTGGACTCGCGATCTGATCGATCCAGACCCGGGGGCTTCGTCCGCAATGTCGGGGTCGATCGCCGAAACCCGTCCCTTGCGGATATAGGCAGCGCCCACGCCCAGCGGCGCGCCCATCCATTTGTGCAGGTTGATCCCGACAAAATCGGCTCCCAGTCCGGCAATGTCGAGCTCAACCTGCCCGAGGCTATGTGCGGCATCGACAATGATATCGATCCCGCGTTCCTGTGCGAGAGCCGAAATCTCGCGCACGGGTATCTTGAGCCCGGTCCGGTGGCTGATGTGCGTCAGCAGAACCAGTTTGATATCGGGGTGGGTTTCAAACGCCTGGGCATAGGCGTCGATGACGTTCTGATAGGTGGCCGGTTCGGGCAAGGCGATCTTGATGGTCCGCGCGCCGCGTCGGGCCATACTCGCCTCAAGGCTGGCCTGCATGCTGTCATAATCGAGATCGGCATAGAGCGCGGCCTGTCCGGGCTTGATCCGGTTATAGCCGCCAATCAGCGCCTTCAGCGCCTCGGTGGCGTTGCGGGTGAGGACGATTTCCTCGCGTTCCACACCAAGGAAGCTGGCGAGGCGCGCATGCGCCGCACCCAAATCCGCACCCATGCCGCGCCGGGCGTAGTAGCTGCTTTCCCGGTTCACCCTCGCCACACACTGCTGATAGGCGGCGAGAACGGGGCGGGACATCATGCCCCAGTTCCCGTTCTCCAACTGAATCACCGCGTCTGTCACATCATATTGGGCGGCAATCTGCGCCCAATAAGCCTCATCATTGGCCAGCCCCGCTCCCTTGATCGGAGCGGAAGCCGGGGCAGCACGCAAGGTCGCCGTGGGGAGCATCGCTGCACCCGCCACTGCGCCTTGCAAAACTGTCCTTCTGTTCATCCTGGTCATTCGAGGCATTTAGAACTTCACACCAAGGCGAACAAAATATTGCCCGCCGTCAGTGTCATATGGTGCGTTGCGCGAATAGATCAGGCCGCGATTGGCCTGGAAGGTCGCTTCGTCGGGATAAGTATCGAACAGGTTTTCTGCACCCACCGCCAGGTTCACATGTTCGTTCAATTCATAGCCCAGCGAGACATCAAACAACACGGTCGCACCAAATTTCTGGAAGATGTCGCCGGTCGCATTACCGCTGCTGTCGGTCCACGAACCGTAATAACGGCCGTGCAGCGTTACGTCGAAGCCGCCCAGCTGATAGCCCAGCGTCGCCGTGGCATTGTTTTGCGGCAGGCGTTCTTCAAAGATACGCCGCTGGGTCTCGTTGCCAATCGTGGAGCTGCTGCCACCGGTGACCTTGGTCTTGTTGTAATTATAGGCGATGCTGGTGCTCAGCATGCCCGGCCCGACCGGTCCGCGATAGGCCAGCACAGCATCAATACCGCGCGTCCGGGTGTTGAAATCATTGGTAAAATAGCTGACGCTGGTAAAACGGTTGGGGTTTGCGACCCCGTCCGGGACAGCAAAGGACGCGGATTGGCCAAAGCGACCATCGACCTTGATCTGATAAAGATCGACGCTGGCCGAAAAGCCGTTGTCGCCCTGATAGGCAAAGCCGGCGGTGATGCTCTCCGACTCCTCGGGGGTGAGCGGCTTGGCCCCGAGCAGCACGGCCAGTGGATCGCTTGGGGAAAGGCGGCCGCGGGTGAACACCTGCAGGGTCACGGTATCGAGTCCCTGACTGGTGTTGGCGGTGTTAAGCTGGGCCGGCGTCGGCGCGCGGAAGCCCGTCGAATAGGTTGCCCGCAGCGCGAAGCCGTCGACCGGCTCTACCCGGCCGGAAAGCTTGTAATCAAAGGTGTCGCCGAAGTCCGAGTAATCTTCGTAACGGGCAGCGGCGCCGATTGTCAGCATTTCGATCGGCTGCCATTCGAGATCGAGATAGCTGGCATAGCTGGTTTGATCGAATGTGCCTGCCTGAATTGGATTGAAACCGGGGAAGCCGTTGGAATTGGGAGACAGCCCTTCTGATGCCCCTGCGCCGATGGCATAGGAGGCCGGATCACCAGCACCGACTTCGTAGGTTTCCTTGCGCCGCTCGGCACCGAAGGCCACGTTGAGCGGCTGATATCCGCCCAGGTCGAGCTGGTACACGAAATCGGCGTTGAGGTTGAACTCGCGCTGTTCCAGCCGACCGAGATAAAAGCTTGTCGGGCTGTCCGGACCAAGCGACGCATTGAGCGATTCACTCATATTATATTCGATCCGGCTGCGGCCGGTCGATGCGCTCAAGTCATATGTGAGCGCGCCACTGGCCAAATCACCGCGCAGCCCGCCGACAGCCTGCAGATCGCTGAACTCGGTTCCGAACCGTGGCGTGAAACCGGTCGGATAAATGCTGACGAAATTGAAGTCTGGAAAGGCGACTGTGTCCTTGAACACGCTGCCAGTGGTGGCCGGGTTGCGCCAGTTGAAGTCTGTCACCCCGTTGCCATCGGCACCGGTGCCAAAAGCATAAAATTCCAGAGCATCGGACAATTCATATTGCAGGTTGAAGGCACCGCGCAGAGTCTGCGTTTCCGGCTGACCCCATCTCTGGACCGGATTCGGAATGGCCAGATCCGGGCGAGCCGCCTGAAGGGCGATAGCGTCGGGGCGCTGGCGGGTCCTGGAGGTCGCCGCCCCGTCTGAAAATTCTGCCGTAACAACAAGGCTGCCGCGATCTCCCAGCGCCACTCCGCCTTGCAGACCGGCCTGATAGGCGTCGCCATCATTCTTATAATATTGCGAATATTGACCGAACATCTGCAGGCCTGGCGTATCGTCAAGAATGAAGTTGATAACCCCGGCAATGGCATCCGAACCATATTGGGCCGAAGCGCCGTCGCGCAACACTTCAACCTGCTTGATGGCAAGGCCGGGAAAGGTGTTGAGATCGGGTGCCTGTGCTCCGCGCGAACCGAGCAAAGCGGAACGGTGATAGCGCTTGCCGTTCACCATCACCAAAGTATGGTCTGGCGAGAGGCCGCGCAAGGTGGCCGGGCGGACAAAGGCCTGGCCGTCGGCAGCGGGCAGACGCTGCACATTGAAGGATGGCAATTGCCGGGCCAGAACCGTCGTCAGATCGGAGGAGATGACCGCGTCGATTTCTTTCGACGAAATGACGTCGACCGGCGCGGCCGTGTCAAATTGCGTACGGCCGACATCGCGTGTTCCGGTTACGATAATGACCTCACCGGGCGCATCCGGATCATTCGGAACCGCCGAATCGGTTTCGGTCTGGGCGTATAGCGGCGCAGCGCATGCGGAATTGAGCGCCAACAGGGCGCAACCAGTAAGAAACTTCATGATTTTCTCCAGAAATCGGTTGATTGTTCGACCGGCGATCTAGGGGCGCTCAGCGACTGGCAGATGACCTTGCTGTGACATCTTTGTTGCAACGCATCATTTTTCTCAGCGGGCGCTATGCGAGAACAGGTGAACGGGATCACCAAAGAAGATCGGGATCAGGTTCCGGCCGTGGCTGGATATGGTGACTCCGGAATAGACTGGACTGCTATCGCTGTTCGCGATCGACGAGCAGCGCGGTGGCCGGCTTGCGCCGGAGCGCCACGATCAGCACACCGCCTATCGCCAGCGCCGCGCCAAGCCCCATCCGCAAATCGAAATTATCATGCGTGATCAGAACGCCGAAGGCGATCGTCGCCAGCGGCGTTATCAGGGTCAGCGGCGCGAGCAGATTGGCTTCGTAATGACGGATCAGATAATAATAAGCCGAATGCGCGCCGACCGATACAATCAGTGCGGTAAAAAGCACGGCCACGACAAGCGGCCATCCGGCAGCGGTCGCGGCAGACCATTGCCCCTGCTCGAAAAGCAAAGAGCAGAGCGTCAGGGATATAACCGATACCAAGCCAACCCAGGCCTGAAAGCGAAAGGGAGAGACATCGACAACCTGCTTCATCAGCACGGCTCCCACCGAACCGGAAAAAGCTGCCGCCGCCACAAACCAGAGCCCCGCTGAGAGCGCGACACCTTCGGGTCGCCAGATGACAATCAAAACTCCCAGCAAAGTGAACGAGACACCTATTCCCCGGCGCCAATGCACGCGCTCGCCAAGCGTCAGCACCGACAGCAAGATCGTGAACGGAACCCCGAGCTGCAAGATGATTGCGGCCGAAGACGGTGACGTTGTCTGCAGACCGATGAACAGCAGCGCAAAATTCCCGCCGCCCATCAGCAGGCCGATCAATATGATGCGCCAGGCCGGGCGCGGCATCGGCAGAAGCCAGGGCAGCATCACAAGCGCCACCACCGCAAAGCGCAGCGCCGCGTAGAAAATGGGCGGAACCGCCCAGTCATCAACGATGATCTTGCTCAATACATTGTTGAAGGCCCAGATCAGGCACACCAATACGAGAAGTAGGAAATCGCGCGCGCGCATGGTTTTAGGGTTCCTTGATAGGCATTCGATATTTCCCGCTTGGACGTCCGTATCGTTTCGTCGGGTCGTTCGCAATCGCAGCGTGAAGCGAGTCCCCATTTATATGTTGCACGGCATGGGTCGCCGCGTTGAACCGAGCGGATGATTTTGCGGATCATATATTTTTGCACAAATGCTGCATCACAAAAACTTGCCCGCACCGGTACTATCCGTCAAAAGGCCAGCGGATCGCATTTCGCCGATATTCTGGAGCATTCATGACCACGACCATCAAGACCGCCGACCTGATCGAGAGCGTCGCCGACGCGTTGCAGTTCATATCCTATTATCATCCGATGGATTATATCGGGGCGCTCGGCAAAGCTTACGAGGCGGAGAAATCGCCGGCGGCGAAGGATGCGATTGCCCAGATCCTGACCAATTCGAAAATGTGCGCCGAGGGACATCGTCCGATCTGCCAGGATACCGGCATCGTCAACGTCTTCGTCAAATGGGGCATGGATTGCCGGCTCGATGACACCTCGCAATCGATGCAGGAGATTGTCGATGAGGGCGTGCGCCGCGCCTATCTCCATCCGGAGAACAAGCTGCGCGCCTCGATCCTGACCGACCCTGCCTTCACCCGGCGCAACACCAAGGACAACACGCCGAGCGTGCTGCATGTCGAAATGGTGCCCGGTGACAAGGTCTCGGTCGATGTCGCGGCCAAGGGTGGCGGCAGCGAGAACAAGTCGAAATTCAAGATGATGAATCCGAGCGACAATATCGTCGACTGGGTGCTGGAAATGATCCCGTTGATGGGCGCCGGCTGGTGCCCGCCGGGGATGCTCGGCATCGGCATTGGCGGCACCGCGGAACGCTGCGTGCTGCTGGCCAAGCAGTCGCTGATGGACCCGATCGACATGGGGCAGCTGAAGGCGCGCGGGCCGCAGAGCGATATCGAGGAAATGCGGATCGAGATTTTCGACAAGGTCAATGCGCTGGGTATCGGCGCGCAGGGGCTGGGCGGTCTTTCGACTATTCTCGACGTCAAGATCAACGACTGGCCCTGCCATGCGGCGGGCAAGCCGGTGGCGATGATCCCGAATTGTGCCGCGACGCGCCACGCGCATTTCACGCTGGATGGCAGCGGTCCGGCCTATCTCGAGCCGCCGAAGCTGGACGAATGGCCGGACGTCAACTGGACGCCGTCATCGGAAGCGAAACGGGTGCATCTCGACCAGCTGGATGCCGCCGAAGTGGCGACCTGGAAACAGGGCGACCGGTTGCTGCTGAACGGCAAGATGCTGACGGGGCGCGATGCCGCGCACAAGAAGATCAAGGACATGCTCGATGCGGGCGAAGAATTGCCGGTCGAGTTCAAGGGGCGCGTGATCTATTATGTCGGCCCGGTCGATCCGGTTGGCGAGGAAGTGGTGGGCCCGGCTGGCCCGACCACGGCGACGCGGATGGACAAGTTCACCGACATGATGCTGGAACAGGGCCTGCTGGCGATGGTTGGAAAGGCGGAACGCGGGCTGGACACGGTGGCCTCGATCAAGAAGCACAAAAGCGCCTATCTGATGGCGGTCGGCGGCAGCGCCTATCTGGTGTCGCGGGCGATCAAGGGATCGAAGGTCGTCGGTTTCGAAGAGCTGGGCATGGAAGCGATCTACGAGTTCGAGGTCCAGGACATGCCGGTCACCGTCGCGGTCGATTCCGAGGGGCAGAGCGTGCACCATCTGGCGCCGCTGGTCTGGCAGGAGAAGATCAAGAAGGAAGGGTTGCTCGAGGGCGTATGACCGACTTCCTGCTTGAACCGATCGGTGTCGTTCGATCCACACGATCGGAAGCGATCGATGACGATTGGGACAAGGAAACGGCGTCCATCATTCTGGATTCCCGTTTTACACCGGAAGCCTTTGCCGGACTAGACGCTTTCAGCCATGTCGAAATCATCTATCTGTTCGACCAGGTGCCCGACGCAAGAATTGAAACCGGAGCCCGGCGACCACGCGGGCGGCAGGACTGGCCGCTCGTCGGTATATTCGCGCAGCGCGGGAAGAACCGCCCCAACCGGATTGGCCTGACCATCTGCGAAATTTTATCGGTTGATGGCGCAACATTGTCGGTAAGAGGACTCGACGCAATTGATGGCACACCCGTGATGGACATCAAACCGGTGATGTCGGAATTTTTGCCCAGAGGGCAGATTCGCGAACCAGAATGGGTGGAGGAACTGATGAGCGAATATTGGACGCGCACCTAAAAGGGGGAGACTCAATCGCTGCGATATTGACAGGCGAAGCGCTCTAAACGGCCGTTGAGAAAGCATCCGAACATCCTTTTGGTAGCGCCCGACAATCGGCGCACGCGCCTGTGCCAACGGGACAGAAAGCCTTTCTGTTCTCGCTGGTTCGGCAGGAGAAGATCAGGAACGAGTAGCTGTTGGAGAGCGTCTGACATCACAGAACGGTGACGACGTGAACGACATCCGGGTTGCTTGATCCAAACAAGCGCGGCAAAAAAATGCGCCGCTCCTCCTAACCGGTCGTTCGGGACAGACGGGCCTGATCCGATTTACCGGACCAGTGCCCGACAGGTTACGGTTTAAAGATCGCGCCGCGTTGTCGTGGTCGTCGTCTCTCCTGCAGCGCCCTCTGGCGACACGTCACGCGTCCGGGTGCTCCGGGTTGCTGACATAAGCCCAATACCGGCGAGGATAACAACGCCCACTATGATATAGGTCTGCGGAGCGCCCAGTATAAATGCGCCATAAGCGAGTCCGCCGATGAAAACGGCAAAGCCGATCATATAAAGTGAGAAAGACGACATCAATCATACTCCTGTTACACCAGACATGCGTCCGGTAACAGATATACGCCCGGCGCAGCCGGAGGTTGCAATCGCTGCGAATTCTTAGCAGGATGTATCGCGTTTGCCTGCGTGGTTGCGACGGGGCAGAATGCGCACCATCTCGCGCCATCGGTCTGGCAGAAGGAGATCAAGCGGGAAATATTGCTGGAAATGGTCCACTATAAATCGGTAGAAGGGATTTGCGCAAAATGGCAGAATCAATTTTGCCTGATGGGGGAGACTATCAATGAAATTGCAGCGCCTTTTTGGAGCAATGTTGCTGAGCGCCTTTGTGCTCACGGCCAATCCGGCCAGTGCAAGAGACCCGCTCGCCACGATGTTGTCGGGGGAATCGATGACCAAGGGGAAGAAGCTCGAAAGGGCGATCGAGAAAGCCTCCGAACATCCGTTTGGCAGCGCCAAAAATCCGGTGCGGGCAGCCATGCCGACGGGACAACGAGCCTATCTGAGCCGATTGCGCTGCGCCAATGGCGCGGCCCCAACCTATTTCAGAGGGGGCAGCGTTGGAGACAGCCCGTACGGGAATATCATGGACGTCTATAATGTCGATTGCGGGGACGCCGAGCCAGGCAGCGTGGAAATCTTCATGGACATGTATCACAAAGGTCATGTGGAATCCGCCCCGGTCCCTGGATTCACTATAATGGAGCCCTGATTTGGCCCGAAAAATTCGTCTCTTTTCTCCTTATGCTCCGGTCCCGCTGGCGCGCATCCTGGAAAAGGAAATGGACCGCGAATGGACGCAGAAGGAAAAGAATAAAGGCCGCGTAATGGGCGGCGGGACCGAGGAAAAAATCCTGTTGCGCTTTGTGCAGCACAATATCCGCAATGATTTTGCAACCTGCCTGAATGGGAAAATGGTGCCGGAGCGGGGCGGCACCATGATCAAGGCGCGACTGGGCCGCGCCCGCAGTCTGAATGTCTTCATGATTTTCTGGTTCGGGTTTCTCGGCTTCTTCATGCTGGTCAGCACCGTTCTGGTGGGCAGCCAGGATGTCCCGCTGACCTTCAAGCTGCCGTTTTTCGGGATTCCGTTGCTGATGATGCTGGCCGGTGTGGCGATGCTGAAGTTTGGCGGCAAGAATGCGCCCGAACATGAAGAGAAGATTCTCGCGTTTCTGGCCGACACGGTAAAAGCACGCGAAGACAGGACCACTCGGCTAACAGATACTATTTAGCCGTTCGCCGGCAGCGCTCCGAACAATAGACCACATTGTCCCAGTCCCGCGCCCATTTCTTGCGCCACCTGAACGGGCGGGTGCAGACCGGACAGGTTTTTTCCGGCAGCGCCGTCTTGTGATGTGCCATTATGTCTTTTTGGCTGCCTGGGCCCTGGCGAAAAATTTCTGCACATCATATTCGTCGTCGCCGTCGTAACGCGGCGCATATTCAGCGAAGGCCGCTTTCAGTTCATCATAGCGTTCGTCAAATCGCACCATATTATAGGCATGGCTGACCAGATAATATTCCCCGGCCTGCATCTGTTTGAATATGATGCCGGCAAATTCATCAACATCCATGCCCATGCCGCGGGTCAGCGGCGTCGCCACCCAGCCGGGGATGATCACACCCAGTTCGATATTCTGATGCGCTTCCCGGCGCAGCACCTCCATCAGCCCGAACACAGCATGCTTGCCGGAAACATAGGCCGCGCCGCCCATGGGGAGCGCATTGAACAAGGCGTTTTCAGATGCTGTGGCATAAATGGCCGAAGGCTTGCCATCCGCTCGGAACCGTTTGCCAAATGTCCTGATGCCATTCCACACCCCGAAGAAATTGACGTCATAGACCCTGGCGATCTCATCCGGGTCCGCATCCAGAACCGAGGCACGGGAGCTGCCAATGCCGGCGTTGTTGATGATGATATCGGCTCGCCCATTTTCCGCCCAGGCGAAATCCGCCAGCGCCTCGACCTGATCGGCACTGGTGACATCGCCGACGAAATATTTGGCGTCCACGCCTTGCTCGGTCAGGGTGGACACGGCCTCCTGCAGACAATTTTCGCGCGGTTCGAACAGGATGATCCGGGCGCCTGCTCTGCCCAATTGCCGAGCCAATGCGAAGCCGATTCCCGTGGCGCCGCCGGTGATGACCGCCGTCTTGCCTGCAAAATCCATATGCCGCTCCTTTGCCTCTCACTGACAGATTATTTTTCTGATCAAATGACAATGGTAGCAAATGGGTTTATGTTCACACCATGTATATTTTCATCATCTTCCTCTGCGGTATCGGCAATTTTGCGATGCACAAGGCCATGCTCGAGAGCAATCACCCGATCATCGCCGAAGCGCGCGGCAATTTCCGCAGACTGCTGGGACCCTATGGCAGCTATATCCTCGAGTTTTTCATGCTCACCGCAGCGATGATCTTCGCCAATATGGGCATGCTTACCGCGGTGATTTTCTATTTCGTCTATACGCTTGCCAATTGCGCGGCCGCCTGGGTGCTTTTTTCAAACAAGCATTAAGTTAGAATGGCTTATGGTGGTCACCGACCGAAGCCGTTCATCCGACTACGCACGTAGTTTGTCGAAAGCCGGTTTCGGCTGCAACCAATCGGACATAGCAGCGCTCTACCAGAAGTGGACGGGCGGGAGCAAATATCTTGAATAACAGAATAGGGATTTATACCGGCATTGCCGCGGGAGCAATGATCGCAATGATATCCCTCCCTGCGACGGCACAGACGCAGACATCTGACTTGTCTTCTTTGCAACCGCGCACGGAAAGCGGACGGCAGATATATGACGTAGGCCAATTTTCCCGTTTCAACCCTCGCACGGCGCTGGACATGGTCCGTCAGGTACCGGGATTCACCATCGACACTGGCGATAGTGACGAGCGCGGTCTGGGCCAGGCCGACGAGAATGTCCTGATCAATGGCGCCCGTATCTCGGGCAAGAATATCGATGCGTTCACTTTTCTTGGCCGGATTTCCGCTGCCAATGTCGTCCGGATCGAAATTGTCGACGGTGCGACACTGAGCATTTCCGGATTGTCCGGACAGGTCCTCAATCTGGTGACCAATGCAAGCGAAGCCAGCGGCATCAGCGGCAATTTCAAATGGCAGCCGCAATGGCGACGTTCGGGAAACAACTGGTTTGCCGGAGAAGCCTCGATCAGCGGCAAGCTCGGCAAGGGCGATTTCACCCTGTCGATTGAGAATGATGCCGCGCGCAATGGTGTAGAAGGTCCGGAACGGGTCACTGATCGCTTTGGTAACTTGCTGTTCGCACGCGACGAGGTCGCCCGCTATCGGCAGGACCAGCCAAAGCTGAGCGGATCCTATAGCCGCACTGGCGACGGGGGCTCGGTGTTCAACGCCAATGCTGCTTACCAGCTGTATCGCAAACGGGAAAGCGTGGCCACCGATCGAACGCAAGTTGGTCAGCCCGATATTTTCGAGCTTTATTCCAGCAACGAGGATGAATGGAATGCCGAATTCAGCACGGATTATGAATTTGCTCTGGGCGGTGGACGGCTAAAACTGATCGGACTGCAGCGCTTTGAACATAGTCCGGTCAGCGACTTTTTCGGCCAGACCTTTTTTGATGGAACCACCCCGCCCAACGGCAGCCGGTTCGACCGGATCACCGATGAAGGCGAGTCGATCCTGCGCGCGGAATATGGCTGGAAAACAGCCGGCGGAACCGACTGGGGCATCAGCGTCGAAGGCGCCTATAATTTCCTCGACAATGAAGGCGCCCTCGCGGTGCTCGATGCGCAGGGCGTATTTCAGCCGATCCCG
>TARA_R110000868_G_scaffold64543_5_pt1 | contig 12712 bp, 9 predicted proteins | sample TARA_R110000868 | Tara Oceans TARA_R110000868 (sample SAMEA4397489) | marine metagenome | biome: Polar Biome; feature: [SRF] surface water layer (ENVO:00010504); material: water (ENVO:00002006), including particulate matter (ENVO:01000060) such as... | depth 5 m | reverse complement strand
CTGTGAGCTATGACCCCATAAGTTTTTTCGTCAAACGCTCCTAAGCTTGGATCAAGAGCTAATTGAATCCATGCTTGGGAGCATGAACAAAAACATACATGCTATAGAAAAAGACATTGCCACCTTGGTGTATTACATGAACGGCGGATTAGACTACAACCAAGCTTGGTTGTTGACAACTCGTCAACGACGAGTAATGATAAAGGTAATTGAGGATCATTATAAAGCCATGAATACTTCTAAAAGCCAACAAGCTTTTTAAATTGTGAGTATTTCTCATAGATTTATTGATTCATTCATTTGTGATTTTATTATTTTTTGATTTAAGATTTAAATGATTTAAAGTGGTTGTGATAAACACAACCACTGAACAAACAACAAGCTAACGCATGTTGTTGTTCTTTTTTTATTGGTATTACAAGCTTGGCTAATGAGCACTCATGTAGATTGTGATGCCATGATTTTCCCGACCCGGAAAAATCATGGGTCATAGAGCATCATGTGAGTTGCTCAGCCATGCTGAAATACATCCTTGCTCTGTCCAAGAGCAGCGGGCGGCGTGCCTAATTCCCTGCTTGCGGATGCGGATTTTGATTTTATTAAAATCCACGCGGTTATGGTTGTCCAAACTGTTGTTGTTGATATTCAGCCACCAACAACAACATCACAGATGAGGTGTCCCTCAGAGCTGTGATCCTTTCACTTTACTTTTTCTGGCCAAGGTGTAGTCAAGTTATTGACCTTGAAGTGCAGTATGATATTTCTATCCTTGGGCACTAACGAACTAATATCGTCACTTATATTGCCAGTATGTAGACTATTGCGTTAACAGAAGTTTGCCAGTTACCTGGCTATTTTAAACTTGGGGTAATCGTTCTAGATTGGGCCCAGGATTTTTTTGTTTCATCACGATATTTAATCAAGTATCTATCTCTAGTGGTTCTCAACGAGATTTGCAAGTTTTCTGTGTTGTTATAGTCAGGATCTACTTTGCTGACAACTAAAATATCCCAACGACTGTCTTGAATATTTTGTTCATTTAGCAGCAGGGGATCATGACAATAAGGTATAGTGATTTCACTGCGGTTGGCCATGGCGTTATATGTGACTTTAACCAAATGGCGTGGAATTTGCACATGCCGTTTGGTTGACCATTCGTGTTGTGGTAGAGTTTGCACAGGTGTGCGCAGTTCTTCAGTTTTTTGGGCAGCATGTAGAATGTCTGCTTGATGACACACTTGATTTAGTATTTCTTCTGCCATGTTGCGTCTCACATCTGGATGAAGATGACAGGCTGTGGCAAGAATATTCATGACACTTTCCGCACCTGATGACATGTTCCATTGATTTTTGTTGTTATACACAGCGGTCCAGCAATTTTCAACCTGTTGAGGCCAAGTTTTGCGTGGTTGGTTTTTCAGCTTGTTACTGTTTACTGTAAACTGTGCAGCAAACAACCATAACTTGCGTGTGTTTGCAGAAACTTGCACAAAATCTTCGGGAAAAGCGCGCATGCGAATTCCCAGCATGTGGCTCAACGCTTGATAATACGCCAGTTCATTTTTGATGAAATAACCAAGGGTTTTTGCTTGTGCAGCAGTGGCATTCAACTCAAAAGTTTTTTGCCAAGTGTTGTTGCGTTTATATGCTGAATGGCTCATGTTTATTGCGGTTCCTATAGACATTATTGTATGTTCTTGTAAGTTTGTCAACAAGCTCAAATATTTTTTAGGTGAAATAACATGCCCAGTGCAGGCAAAAACAAAGGTAATACAGGCGAGCGTATTATCGCCAATTTTTTAACTGAACTTTATCAAGCTAAATTTATAAGGGTGCCTAATAGTGGTTCGTTCTTAGGAGGTGCGAACAATCATCGACAACAGCTAATGGATCAAGGACAAATAGCTAGCTTTCGTGCTGACATTATTCCACCCAGTGACATGAGAGGTTTGGTTATTGAAAGCAAGTTTTACAAAGAGTTTCCTTTTAGCAAACTGCTTAAAAATGAAAAAATACCTCTATTAGACGGCTGGATCAAACAACTAGAAGAAAACATTACCAGCCAAGATTTCAGTGTAGTGGTATTCCGTATTAACAGACAAGGTAGTTTCGCTGTGTTCCATGAAAAGTGGCACGCACAACTGCAAGTAGGCAATTATGCAAGGTATCAACATTATATTGTCACAGATTTCAATGACTTGTTCACTGTTAATCGCGATGTAATACGCGGCATAGTGAAAACTCAACCTTCGTAACCCCATTCAAATCTTGAAAAGTTATCTTCTTTGACAACTGTAAGCACGTTGGATACTCAGCTAAATAAATACATGGCATGGTGTATATATCTGACCGTTTATCTTGGTTCCAAAATGCCTCCGTTTTATTTAGGGTCCACTTCAGTTGCCCGTATAAAAGCAGGATATCGTGGATCAGTATCAAGTTATAAATGGCGGTCTATTTGGATTGACGAAATAACAAATAATCCAAGCTTGTTCAAAACATTTATTGTTCAGTATATACTGACAAAAGAAAAGAAACTAAAATATGAAGAGTTATGGCAAAAAGCCTTTCAAGTAGTAACTGATGAATGGTTCCTTAATCAATCATTTGCTAACAAAAACTTTACAACTACACCTGAAACAACAAAAAAAGCATTAGACACAAAACGTCGCAGGGGAACAACAAAGCATTCCAATGTCACAAAACTTAAAATGTCTATTGCTGCAAAAAACCGATCGCCAGTAAGTCAAGAAACTAAGGAAAAACTCAGTAGGGCAACACAAGGACGTAAACATTCTGAAGAAGCTAAAGCCAATATGCGACGGGCACAATCACACCGACCACCTGTATCAGAAGAAACTAAAAAGAAAATAAGCAAATCTAAATTGGGTAAAAAAGTTCCTAAACATATTGTTGACAAAAGAGCCGATAAGTTGCGTGGTCGAAAGGCTTCAATAGAAACTCGGTTAAAACAGTCTCAAGCCCAAAAAGGTAAACCTAAGACACAGGAACACAAAGAAAATATATCTAAATCAAGACAAGGATTTAGATGGTTTACAAACGGGATTATAGATCAACAAGCGTTCGAACCGCCTGGACCTGAGTGGTCAAATGGTAGAACTAGAATTTCAAGTGCTAAAGGCAAAAATAATGGGAACGCAACTACAGTTCAATACAACTGTGAGGAATATGGAACTGTAAAAGAAGCTGTAGAACAAACAGGATTAAGTAGACATTTATTGATAAAATATGGAGCTATCTTTCAAAGTAATCCCATTCAAATCGTGTAAAATTATCCTCTTTTATAGCAGCTAAGGTTTGACTACAACGATTAATTAAATCCTCTCTGTGACTGACCAAAAATACATTTTTGTTACGGTCTCGGCTATGGGCTTTGAGAATTTCCACACTCTTTTCCAAGCCCTGAGGATCCAGTCCTTGATCAAGTAGTTCGTCAACAAAAATCAAACTAATGGGTTGATTGTTGTTTTCCCAAATGTCTCTAAAACTCCAGCTCAAGCTGAGAATTAAACGAGTGCGTTCGCCTCGGCTAAGTTGATCAAAATCCATTTCTGTTCCCAAGTGAGTGATTTCCACACCTAGATCATTTAAAAACTTCACTTGGTGAGGTAAGCCCACGCGGTTGAGATAGTCCTGCAACCTGGTATTGAGATAGGCAAGATTTTGATCAATAATCTTTTTGCGGATGAAACTTTCTTTGTTGGTAAGCAACTTCAACAAAAATTCTTGATGTTCACGTTGACTGTTGAGTTGATTCAATATGTTGTGGTTTATGGGTTGCAGTGTGGCATTCAAACTGTGTTGTTGATCAAGATAGGGATTGGTTTCCTGTTGCAGACGTGACAGTTCCTGTTGAAGATTTGCCATGCTGTTGAGATGGCTCAACGCTTGTTCAAGATTGTTGTATAAAGTGCTGGGTATATCAAAAATATTTTCAGCTTGAGCTAGCTCTTGAATGTATTCTTGATGTTGTTTAACTTCCTCATTTAGAGGTTGCAGTTGCAGGTCCAGCTGTAAAATCTGTTGCTCAAGATTACCAAGAATTTCTATGTGATTGTGATCGCTTAGCCCTTGCTGACACATGGGGCATTGTGCGTCTAATACTTGACGATAGTTTGCCATGTTTCTGTCTAGCTGAGTTTGCAAGTTACTGACAAGACGATTTTTTCCTGTGAGTAAACGTTGTTGCTCCTGTCGTGCAGCCTTGAGCTTGTCAACATCTAAACGATCTCTATGCGCTTGTATTTCACCTTCAATATCCAACTGGCTCATGCTGTCAAGAGCCTGCTGGATGTCATTTATTTTGTCTTGATGTTGACTTTGCCATTTGTCACTGCGAGTATTAAGATCCGCAAGTGTGCGAGCAATCTTTTCATTGCTGGCTTCAATGGTTTTTATTTTGAGATCTTCTTGATCTTGTTGTATGCGTGTTTCTTTTATGCGCTCACGTAGAGTTTCAGCCTTGGTGCTCAGCATGGTAATCATCAAGAGTTCTTCGATGATTTCCCGTTGCTTGCCAGCACCTTGACTTAAAAAAGGTAAAGTGTAGGTGTTCAACGCCACAATGTTACAAAACATTGTGTGTGTCATTCCCAATACACTTTCCACTTGTTTTTGAGTCTCGCGGTTTTCACCCTGAGCTTCATCAGTGTCAGGATTGTTTACAACACTGTCATTAACAATAAATCTAAAAAATGCCGGCCGTCGGCCACGTTCTATGCGATATGTTTGACTGTCCTTGCTGAACTCCAAACACACACGCATGTTTTTGCTGTTGACACGATTAACCAAGTTGTCTTTTTTGATATTACTCAATGCTTGTCCATACAGTGCATAGCTAATGGCATTTAACAGTGCAGTTTTTCCCACGCCATTACGGTTACCCTGACCGCCCATGTCGAGATTTTCACCTAATACCAAGGTAAATCCGCTGCGAGTTAAATCCACTGTTTGTGGAACATTGCCCACACTGAGGAAGTTTTGTATTTCTACATTGTGATATTGCAGCATCATAGACTCTGATAAATTTCCACTAGTTTTTTACAGTCAATTGTTTTGCTTTCGATACTGTTTAAGTGGCTGATTACAATAGTGTCAACACTTTGAAAGTCAATGTCTTGATCTTGAAGTTCAGCAACTTCTGTGCCCACAGCAGTTTGAAAAGCTAATTCATGAACTGGCCAAGCTGCTTGCAAGACTTCACGTAGGAAAGTCATGTCAAGATAGTCAGTGTCTTGCGGAATTTGCACTCTTACATGATTTTGTAATTGCAAATGACGTTGTGGATCATAAAGAAGATCTTGCAGAGTCAACACTCGGTATCTTGGAGCCTGTGGCCATGAAATATAACGTGGCTGTTGATTTTTTTGCCAAAACATCATGCCACGATCATCGTCCCACACATCACTGTAGTTGTGGGGAAAAGCATTGCCTATGTAATGAACATTGCCTTGAACTTGGCGTTTGTGAAAATGACCACTGAAAACGTATTTTTGTTTTTGTAAATGACTGCCATTTAGCTGACCGTGATCGGGCATTTGGACCATGGCATTCATTTGGAACCTTGGCAGTTCAAAATGCCCCCAAATATAATGCTCAGTAATATCCTGCACCTTTTTCCACTCATCCCCCACTAGCCAAGGCACAAATGCATGTTCGCCCACTGTGGTGATTTTGTCAATCAAGTGAATGTTGGAAAATTCATTAATGTAGGGAATGCTGTGTATTTCCAGTTTGTCTCGGAAATATAAATCGTGGTTGCCAATAATAAAAAACACATCATCAAATGCTGCACTAAGCAAACGCAAACCAGCAACACTGTAGTTCAATGTTGATATATTAATGGCACTGCGAACATGATGCCAGTCGCCTAGAAACACGCATGTTTTACAGTGTTGTTGCTGGGCCTGATCAATAAACCACAACAAAAACTGTTCGCATTGCCAGTTATGCTCGCGACTGTTGTTTTTCATTCCAAAATGCAAGTCGCTGAAGGCGGCGATGTGGTCAAGATTGGGAGTGTGATGATGTGTCATTGCTACTGATAGTAGCTTATGCATCTACAATAATCAAACCTATGTGACAACTATTCCCGTGCGTGTGAACACCAGTTGTCCACAGTCCCATATTTTATCAAACCCATGGGCTCTCATGTTTTCATGTTCAGTCAATTGAGAATCATAACGGTCAAGCTTGAGAGCCAATTTGTGCTTTTGCCAAGCTTGACGCGTTCCTGCATATTCACCGTTGGCTGTTACATAATAGTAACTAGGTGGACTGATGGATTGTAGATGAAATCCCAGTTGATGATACAAGCGTCCTTGGCTCCATCTACGGTTGCAATAACTCACAATAGTTTCACCATTTTGACAATGGTTTTTCACAAAATGATTTACCAACTTGCTTGCTGCACCAGCTACAGAATATCCCCGCTTGCATGCAAACCGCAGAAGTTCCCAGGTATATTTTTTGCTATAGCGGCTGGCTCCAAACGTCATTGCTGCAAATATTTCGCCTTGGCTGTCGATTAATCCCAGTTTGATTTTGCTCATACAGGAGCCTTGCAAATGATTTTGTTGGAAAAAATCAACAGCTTGTTGTGAGGAAAGGTTTACTATTTTTAAAGTTCTAGCACCCAAAGATGTGTGGAGTTTTAAAACATGACATATTTTGTCTAAAACAACGTTTTTGTTGTTTTGAATTTCCCAATCAAAAAACTGTAAAAGCTGGATGCCTTTTTGCTCAGCTTGTAATGTCTTTTGCAAGTGATATCCACGATGCTTGCCTTGACTTTCCTTGTGCCAGTAGGCCCCGTTTATTTCAACACCTAGATTATGTTCAGGAAACCAAATGTCTATTTCCCAGGGCGCGATAATTTTTCTATTTCCTATTTGCACTGAAATATTTTGTTGGCTGAAATAATCAGCAATGTCAGCTTCCAATGCGCTGCTAAAATGCCTATGTACTGTCAAGTTATAACGACGAAATAACTGACTGATGTTTCCACCACTTGTGCCTAAATCTTGTGCTATTTGTCCAAGACTTTTGCCTTGTGCATTTTGTTCTTGCAGCCAGTGGGGATTATGTATTTTTTTCAATGCGTCAGGACTATAGTGATTGATTTGACGAGTTTGCTGGCTTTTTTTCTTGATGTCCTCAGATTGCATGGGGTTTTCACAACCATACCGGGCCAAAGTTGTTTGCTTTACTTTGTTTTTGATATCTTGATTTGCAAGTGGATTCCGGACTCCCCAGCGGCTGTAATTGGTTTTGGCTATTTTTTCTTTTACCAATGGGGATTGCAAAGGACTATCTGTGCCCCATCGTTGATTGTTAGTTCTTTGGGTTTTTGCCCACACTTGTGAGTTTTGGATGGGAAACTCAACTCCCAAATTTTCAAGATTGGTTTGCTTTACCCTTGCTGCAAACTCAGCAGTTTGACTATAATGATCAGCATGAAACTTGGCTTGACTAGTAGCTTTTACTTTTTGGCAGTATTCTTGGGTTTGACTGTAGTGATCAACACCGTATTTTTGTCTGCAAGTCTCTTGGGCCAAGGTCGCAGTATATTTGCCTGTGCATTTTTTGCTGCAATATTGCCTATATTTCCTTTGATCAGGATGCCAAGACACAGTGTTTCCACAAGGACACTGCGGTATCTGGTCAGTGTCTTGATTTATGTGCCAAAGAATCTGCCGAGGGTTAGTAATACACCCGCCAAGTTTCTGTTGCCATTGGTGTATTTCTTCATGGTATTCACTTGTGGTTAAATGTTGGAGACTTACATAGGGTTTTTGCAGCATGTGTACACACCAATCGCCCAAGCTCATATTTGTCTCCTTGACAGTTAATCAGTTTTTTGTGCTATTTCGTTTTCTGTTTGTCTTGTGTAGCTGGGCGTAGATCCATGCATTATTAACAAATCATCACGAATGTTTTGGTTGCGTTTTTCAGTATTTAGTATTCGAGTAAATGAATTCTGCACTGCACTGGTATAATAAGCAAAAGGATTCTCACTGCGACTTTCATCAAACTGAAGTCCAATCTGACTTAGCTGCAACAAAGCTTGTCCTTGCATTTCGTCATTATATGTGTTTCCAGTGAGAAATATTGTGTCGTTACGTTTGGCTATCCACGATCCTTTTAGAGTTTTTGGACACCACACAACACCCTTGTATGCTACATTGGGTTTGCCCCATGGGCCATGGAAACTTAAATTTTTAGCTAGCACTTTTGTTTCACGATGGAGAAGTTCACTGCTAGGTGCAGGTGCTTGTAAAATAACATGATCATTTTGCTCCAACTGTTCTATAGCAACCAACCCTCTGTCAGTAACTAGTTTATGGCCAGGAGTAATAACTGTATCTAGACCATTACAGGTAATGTGATAAACATTGCCATCATAGTTTTGTTTGATGGTATCAACCACTGGATTCCAAACACAAATTCCCTGGTCATAACTTAAAACAAAATCTTGATCTGTTAACTCATTAACTGTCAACCAACCTCTTTGAGTTAGAGCTTGAGTTTGATCATCAACGCAATAGCCCCTCCAATTGCCTTTTTTACCATATCTTTCCACAAGCTTCATGAACATCATGGCAAGTTTTGACGTGATAAATCCGTGATTGTTGCAAAATTCTCCGTTTTGCAACCCACCTCGCCAGTGGCTTTTGCCCACGCAAACCCAGTTGTCGTTGGCCCAAATGTAGTGTTGAAATGCTGGAAAGTTTATTTTCACATGCCGTTCAGCTACAGTTTTACCTGTTTGGTGTTTTACAAGATGAGGCGGAATATGGTTGTAAGTCATAAGACGCACAACTATTTGTTCCAAATCCAAGCTGAGAGGATCTATTTTCACAGCAGGATTTTTCTCGCCACGTGCTTGTGCTTCTTTACGCAAGCGTTGCGTTTGCAGTTCGGCTTTTTTGATTCTTGCTTGTTCCAGTGTTTCTGGCCCAATCAGCTGTAAATCTTGTGTTATGATATCAAAGCTGTTGTAAATATTTTCCAAATAGCTGCAATAGGTATTTTTGCTGGCGTGGATTTGTTCAAGTAGTTCACGGTTTGTTAAGTATTTGATCTTAATTACAGTATTTATAGTCAATATTTGTCTCCAATATTGAAAAGATTATACACCCAATAACAATGACAGTCAAAATCTTGGATTTTTCCAGTTATAAATATTACAAACTTGGAGTTTGTATTTATGGGAATAAGATTAAGCGGACAGGGTCCAACTAGACCACCTGTTTTAGAACCAGCACAAGCTCCGGATACGTTCTTGTCAGATGTATTTAAACCCTTTAATGCCGATAGCGAACTATTTGGTGCAAGGTTAGGCGCACGATTTGGTGAAAGCCGTAATGCTCGTGAAACACAACGACAGCTAACTCAAACTCAAAATGCTTTGCAAGGGCTAGATGCCACTAAGCTAGACGGTAACACAGCCAACAATGCCAACAATGCCAATAAGGCTCCTGGGCCTAGTGCAGTGGACTTGCGTGCTCGTTTGCGCGCCAAACCTAGCACTGTTGCTTATGAATTATTGTATGGGGGCCCATGGGTGAATTTGCAAGAATATGGTGGAATGATTTGGCCTTATACTCCCACAATAACATACAATCAAGATGTTGTGTATGACACACTTAACACTGTACACACCAATCAAGAAACTTTAGCCTACAGCAGAACCTCTGCTCCCACTATAACAGTGGCTGGTAGTTTCAGCAGTCAAACCCAATTGGAAGCTAGATATAACTTGGCATGTTTGCATTTTCTACGTCTGGTGACCAAAATGAGTTTTGGTGCAAGTACACGTCCTCAGCGTGGCACCCCGCCCCCTGTTTTGTATTTTGATGCTCATGGCGGAGGCATGTTTTTAAATATTCCTGTTGTGGTTAAAAACTTTTCAACTACATTGCCCAATGATCCTGATTATGTTACAGTTCCCGCCTTGATAACACCAGGAAAGGGGCCAGCACACCATACTACCCGGGTTCCTGCGTTGTTTGATATCAGTGTTACATTGACAGTACAGCATACACCCAAACAACTGCGAGAATGGAGTATTGATGTCTTTCGTAGTGGCGGATATATAAACAGCGTGGGCAGTAAACGAGCAGGATGGATATGATTAAATCATTTTACAGCAACAACAGTCCTTGGAAATTAACACCACACGTCAACAAATATGTCACGTATTTAGATTACTGGCAACCTCCTGTGTTAACTACAAGTTCCAGTGACACAGTGATAGTTTTACCAGAAAAATACACGCATCGTCCCGATTTGTTGAGTTTTGATGCTTATGGCACTCCCAAGCTATGGTGGATATTTGCAGTATACAACAGTGATACTTTGCAAGACCCTATATATGACATGATTGCGGGCATACAACTATATGTTCCCAGTAATCAAACTTTAGCAGGGTTATTGTAACATGAATTGGCTTACAGACTTAATAAAACCCAGTGCTCCAAATGCACAGCAGCAACAGCGTGCTGAACAACAAAGAATAGGATCTGACGCTGCTGATAAAGCCGCAGCAGCTAAACCAGTGGTTGCTCCTGAGCAACCTGATATAATTGGAGCAGCAATAAAAACCGCGTCACAACGCGGCGACGCTGCTACTATTAAAAGTCTTGCAGATTTAGCCGGCCAAGCCAGTCGATCAAATTATGATGCTGTGACCAAAGCAGCGTTGGGTTATATACAACAAACTGATGCATTGCAAGGCGAAGCAACTATACAGACACGAGGGGCAATACGGCAAGTTTCTCAAACCGTTGAAACTATTGATTTTGATGCCCTAACTCGTCGCAGCATGAGACCTAATCCACTAGATGAATATGCAAACTATACTTACCATATAAAGTTTTGGATGACTAGTGAAAGCCTAGCAGAAACAGTCACCAGCAGCAAAGGTGTTGTAGACAGAATAGCAAAAGTAGTGATTGCAGAAAGTGGTGCCACAGCGGGATTTAATATAACTGAGTTTACCTTGCGTAATTTGGTTGGCACAAACAACGAAACCCGCAACATGCCCAGCGTAAGCTATACTATGAAAATCATAGAGCCTTATGGCTTCAGCTTGCCAGATCGTTTGAATTCCACAGCTCAACAGTTTGGCACAATCAATTGGCAGCGCGCTAAGTTTTTTATAGAAGTTTGGTATGTGGGATATAATCAAGATGGCACACCAGTTGAGCAAGCTTTATTTCATCAAATTTATCGTGTGGTAATCACTACAATTAACTTCAGTGGTAATGAAGGTGGTGGAAGTTACGAAATACAGGGCATAATGGACGGGCAAATTGGCTATACTAATCAACTTGATTTGCAATCTAGCACTATATCTGTAAGTGCAACTACAGTAGGGCAGTTTTTTGATAAGTTTCAACAAGCACTTAACTTAAATCAAGAAACTCTTGCATTGGGCACGGCTCCGTTAGCACAATATGAAATTCGCTTGCCAAATGAAATGCGTGACTGGAAGATGAATAAAAGCCGGCTGAGTGATGATCAACGCAGCAAGAACATGAATATTAAAGCTGATGGAAACACAGTTCAAATAACAGCCACAAAAGGCATTGATTTCAGTAGCTTGGTTTACCAAACACTTAGCTTATGTGATGAGTTTAAAAACTGGACCCAAGGTGGACAAAATCAACAAGGCGGCGCAACTACTTTAACTCATGGTTTGGTCAAAAATGTTAAAATCCACAGCAAGGTAAGCTATGTTGGCTATGATTTTCGTGCCGGAAAGTATGTGGAAAAAGTCACTTATACAATTGTGCCCTATTGGGAAGCTCGTGTGCGTGGAGAAGATATTCCCACAATACGAGCTGTGGAAAAACGCAATGTGCAACTGGAAAAACTCAAGTATTTGTTAACCACTGGCAGAATACGCAAACGATATGAATGGATTTACACAGGGTTAAACTTGGATATCATCAAGTTTGATTTAAAAGTCAACAACTTTTTTGCCATAGCCACAGTGCCTTATGCTGGAACAAACAACTATAGCAATCAAACCGTGGGTCCCCTGGCTAATGACAAGGCTAGTGCATGGGAGCAAAGATTAGCACAATATCGCAAGGCAAAAGAACGCTATGAGTCTCTGCCAAAACAAATTCAAGAAGCTGAACGTCTTGTAGGAGGTTTGCAAAATGCCAATCAACGCCTACGTGGACTAACTGCTCAACTACAAGACAAGGATACTTATGGTGAGTTAGCGGTCTTGGGGGCTGAGAGGTTGATTTTATTACGAAGTAGACAGGAAATAGTAGCAAACATTCCAGGACTTAACGCTGCTCAACAGCAAGTTGCTGCCTTGCAACAAGAACGTAACACCTTGGAACAAAATCTCAGACAACAAACACAAGACTTTGTGGATTTTTACGATCGTGAACCCAGTGCTATTATCCAAGACAATCCACAAGCTTTGGCTCGTCGACGTGGTGTAAGTCAGTTACAGTCGCGATTTGATGCGGTTAATGAAACGCAGCAACAGCTTTTTGTTGAAGATCAAGACATTATTGATCCAGATTTTCCTTATGTTAACACAGTTATTCCCAGTGATGCTGCCCGGCAAGCAGATGGCAATCAAGGTGCTGCCAGTCAGCAAAGTCCAACAAATAGCACAAATCAAATAAACTATCCTAAAAGTCGTAGCTTGTTTGGTAGTGTT